>Ga0209528_1000001_pt1 | contig 27837 bp, 28 predicted proteins | sample JacPinW_OM2H0_M3_FD_187970 | JGI IMG/M metagenome (GOLD analysis project Ga0209528, IMG submission 187970) | Forest soil microbial communities from Algoma, Ontario, Canada - Jack Pine, Ontario site 1_JW_OM2H0_M3 (SPAdes) (version 2) | ecosystem: Environmental > Terrestrial > Soil > Boreal...
CGGGATGGGGCTGGGCATTTTCGCCCTATGGGATTTACTACGGCGCGGATTGGGCTTGGTCTACGTGCCTGGTCACGCTGCTGCTGGCCGTGCTTTTCCTGTGGGCGCTGGCGCTGGAGGAGTCGGGCCGGGTGGGGGACTGGCTGGGATTTGGCGCGTTGGGCGGTGTTGCGGCGTTGACTGAGCCGGTGGTGCTTTCCGTCGTCCCGCTGCTCGGTTTGTGGACGTGCTGGCGACGCTTGCGGAAGAGGCAGAGCTGGATGCTGCCGATGTCGGTGGCAGCACTCGGGGCATTGGCGGTGGTGGCGCCCTGGCTCGTACGGAACTACGAGACGTTCCACCAGTTCATTCCGATACGCAGCGGATTTGGGTTGGAGCTGTACATTGGAAACAGCGCCGACACGCGGCACTGGGTGGACCGCAGCCTGCATCCGAATCACAGCGACCGGGAGCTGGCGGAATATACCGAGCGCGGCGAACTTGCGTATATGCAGCACAAAACGCAGCAGGCGAAGCAGTACATCCGTAGTTATCCGGCGCAGTATGTTTATCGAGTGGTGCGGCGGATAATATACATCTGGACGGGGTTCTGGAGTTTTGATCGCGCGTACCTGGCGGAAGAGCCACTGGATGTGCCCAATATTTTTCTGAGCACGACGATGACGGTGCTGGCGCTTGGGGGGCTGCGCCGCGTGTGGCGGGCGGAGGCGTCGCTCGGGGTGCGATTTGCCATCGTGTTCGTGTTCTTTCCGCTGGCTTATTATTTTTCGCATCCGGAGACGTACTATTTCAGGCCGGCGGATCCGCTGATTGTGGTGCTGGCGGCGTATTTCGCGACCGAGCGATTCGGAGGGCAGAGACGGTCCGAAGCCGGGGCGGGCAGATTAGCATCTTAAGAATAGGAATTTGGTGAAGGTTTGGACACTACAGTAGTGGATGTGACCAACTCGGCGCGGGACGATGGCAGCCTGAACCATGGCAGCCTGAACCAGGGTCGCCCGAACCATGGTCGGCAGGACAACGGTCAGCTGAACAATAAGAATGGGCTACGCCAGCCCGAGCTGGTGATCAGCGAGAGTCTGCGCTTCGCCTACGACACATTCCTCACCAACAAGGTGCGGTTTCTGCTGACCGCGCTGGGCATGATGATTGGGACGGCCTCGCTGGTTCTGGTGGTCACGATTGGGCTTACCGGCAAACAATACATCCTGGACCAGATTCAAGGCATTGGCGCCAACCTGATTTATGCCAGCTACTCCGGCGGAGGGCAACGCATCACGGCGGTGGCGCTCGATGAATTGACGGTGGATGACCTTACGGCGGTGCGGGAGCAGGTGCCGTCGGTGGTGGCCGCGTCGCCGTTTGTGACGCTTAACGACCGCATCAGCGTGGGCAACGGTAAGGAGCAGGACATTCTGATTCTTGGAGTGTTCCCGGAATACCGTCAGGTGCGGAACCTGCTGCTGCTGGCGGGCCGGTTCTTTGATACGGAGGATTCGCAGGGGCGAAGCAAGGTGGGCGTGATCACTGAGAAGCTGGCGGTGAAGCTGTTCCAGACGCCAGACAGCGCGGTGGGCCAGGTAATCAAGCTGAACGGCCTGCCCTTTACGGTGATTGGAGTGTTCAAGGAGCGGGTGGAGACGTTTGGGCAGTCCGAAGTGGAGGACAACACGATGGCGATCCCCTACTCGGTGAGCCGTTTTTTTCTTCCATCAAATGCTGTGCGGCAGATTTATTTCACGGTGGCGAGCCCGGATGAGGTGACGACAGCGACGGCTCAAATCAAGCGGGTCCTGCAGTCGCGGCACCGGCCGGAGTCGGTCTACAACGTGGAGAATCTGACGCCGCTGGTGAATTTGGCGGAAAGGACGGCGAACATTCTGACCGTAGTGCTGTTGCTGATTGCGGCGGTGGTATTGCTGGTCAGCGGCATCGGCATCATGAACATCATGCTGGCCACCGTCAGCGCCCGCATTCGCGAGATCGGCATCCGCAAAGCAGTCGGCGCCACCAAGCGCGAGATCCGCTTCCAGTTCCTTTCCGAGGCCATTCTCATCTCCCTCATCGGCGGCGTCCTCGGCATCATTATTGGACTCGCCATCCCCTACTCCGTCCGCTTCCTCACCGCCTATCGCATTCCTATTTCCGGTCTCTCGGCCATCATTGCCATCGCCGTCTGCTCGCTGGTCGGCATCCTGTTCGGCACCGTTCCCGCGATCCGCGCCTCCCAACTCGATCCCGTCGAAAGCCTGCGCTACGAGTAGGGGGCCAGTGACCATTTAGATACGGTCGACGGCCGTCTGCCGGCGTGGTTCAGAATCAAATCAGTAACAAGTGGGAAAGGAGTGCGGTTTTAGCGCATGATGGAGCGTGAAACATGCGCTTTCGCGATCGCCGAGTGTAGTGTCGCTCGAGGGGGAAGAAGCCAAAATATCTTTGGGTTGAAAAGTATAATGAAGCGAGCGTGATTCACTTGAGTAAAATAACGAGCTTCCCCAAATCGAACTCGACCAGCAACCGGAGCTGCGCCGTGGTCCTGCTGAGCGGCGGCATGGATTCCTGCGTGTGTGCGGCGCTTGCGGCACGCGATCAGCGCGCGGCTGCCGTGCATGTCAGCTACGGACAACGCACGGAAGCGCGCGAACGGCGCTCCTTCGAAAGCATCTGCGACCGGCTGGAAATTCGCGACCGGCTGCTCGTGCGCAATGAAGCTCTGCGCGCCATCGGCGGATCCGCCCTCACCGATTCGAGCATTGCCGTTCCCGAAGTGCACACCATCGGCGCCGGCGCGCCGGTCGTCGTTCCGGTCGGCGTTCCCGTCACCTATGTGCCTTTCCGCAACGCGCATTTTCTCGCCGTCGCCGTCAGTTGGGCCGAAGTGCTGGGAGCCGAAAAAGTCTATATCGGAGCGGTCGAGCCGGACAGTTCCGGCTATCCCGATTGCCGGCCGGAGTATTATCGGGCGTTCAATGAAGTTGTGAAAGCGGGGACCAAAGAAGGAACAATCCGGGTGGTGACACCGCTGATTGCGATGCACAAAGCCGAGATTGTCAGACTGGGCCTTGAACTGAATGCCCCCTTCGATTTAACGTGGTCATGCTATCAACGCGAAGATCGCGCCTGCGGTGTCTGCGACAGTTGCGTGCTCCGCCTGCGGGCGTTTCGCGAAGCGGGCGCGGAGGATCCCATTCCGTACGCGGAAGCCGCTGCCCGATTGAGCTAGAAACGTATTCAGGAATCGCCATTCGATCTTGGGCCCCTGATGGGGCGTCTGATTTCGCACCAGGTGCGGCATCGCTAAAGCGATGCCCGGATACGACCCAGTAGATAGAGTTCAGTAAATTCAGATGCAATGCCGGGAGGCTAGATCATGAGGAAACATTTCGTCCTTCCCCTGCTGCTCGTCGTCGTGGGGTTGTCGGCTCCACTCGCGTTCGCGCAAACCACGGGCACCGTGAAGGGAACTTGCAAAGACTCCGAAGGGAAACCGATCGCACAGGCCGAAGTGGAGTGGACCGGGATCGAATCCGGCCATACCTACAAACTCAAAACCAACAACAAGGGCGAGTACTTCTCGCTCGGCATCGTCCCCGGCAAGTACAACGTCAAGTTCACCAAAGACGGCAAGGAAATCTTTCACATCAACAATATTACGGTGGGCCTGGACGAAGTGGTGCAGGACTTGGACCTGAAGAAGGAGCAGGTGAACGCAGGCCAGGCCCAGGGAATGACTCCTGAACAAGCCAAAGCGAGGGCGGAGGCTGCCGCCAAAGTCGAGGGGGAAAAGAAAACCGTCGGCACGCTCAACGAAAAACTTAATGCCGCCAAAGCGGCTTCCGATGCCGGCGACTTCGAGACCGCCATCGCCACCTTGAATGAAGCCAACCAGATCGACAACACCCGCGATCTGATCTGGTTCAAACTGGGCGATGCCTACCGCATGTCAGCCCCCAAGCAAACCGATCCTGAAGAGAAAAAGAAGCGCTTCGAGATGGCCGCAACCAATTACCAGAAGGCAATTGAGCTGCGGGGCGCGTCGGAGACGGCACAGAAGGATCCCGACAATAATGCAAAAATGGCTGCCTACTATAACAACCTTGCCGAAGCTTATTCGAAGTCGAATAAGATCGATGATTCCGTGGCCAACTATGACAAGGCGGCCCAACTGGATCCGGCGCACGCCGCCACGTACTTTTTCAACGAGGGCGCGGTTCTCACCAATGCGGGCAAGGTGGATGCTGCAATCGCGGCCTTCGACAAAGTCATTGCCGCCGATCCGACCAAGGCCGAGGCGTACTACTGGAAGGGCGTGAACTTGATCGGCAAAGCTACGCTCAAGGGCGATAAGATGGTCGCGCCCGATGGGACAGCCGAGGCCTTCCGGAAATATCTGGAGCTCCAACCCGAGGGTAAGCTCGCTCAGCCCGCAAAAGATATGCTGGCGAGCATCGGTGCGACCATCGAAACCGGCTTCGGGAAGAAAAAGCCGGTCAAGAAGTAGCTTAAAATCAGTTCCCAGTTCGCGGTTCTCAGAAAAACGAGCAGCGGTCCGACCGAGAACTGGGAACGATTCCTGGTTACCGAGGTCTATGACCTACTTGTCCTTCGCGCTTCCACACATCCACGTTACATTCATTACATAGGTTCCCGGACGACGTGTCTCCCCTGTGGCGTCAATGCTGATAACTGGGAGTGTGTGGAATGGCTGCTCCGGGGAATTCCCCGATTGCGATCGCCTTTGAGGGCATCAGTGGAACGGGCTCGATCCCGACGTCGGTTCTGCTCGCCGGCATGTTGCGCGCCTCGGAGAAGGTCAGCGATCTGATTTTTTCGCCGGGGCGTCCGCCGCAAGTCGAGATTCACGGACAACTCACGGCGGTCGAAATCTCCGGGAGCAGCATGCTTTCGGCGGATGACACGCGCCGCATCGCGGCCGATCTAATCGGCAGCAATAAGCAAGCCATCAATACGCTTCGCGAGCAGGGTTCCTGCGACGTTTCGTATGGATTGCCGGGGATGGCGCGGTTCCGCGTCAACGTTTTTATCCAGCGGGGGAGTTGCGCGATTGTGATGCGCGTAATCCCCACCGTGATTCCGACTTTCGGCTCGCTTCGCCTGCCGGCGCAATTGGAAGAGGCTGCGAATGTGCGCAACGGGATCATCCTGGTGACGGGCGGAACGGGATCGGGCAAATCTTCGACGCTCGCCGCTTTGATTGACCGTATCAACAGCGAACACTGCTATCACGTTCTTACGGTCGAAGATCCGATAGAGTTTCTGCACAGGCACAAGAAATCGACGGTGCACCAGCGCGAGTTGCACAGCGATGCGCCGAATTTCACGATGGCGCTGCGGGCGGCGCTGCGCCAGGCGCCGCGCGTGATTATGGTCGGCGAATTCCGCGACCGGGAGACGCTCGAGATTCTTCTCGACGCCGCTGAAAACGGCCACCTCGTTCTTTCCAGTATGCCTACGATCGATGCCTCGAAGACAGTGGAGCGCATCATCGCTACGTTTGCCGCCACCGAACAGCAATCAGTGAGAGAGCGTCTCGCGAAAACTTTCCGCTACATCATCGCGCAGAGGCTGATACCGCGCGCCGATGGCGGTGACCGCGTCGCCGTCGTCGAAATCTTGAAATCCAACTCGCGCACTCGCGATTGCGTCGAACAAGGCGAGCGGCCGGGCCGCACGCTGCTGGATGCTATCAAGTCCAGCGAAAACGAAGGCATGCAGCACTTCGATGGCGAGATCGCGAAACTGGTCCGCTCGGGCCTGGTGGATCTGGAAACCGGCCTTGGGTTCGCCAGCAATGCGACGGTGCTCGGGCAGGAACTGGCGCGGTAAGGCAGTTCCCAGTTCGCGGTTCCGAGAAACGGCAGTTCTCGCTTCTCCACTCCGCCCGCAACATCGCCTGGCTCAAACATCGCGGCGTATGATTCTTGCATGTCTTTGCCTACCCATTCTTCATCTTCACTGGCGAGGTCGGCTCGCGTATTGAGCTTTGAGGAGGCTCGACACCTGGTCGAGCAGTTTGCGGCCGGCGTGTCTCCGGAAGAGGTGGAGACGGTCGATCTGCTGGCGGGGCTTGGGCGGGTGCTGGCGCAGGGGATTTTGGCGGACCGTGACTTTCCTCCTTTTGCTCGAGCTACTCGCGATGGATATGCAGTGCGGGCGGCGGACGTGGCGGAGATTCCGGCGCGGCTTGAGGTGGTCGGCGAGGTGAAGGCGGGCGACTGGCCGGAGCCGGGTGTGTGCTCGGTGGGCCGCGGGCAGGCGGTTGGGATCATGACAGGAGCTCCGCTGCCGGAGGGGGCGGACGCGGTGTTGATGGTGGAGCATACATTACCGATACGTGAGCCGGCGGTGAAGTTGGTGGGCAAGTTCGTCCCCGATAAGTTGGTGGAGGTCCGGCGCAGCATCAGCGTCGGCGAGAATTTTGTTCCGCGCGGGGCCGAAGCTCGCGCGGGACAACTGTTGTTGGATCGAGGGCGGCGGCTGGACCATGCCGGCATCGCGATTGCAGCGTCAGTCGGGAAGAGCCGGGTGCAGGTGTTTCGGAAGCCGCGCGTGGCCGTGCTTTCAACCGGCGACGAAGTGGTGGAGATTGATGCGGCGCCGGGGCCGGCGCAGATACGGAATTCGAATTCGTATTCGCTGGCGGCGCAGGTTCAGAATGCGGGCGGTGAGGCGGTGCGGCTGGAGATCGCTGCGGATGAGCGGGGGCGGCTTCGGACTTTGATGGAAGAGGGATTGGGGTGCGACCTGCTGTTGCTGACCGGCGGCGTCTCCATGGGGAAGTACGATTTGGTGGAGCAGGTTCTCGGCGAACTCAAGGCGGAGTTTTATTTTACCGGAGCGGAGATTCAGCCCGGGCGGCCGGTAGTGTTCGGTTCACATAAGAAATACTTTTTTGGGCTGCCGGGGAATCCGGTATCGACCATGGTGACTTTCGAACTGTTCGCACGGCCAATGATCGAAGGGTTGGCGGGCATGGCGCCGCAGCGGTTGATCTTTCTTCGAGCGCGGCTGAAGTCGGAGATACGGACGAAGACCGGCTTGAAGAGATTTCTTCCGGCGGTGCTTTCGGGAGAGTTTGAGAATGCCGAGGTGGAGTTGGCTCGGTGGCAGGGGTCGGGCGACATCGCTGCGCTGGCGCGGGCGAACTGCTATGTTGTGATTCCTCCAGACCGCGAGCGGATTGAAGCCGGAGAATGGGTGTCGTTACTCATGCGATCCGGTTGATGCGGTGAGGGGTGCGAGGGCTGGGGAGACGCTGATTCCGACGTGGGGGCGAACTGGGCTCGGCTTGGACCCTTCGACTTCGCTCAGGCGAGGCTCACGAGGGCGCCCGTCCCCACACGAACTCCGCTGAGGCGAGTACGATAACCTGTTGGTCATGCCGAAAAAACTCTCCCACCGTCTCTCCCACTACGACGTTCGCGGCCAGGCGTGCATGGTGGACGTGTCGTCCAAGGCGCGAACGGCGCGAGAAGCGGAGGCGAGCGCGTTCGTACGAATGACGCCGGAGGTGCTGCGGGCGCTGCCGAACAATCCCAAGGGCGACCCGCTCGAGGTGGCGCGGACGGCGGGAATCATGGCGGCGAAGCGGACCGCGGAGTTGATTCCGATGTGCCATCCGGTAGCGCTGTCGCACGTTGCTGTGACCCTACGCGTGTGCGAGAATGGCGTTTCTATTGCCACCAAGGTAAAGACGATCGCGGAGACGGGCGTGGAGATGGAAGCGCTGGTCGCGGCCAGTGTGGCGGCATTGACCGTGTACGACATGTGCAAGGCGCTCGACAAGGGCATCGAAATCCAGGAAGTGGTGCTGGAACGGAAGTCGGGCGGCAAGAGCGGAGACTACCGGAGAAGCGCGAAGCGGAAATAGTTTTCGATTATTTGTCTTTATCTCTTAATCTATGGCGAGCCACGTCAAAATCCTGCTGGTGGACGACAACCCGATGGTGCTGGGGATGCTGCAGCAAGCGCTCTCGGCGATGGGAGAGGTCACGGTCGCGACCGATGCGGCCGATGCGTTGTTGAAGGCAGTCGATGACCTGCCGGATGTGATGATATGCGACTACCGCATGCCGGGGATGGACGGGCGGCAGTTGCTGGAAAAACTGAAAAGCAGGCCGGCTACTGCCAGCATCGCGGTCATCCTGATGGCCAGCAAGGCCGACATCAGCGAACGATTGTCGATGCAGGACCCGATCGAAGACTATCTGGAAAAACCCTTCTTCCTGAAAGATGCCACGCACAAAATCAAGCGTGTGGTGGACCGGATCGCGCTGGAGAAGCTGAGCAAGGCAGCGTCGACCGATGGCGTGTTGCGCGGCAGCCTGTCGCAGATGAACGTGATTGACCTGGTGCAATCGCTGGAGATGGGGCGCAAGAGTTGCCTTCTAACCATGACCAATAGCGATGATAAATGCGAGATCTATTTCAACCAGGGGCAGGCCAAGCACGCCGCTTATGGTCCGATTACGGGAGACGAAGCGGTTTTCAAAGTGCTGCGCTGGACGGATGGAAATTTCCAGATTGATTTCAAAGCAAAATCCGCGCAGGAGACGACGACTCTGAATACGCAGGGCCTGCTGATGGAAGGATTACGGCTGCTGGACGAGTCGCAGCGGGACGCAGCGGCTGAGGGTGAAGATGTCCTCCTCGACACCTGATGCCTCGACGCGTCATGCTTCGTCCGGTAACGGCACGCGAGCGGCGGTCTTGACCGTCAGCGATTCGTGTTCGCGCGGCGAAAAGGTGGATCTCTCCGGTCCCGCCGTGGCGAAGGCGTTGGAACGGCGCAAATTCCAAGTGGTGGTACGCAGCGTGGTTGTCGACGAGCGCGCCGCGATTCAAGAAAAACTGATTGAGTTGTGCCGGTCGGCGCGACTGGTGGTGACCACGGGTGGGACGGGAATCTCTCCGCGCGACGTGACGCCGGAAGCGACGGGCGCGGTGTGCGAGCGGCTGGTGGAAGGGATCGCGGAACAGATGCGCTTGCAGGGGGCGCGCAAGACGCGATTCGCGGCGCTGAGCCGCGCGGTGTGCGGCGTCCGGGGAGCGAGCCTGATCCTGAACCTGCCGGGCAGCCCGGCGGGAGCAGTCGAGTCGCTGGAGGCGGTGATGGATTTATTGCCGCATGCGCTGGAGTTGATCGCGGGCAATACGGAGCATGAGGGGCGATAGTCGTTAAGTCCTCGGTCGTTGGTCGATAGTCGATGGTCGTTGGCAAAATCGTATGGCGCGAACTGACGAAACGAACTGGGTGGCTTGCCAACGACTAACGACCAACGACTAACGACCGCCTCACGTAAACTGTACTCGCTTGAACAAGATCAAACATTTTGTCCGCGCTTACGGCGAATGGATCAAGCATGTTCTTGCGCCTCTGGGGCCATGGGGGATGCTTGCATTTGCGGCGGTGGATGGCTCATTCATGGGCCTGCCTCTGGATGCGATTTTCGTCAGCTATGTGTACAACGATCGCTCGCGGTTCCTGCTGTATGTGTTGCTGGCTTCGGCCGGGTCGGTCCTGGGAAGCATTGTTCTCTACGTCATCGGGTATGCAGGCGGCGAGGTGCTGCTGCGCAAGCGGCTTTCGCCGGAGCGCTTTGAAAAGATTCACGCGTCTTTCGAGCACCATGAATTCTGGGCGCTGATGTTTCCCGCGATGTTGCCGCCGCCAACGCCGTTCAAAATCGTAGTGCTGGCAGCGGCGGCGTTTGAGATGAACTTCGGGCATTTTCTGCTGGCGATTTTTGCGGGACGGTTCGTGCGCTTTCTGATTGAGGCGTTGCTGACGCTCTGGTTCGGTCCGGGAATTGTGACGATGACGGGGAACCTTTTCGCGCACCACTTCGTGTGGATTCTGGCAGCAGCCGGAGCGCTTCTAGTGGGGTGGTGGATCTGGCGGCGTTCGAAGCGGCGGCGCGGCCTCGAGCGCCGGCAAACTGCAGATCCCTCGCTTCGCTCGGGATGACAATCCCGAAATAAATTTGGGATGACAATTTCACTTGTCTACGCCGCCGCGGCTCCGTGCGGCTTGTGGCGGGCGACCATGGTGGCAATGGCGGGCAATCCGAACAGGACTGCGGTGAAGAGCATATCGCCTGCCAGTCCGCGGCGAAAGAAGGGCAGGGCGGCGACGTAGCAGCTTACAAGACCGGACCAGGTCTTGGGATACATGGTCCCGAATGCCCACACCGCCAAATCGCTCAGGATGAAGAAAGAAACCGAACTGGCGAGCGCGGCCCCTGCGACCCGTAGCCAGCCGCTGTTTTCGTGCAGCTGGGTGCCGAGCAAGAGGATCGCCGCGTACCAGGCCCAAACCACGGGTTGATCCCAACCGAGAGGATAGGCATAAACGAATTTGTTGAGCAGGACATCCGAGGCGATCATCAGCCCAAAGGGAACCCAGAGCTGCCGCCGCGAACCGCGCGCGCCAAAATAGAGCAGCGCCGCTGCTACGGGAGTAAATCCCCAGGGATGCGGCATGAACGGCATCCTCGCCAGGACCGCAAAAATCACGAATAGATAGGCCAGCATGATTCACCTCGTTAAGAGTCAATTAGGATTGTTGCGCGAGCGGATGCTGCCGGTCAAGCGCAGGTGGACGGGCCAATCCGTCGTGCCGAAGCATCTCGGCCGCACACAGGCGCAAGTCCTGGAGGCAAGTTGATGATCATCGAAATGCGGACTTATAAGACCAAAGCCGGCATGCGATCCCGGTTTATTGAGACCTTCCGCGCCAAGTCCATTCCGGCGCACGCGGAAGTCGGAATGAAAATACTGGGGCCGTTTCTGTCGGTCGAAGACCCCGATATATTTTTCTTTATGCGCGGCTTCCCGGACCTTGCTTCGCGCGAACCGATGAAGGCAAAGTTTTACGAAGGGGAGCTTTGGCAGCGCGAGCTGGAGAACCTCCTGATGCCAATGTTGGACAAGTATGACGTCGTGCTGGTGGAGGATCCTGAGGGTCTGGTCCGCTGGCAGTAGGACAACTTTCGCTCGCTCTTACCGGGTGTTCGTACTTGTGCTTCTCATTCCGAACCGTTCCTCCACCACTTGCAGGTCTCGCGTCAGGAAGACCATGGCGCCGAGGGTGACGCGCGTATTACGTCCGGGATCGTCGAAACGGAGATCGCGAAAGCGGACTACGTAGGCGGCGCGGCCGTTGCTTACCGGGCCCTTGTTTGCCGGGTCAAGGCCTGCCGGATCGTTCACTAGCTGCTCGGTTTCGGTCACCGGATACTGGGCCCAACTCAGATACACGCGTCCGAGGTAGGTTCTCTTGGCGGCGATCGTGACCGGCGTTTCTTCGGGCTTGTAGTGGATCTGCATTTGGGCGTCGGGATCGACTTCGGGCGCAAGCGAATCGACGTCCATGGTGGCGAAGAAAGCGGGCGTTTCCGCGACCCCGTACCAGCGAAACGGATTCACCCAGTCGGGGTACGCGGAAACGCGAATCGCGTCGGCACCCTGGTAATTGCGCGACTGGAGCGCAGCGATGGCGCGGCGATGCTCATAGTCGCGAAGTCCCCAGCACGCGAAGACGGCGAGCAGAGCGAGAATCGCGGCCAGTCTTCCAGTTGGCTTGGCACCCGGGCCTTTGCTGCGGGCGCCGATCTCTTCGTTGATGAGCGAAAACAAACTGGGGAGAATGAGGCCGAGTGTGAGAACGATGAGCAGCACGGGCTCGACGATGAAAACGATGTCCCAGGAAATCCAGCGTTCGGAGAACGGCCAGAAAGGGCGTACTCCGTAGTTGTTGGTGAAGTCGAGGAGAATGTGGCTGAGGCCGGCCAGACAGGCGTAGGCGAAGAGCAATCCCCAGCGCGGGGGAAGATTGGGATTGCGGGTCTTGCGGCCGCGCAGGCGCCAGATGAGATAGATGAATCCAACGACCACGGCGGCCACAAGCGGGATGCCTAAAAAAGAATGTGTGAAGCCGCGGTGATGGTTTAAGCCGAACGCGGAGCCGCCGAAGCGGCTGAGGACGTCGAGGTCGGCGGCTTCGGCGCCCAGGGTTAACGTGGCCGTGGCCAGCGCGGTTTTGCGGTTGAGTCCGGCGCGGCTCATGGCGGCGCCGAATAAGAAGTGAGTTACGGGTTCCAAAGGAGCTCAACTGAGTTTAGCCGGAATCGAAAGCAAGTCCCAAGTGACAAGTGCGGCGAGACGCTAAATTGTGGTAACCGGAAGCCTCGAGCTCTCGTGGATTGCGTTGCCGGACCACTCGTTCATCGGATGCGCGGCGCCGCAATCGAGACACTTGGTCGTTGCATATGGCGTTCGGCAGTGCGGACACACTGCTCCCGTGTGAAAACTATCGAATGCCTGGCCACACTTTCCGCATTTCCAGTAGTCGCCGGTCGGCGGGCTGGCTTTGCATGCAGGACAGGCGAATCCGAATCTGCGCGGCAACTTTGCGAATTGCAACAGGGCGCGCGCGTGTTGCAGCCCGCTCCAGCAATTCATGAGCATGAAGACGGCGATTACGCCGAGCCAACTGTCGCGCGACCATAATGCGAAGCCGAAGAATGCGGCGATGCCTACGAACCCGAGGATGGTTGCCACCATCAAACTACGCGCGCGCCCAAGCACAAACCAAAGCAGGGCGCGAAGAATCTGGCCGCCATCGAGAGGATAGATAGGCAGAATGTTGAAGATCAGCAGCCCGACATCGATATAAAAAATAGCGTGAAGCAATGTCCGCAGGTCGGGGACTGCCGCATACCAACCCCATAAGAGGCTCACGCGCCCGATGCCCATGATGATTGGGGCGAGCACTACGTTCACCAGCGGCCCAGCAGCGATGCTCCAGAGTGTGGCGCCGGGGCGTTGTGGCGGATTCACATAGGCAACACCGCCGAGTGGCCAGAGCACGATTTGGTTCGCCTGTCCTCCGACTTGGCGACAGGCTAGCGAGTGGCCGAATTCGTGAAGGGTCACGATTAGAAATAGCGCGAGGTATTCCGCGACATTCCAGCCGATCGAGGAATACCTTCCCTGGCGCGCGTTGATCTCGTAAAACGCCAACAGGAACCATGACCAATGAAGGAAAACATCGATTTCCGAGAATCGGAAGAGGCGGATTGATCCCTGGCGAGAGGTCGGCATTGGTGAGATTTATAATACCGCGGTTGGCGGCGGGAAGGTGACCGAAGTGAGCGGATTCGACGGGCCCCTCTGACCTAGAGTGTTATGCACTCCGGAGACCAGGCGAGCCCCGTCTCTACGGGACGGTCATGCGGGTACTACCAGCGACAGGGCGTCGTGCACCATCGTCATGCGAGCCGGCAGGCGGCCTAGTAGTTCGCCGTCGGCCTCGACGTAGACTCGGTCTTCTTTATGACTATGACTATGACCGGCGCTTTTCTCCGGCAACTTGCAGATGATCTCCGAGCAATTGACTAAATCGATGCCGCTGATATTCCATTGGCGGCCGAGCAGCGCTCCGGCTACATACTGCAGATAGGCATTGCGGCTGGCCGTGCGGCACATGACCGTGCGCAGATCGTGGCAGTCGAGCGACGCTCCGGGGACCAGTTCGCGCAGGATGTTTCCGAAAAAGCGGATTCTCACCGCCAGGAGTTCGGTCAGCAAGGCGTGTTGACGGAGACCGCTTCCGTTCGCATACTCGACCTCGAACTTGCGCATACGATGCGTCGCCCACAATTGCCATGCTTTAAGGTAATAGGCCGTCATGCCCGAACGCTTCTTGAGTTCCGCAGTCAGCTTGTAGAACAGGTGCGCGTCTACGCCGATTCCGGCGGCGACGGTAAAGTAGCGCGCGGCGGACTTGCCGTTGAAATCCTCATACTCAATTCGGCCGAGAGGGATGCGCCGGACTCGGCCGTTGACTGCGACTTCGGCGGCTGCGCTCGGGCGGAGCGGAATTACCAGATCGTGGGCGAGAGCGTTGGCGGTGCCGAACGGTAGAACGGCGAGCGCAACTGGCGTGCCCGCTAAGCCCTGAATCACATCGTGGATCGTGCCATCGCCACCGCAGGCAAAAACGGTGTCACTGCCCGCCGCCACAGCCACGCGGGCGTGGTCGGTCGCTTCCGAACTGGAGCGGCAAACTGTAAGTTCGGTGCGGACCCCGGCCGACTGGATGATGCCAATGGCATGGTCCAGTTCCGTGTCGCGCTTTCTTCCACGGCGGCCAGAATTGGGATTAAACAGAATGGTGGCTTTGCGCATGCGTCGGCTAGCTCTGCTTTGAGTTTAGCGCAGGCCGCAGTCATCGGAAACTTCAGGTGACGAAGTTAACCGGCACGAAGTTAACCGGCGGTTGCTTCCGGGGCCAAATCTGCACTATGCTTGCGCGAAAAGTCTTTAGGGCGCTCGGTTGATTCGCGATGAGTGTCGGTTTAGTTCATTTCAGAAGGAGCTCCGGATGAAACTGCTCACGGGTGGTTCCCGAGACGCGGCAAGCCGCGCCTCTACTTTCGCTACCGTGTTCCGTCTCGCGATTTTTATTAGTCTCGCCATCAGTGTGACGGCTCAGGATCACGCCATAGGAACAGCGAAGCCGGCCACGATGATGACGGGCCTCGGCGATTTGCACCATCCGATTTCGACTAAAAACGCAGAGGCACAGGAGTTTTTCGATCAGGGACTGCGGTTAATTTACGCGTTCAACCATGCCGAGGCGGCGCGCTCATTTCAGAGAGCGGCGGAACTGGATCCGAAGCTCGCGATCGCTTACTGGGGGATTGCGGAGGCGGTAGGTCCGAACTATAACGACCCAGCGAGCGAAGAGCGCTTCCAGCAGGCGCACGAGGCGATTCAGAAAGCGGTGGACCGGAGTGGCAACGCCTCCGACGCCGAACGCGGCTACATTTTGGCGTTGGCGAAACGCTTTCCGGCCGATCCGAAGTCCGACCGGCGGAAGGCTGCGGAAGAGTATCGCGATGCCATGCGCGAAGTGGTAAAGAATAATCCCGACGATCTTGATGCAGCGACTTTGTTTGCCGAATCGGGGATGGACCTCCATCCGTGGGGATTGTGGCATCGTGACGGGACGCCCGAGGCCGGCACGGAGGAGATTGTCGCGACTCTGGAATCGGTAATGAAACGCGATCCCAACCATTTGGGCGCAATCCATTACTACATTCATACCGTCGAAGCGTCGAATTCTCCGGAACGCGCTTTGGCTGGGGCGAACCGCCTGGCTTCGCTGGCCCCGGCTGCTGGACACATCGTGCATATGCCCGCGCACATTTACATCCGCACGGGAGATTATGCGGCGGCCGTGAAAACGAACGAGGAAGCGGCTGCGCTCGATCGGGCATACATCCAGAGAAGCGGAGCGCAAGGCATTTACCCGATGATGTACTACAGCCACAATCTGCACTTCATCGCGATGTGCTCCGCCATGACGGGAGACTACGCGGAATCGCGCAAGGCGGCGGAGATGCTCGCGACCCATGTGGCGCCGGCCGTAAAAGACATGCCACCGCTCGAAGGATTCATGACGATTCCCATGGCCGTGGATGTGCGCTTCCACAAGTGGGACGCAATTCTGGCGACCAAGGCACCCGATGCGGAGATGAAGGCTACGACCGGATTCTGGCACTTTGCGCGCGGCATGGCGCTGGCGGGAAAAGGAAGAATCAGCGAAGCGGAAGCGGAATACAAGATCGTGGCCGAGGCGGAGAAAGCGACTTCGCCGGATGCGGTTTTCCAGATGCCCATCAACAATAAAACAAAAGATATTCTAAAGATTGCGGAAAACGTTCTGGGCGCGCAGGTGGCGCTGGCGAAAAGGGATAACGCTGTCGCGGTGGGCATGCTACGCGACGCCGTCGCCGTACAAGACATGCTCAAGTACGACGAGCCTCAGGATTGGTTCTTTCCAGTGCGCGAGTCGCTCGGCGGAGTCCTGCTGATGACCGGGGATGCCAAAGGAGCGGAGCAGGTTTTCCGGGAGGACTTAGCGAAGAATCTTAGGAATCCGCGGTCGTTATTTGGTTTGCATCAAGCGCTGAAGGCGCAAGATCGAAATTCCGACGCGTGGTTTGTGGAGCAGGAGTTTCGCAAGGCGTGGAAGGGCGGAGTGGGAGAGTTGAAGGTGGAGGATCTGGTGTAGGGGGCCTGGGAAAGATGGTGTGGCGGCGGGGCTCTGCCCCGCTGGAACGAGCGAGAGCCCCGTCACCACACGACATGGGTTTGGGTCACGGCACCGAAGATCGCCCGCTCTCGATGGAATACACGCAGTGTGGAAGTCCGCGCCAGTTCACTTCTTTCCATACGGTCATGCCGGTTCGTTCCGCGACGCGGCATGAAGGCAGATTCTCGGGACGAATCAGGGAAATCAAGCGATCGGCTTTGAGGTGCGCGAATGCCCAGTCGCGGCAGGCGATTGCAGCTTCAGTCGCGAGACCCTGTCCCCAGAAGTCCCGGCGCAAATGGTATCCGATTTCGTAGAGGTGCTCGCCTTCGACTTCCTGCAGGATGATGCCGCAATCGCCGATGATTTTCCGGACGTCGTTCTGGGCCTCGGTATCTGGCCGCGCTCTGAACTCCATTGCCCAGAGGCCGACGCCGTCGCCCCGGTAGCGTCGGCGGTTGCGTTCGATCCATTGCTCGACACCGGCGCGATCGTACGGTACGGGGTAATAGCGCATGGTTTCGGGATCGGAGAGGACCAAGGCGAGAGCGTCGGCATCTTGCTGGATGAACTCGCGCAGCTGAAGTCGGGCGGTTTGGAGGACTACCTTTGACGTTTGTCGCAATCTCAGAGAGTTCCAGTCTGTTTAAATTATCACTTCCCAATTACCATGCGAGCGATGACTTCTCGCATTCGACAACGGCTGCGCGATCCGCTTTTTCTGTTGTGTCTGACCGCGGGGCTACTCGCTTTCGTCGTGCAATCTGGCGAACTGGGGACGTCCGACACGATGCATCGGCTGCAAACCACGCATTGGCTCTGGACCTCGGAGCCGCAGGTTCTCCCTAACGAGTATCCCGACTTTGGCTTGCACGGCCGTGGAGGGCGTCTTTATAGCTGGTACGGCATCGGGCAGTCGTTGATCATGCTGCCCGCCGATCTCCTGGGAACTTGGATGGAGCGGTGGTCCATCTTTTCGGATTACAACGACGACCCTGAGGTGCGCAGCATTGTGGTCAGTTACATCACTAACATTTTGGTAAGCGTTCTCACCGCGCTCGTCGCGTTCCGCTTGCTGCGTCAGTTGCGCTTTAGCATGAAAGAGTCAGTGGCGGGCGTGCTGGCGCTGATGTTCTGCACCACGCATCTTCACTACACGCAGAACATGATGGAGAACAACTACATCCTGTCACTGACGCTTACTGGATTTTCATTTCAGTTCGAGTGGCTGCGAGCGGACAGCCGGCGCGCGCTTTTCATTGGCTCCTGCGCGCTGGGGCTAAACTTGCTCACACGACTCACCACCGGGTTGGATCTGATTGGGGCAGGAATCTTTGTCTTACTGGCACTGTGGTTTGAAGGAGTACGCGGCCGCCGCTTATGGCCGCGTCTCGTCGCCTACGGCAAAGTCGCCGCACCCGTTTCCATATTCTTTTTCGTGGTCGATCGGGCTTACCAGTTTTACCGGTTTGGATCTTTTACCAACACATACGTAGCGATATTCGCGCGGGAATATCGCCAGCGTGATCCTACGCTGCCGGCGAACTTTCCCTGGAGCACGCCCTTTCCTGTGGGCGTTCTCGGCGCGCTATTCCAGCCGGAGAAATCTATTCTTCTCTTCGATCCGCTTCTCGTGCTGGCAATTTTCCTCCTGGCATGGCTGTGGAAGCGCGTGCCTCCAGAGGTGCGCGCCTATGGGACGACCTCTCTGTTCCTGTTGCTGGCCTATATCTCCTTTTACGCCAGATACACCTACTGGAGCGGCGACTTTGCCTGGGGCGACCGCTATGTTTCGAGTGCCGTGGAACTCGTGACGCTCGTTGCCGTGCCGCTGCTCCTGCGCTATCGAGAGCACTTGGGAAGAACGATCTGGCGCGCGGGATGGGCGCTGATCGTAGTCAGCCTGATGATTCAGGTAGCATCGTTGGCCTTCTGGTTGCCGCTGGAAATTTACCAGATGGAGACGCTCGGACATCCGACGTTTGTTGTTGCTCTGCGGTTCAAGAACATCTTCGCCTTCGCTTTCGGGAAGATGGATGCTTGGGGCTTGAACACCGAGGCGATGAACCAGGATGCGTGGGATCATGTGCACGTCACGACGTGGAATTTCCTGCCGTTTTTACTGCGCCGCGTCGGGGTAGCGCCGGACTGGGTGGTGAACACGGTGCTGGCTGTCTGGCTTACGGGGATTGCGGCACTGGGGGCGGTCTTGGTCCAGTTACGAAGCAGCGTACGAACGGCGGCGCGAGAGCAGGCGTAACACTCCGAAAGCAGTCTAGTAATCCGCGGGGTTAGACTCGAAGCATGGCGGAGATGGGACGGATTCTGGTGGCGCTTGGCGTAGCCCTGGTGGTGATCGGGGGCATCGTCATGCTGCTGGGGCGGACGGGGATGCCGTTGGGGAGGCTTCCGGGTGATTTTCTCTATCGAGGGAAGAACACAACTCTCTATTTTCCGCTCGCGAGTTCCATCCTGATCAGCATTGTGCTCTCTATTGTTCTCTTCCTGGTGGGGCGGATGAAACGGTAATGGACGGCGGCTTCCGGCACCAGGGGCTTGAAGAGATCTACCGCACCGGCGCCGATCATATCGCGAAGTGCGAGCCCATCCTGCAATGGCTGGAAGTAGCGGGGAAGCCGGAGGATAGGAAGGTTCGAGGCTTTCGCTTCCACGGCCTGCAAGGCAGGCCGAAACGCCGGTCGGTGCGCGTGACTGGGAATTACCGGATCACTTTCGGTCGGTCGCGCGAAAGCGCTTTGGATGTCGATTTTGAAGGCCACCATTAGGGGGGAAGTTATGGAGAGAAAAAACGGACTGCCGCCCGTTCACCCGGGCGGGATTATCCACGAAGATATCCTGCCGTCGGTCGGGCTGTCGGTGACGGCCGCGGCCAAAGCTCTGGGCGGGTCCCGCCAGATGCTTCACGGCATTCTGGCCGGGCGCAAGCCTCTGTCTGCCATCATGGGCCTGAAGGTCGCCCGCCTGTTTGGCGGCTCGCCGGAAGTATGGATGCGATTGCAGGCCGCCTACGATCTGAAAAAATCCGAGCACAACAAGAAAGTCATGGCTCGCGTCGCGCGCATCGTTCGAGTCAAGCTCGTCGAAGAAGTTCGGGCCTAAGCCCCAACGTCTCTGAAACTTGTTAGCAGAAATTATGGAGATGTCGGACCAACTCGGGTTCCAGTTTCGTCCTCCGGAGCGGCGCATCTGGACGGTGCGGGCGCTGGTCTCCGCGGTGCGGTCGCACATTGAGCGCGAGTATTCCGACTGCTGGGTGGAAGGCGAAATTTCGAACCTTCGCATTCCTGATTCCGGCCATTTGTATTTCATCCTGAAGGAAGAATCCGCGCAGATACGCGTGGTGATGTTCCGCTCGTCGGCCAAGCTCCTGCGGTTTCGCCCGGAGAACGGATTGCACGTCACGGTGCGCGGGCGCATCACGGTGTATGAAGATCGCGGGGAGCTGCAAATCTCCGCTGAATTCATGGAGCCGAAGGGGGCGGGCGCTTTGCAGTTGGCGTTCGAACAGTTGAAGGCGAGATTGCAGGCGGAAGGATTGTTCGAAGCGTCGCGAAAAAAGCCGATCCCGCCGTTGCCGCAAAGAATCGGCATCATCACTTCACCGCAGGGGGCGGCACTTCGGGACATCCTGAATATTCTCGCGCGCAGGCATCGCTCCGCGAACGTGCTGATCTATCCAGTGCAGGTTCAGGGGGACTCGGCGCCGGGCGAGGTGATGGCTGGGCTTCGATACTTCCATAAAGATTTCCGTCATAGCGGCGCGGTGGAGGTCATCATCATTGCGCGCGGTGGTGGCTCGGCCGAGGACTTGGCCGGGTTCAATCACGAAGGCCTGGCCCGAGCCGTTGCGGATTCGAAGATTCCAGTGATTTCGGCGATCGGGCACGAAACGGATTTCACGGTCATCGATTTTGTCGCCGATCTGCGGGCGCCGACTCCGTCAGCGGCGGCGGAACTGGTGATCCGGTCGCGACAGGAGATCGAAGCGCAGGCGGAGGATTTGTATCGCCGGCTGGAGCGCGGGTTGCGCTACCGCCTGCTGATCGCGCGTCAGGAACTGACCGAGCGTGCACAGCACGGAGCGTTTGCGCGCATGATGGACGGCATCCACCGGCGGCAGCAGAAGCTGGATGAACAGCGCTTCCGCCTGGAAAAGGCGGAACGGCAACTTCTGGAGCGCTGTCATCGGCGCTGCGAAAATGTTTCCTCGACCGTCCGGCACTATGACGCGCGCCGCCGTCTGGCCGCCATTCGGCAGCAGTTACAGGCGCAAGTCGCGAACCTGGCCGCCGCCACGCACACGCGATTGCTGGAGAGCCGCGGCACGCTGGATCGCCGGACCGCAAGCCTGGAGGCGCTTTCGCCGGTTGCGATTCTGAATCGCGGATACGCGTTGGTGTTCGATGCGAAGGGCGGGCTGGTGAAAGACGCGGGGCGACTGAAAGCCGGGGATGACCTGTCGGCCCGCCTGGCTCGGGGACGGGTTCGTGCCCGCGTCACCGCGACCGAGCGCAGCGAACCAGAATCGGGCGAACGGCATTAGCCGCGCTGCATTAGAATGAAGGCCAATTCAACTTCCGATTCAACTATCGCCGATTCAACGATCGACGTGAGGGCGTGATGCCGTCGCTGGCAAGGCCGCACATCTCGATGCTCTCCATCATTTCGATTCTGGACATCGTGCTGGTCGCGATCCTGATCTACCAGTTTCTGGTGCTGGTGCGCGGCACGCGGGCTGCGCCGATGCTGGTCGGAGTCGCTACGCTTGGGCTGGCCTTCTATTTCGCTCGGCTGGGCGACCTGCGAACGCTGAACTGGCTGCTCAGCACGCTGCTGCCATTCGTAGTTTTCGCGCTGATCGTCGTCTTCCAGTCGGAGATCCGGCACGCCCTGGCAAACCTCGGCAGCCGAATTTCGCTGATGCGGTCTTCGAGTTCGGTGGCCGACGTCTACGACGATATTGTTCTGGCGGCCAATCTTTTTTCGCAAAACCAGACCGGCGCGCTGATCGTGATCGAGCGTGAGATTGGGCTTCGTACTTATATCGAAAGCGGTGTGTCACTAGACGCCAGGCTGTCGTACGACCTGCTGGCGACGGTGTTTCGTCCGAGCGCTCCCTTGCATGACGGTGCCGTGATTGTGCAGCGCGACCGGATCGCGGCCGCCGCTTGTTTCCTGCCGCTCTCCATGAATCCGGTGCTTTCGACCCAACTGGGGACGCGTCATCGCGCGGCGATCGGGATCACGGAAGAAACCGACGCAGTCGCCGTCATCATTTCGGAAGAGACGGGCACGATCAGCATGGCGGTCGCGGGGAGCATTGAGCGCGAGTTGACGGTGGAGCGTCTGCGCGAACGGTTGAGCCATCTGCTGCGCCGCTACGCTCCCGCGCCGTCGCTGCCGAGTCCGGTGGAGGAAAGCTTGATCGAAGAGGAGCCGCCCAGTTCGCGTCTCTCCCGCAGGCAGGATGCAGGGCTGCGCCCGGGAAGGGACGACTGACGATGCCGAACTTTATCCATCGCAGCGTCTTCCAGCGGATCTTCGTTCACAATATCGGACTCAAGCTGGTTTCCCTGTTCCTCGCCATCGGCCTGTGGACGGTAGTGGCGCGCAGTCCCGTCGCCGAAATCGAAATGAAGGTTCCGATCGAGTTCCATAATCTACCCGACAATTTGGAGATCGATTCCGCCAGCTTCACCGAGGCGCAGATCCGGATACGGGGGCCGGAGCGTTTGATTCATGAACTGCAGGCCGCGGATGTGCATGCCGAGGTAGATCTGGCCAGCGTGCAGTCCGGGGAACGGACTTTCGATTTGACGGGCCGGCAAGTTCGCGTGCCGCAGGATCTGGAAGTCGTGCAGATCATACCCGCTCAGTTTCACCTCTCCTTTGATAATCGTGAGACCCGCACCGTCGAGGTGCGGCCGCGTGTGACCGGAAATTTCGCGGGCGGCTTGCGAGTGAAACAGGTGATCGCCGACCCGCCGAACGTCATGATCACCGGACCTCGCCGCCGCGTCGAAGCGGTGGAGGACGCAACCACGGATCCGGTAGACGTTAGCGGAGCCATGACGCGGGCTTCTTTTGTGACGCAGGCCTATGTCCCAGATCCTCTGATCCAAGTTGTGCACCCCACCCCAATTCGCGTGACGGTTATCATGGAAGGTCCGGGAGACGAGAAAAAATAGAACCGTCGGTGCTCGCAACCAACGACCAACGACCAACGACCGCCGAATATCCATGACCCAAACCAGACAACTCTTCGGTACTGACGGGATTCGTGGCGTGGCGGGGGAATTCCCGCTGACGCGCGACAGTGTTTATTGGATTGGACGGGCGCTGGGGCACGATCTGGTGCGCGTGAACGCCAAGGCGCGAGTGGTCATTGGACAGGACACGCGCATCTCCAGCCGATGGATTGCCGACCGATTTCTGCAAGGGCTGGCGTCGGTAGGCGTCGGAACGCGCAGCGCTGGCGTGATCACCACACCAGGCGTCGCGTTCCTGGCGCGTTCAGAAGGGTTCGATGCCGGTGTGGTGATTTCGGCTTCGCACAATCCGTGGACCGATAACGGGATCAAGATTTTTTCCGGCGATGGCTACAAACTGCCGGACGCGCGCGAGCTGGCGATTGAAAAAGAGATTTTTGCGCTGCTACAGTCGGATGCAGTTCCGGCGCCGGATTCCAGTCCCGACGTTTCGAGCCTTCCCGGCGAGGAAAGCTTGCGTCATGCCTACGTTCATTGGCTCACGAGCGGTGTCTCCACCGACTTGAGCGGTCTTCGAGTGGCGGTCGATTGCGCCCATGGCGCAGCGACTGCGGAAGCTCCGGAGTTATTCGCAGCGCTCAAGATCGATACGACCTTTCTGCACTCCGCGCCGGATGGACAGAACATCAACGAGAATTGCGGCGCATTGCATCCGGAAACGGTGGCGCACTTTGTCTATGAGAGCCTTGCCGCCGACCAAATGAGTGGCGGAGGGCAGAGACATTTCGACGTGGGTGTTACGTTTGATGGCGATGCGGACCGCGCGCTTTTTTCGGATGCCAATGGGCGAGTGGTAAATGGGGACGCGGTTCTGCTGCTGGCGGCGCGTGAAATGCAAGCGCGGGGCGTGCTCGCCAATGCCACCGTGGTCGCGACGACCATGTCGAACATGGGATTGGAGTTGGCGCTCAAGCGATCCGGCATTCGGATGCTGCGTGCCAATGTCGGCGACAAGTACGTGCTCGAAGAAATGCAGCGCGTGGGAGCTACGCTCGGCGGCGAACAGTCGGGCCACATACTGTTTCGCGATGGGGAGGCGACCACCGGCGACGGCCTGCTCACCGCGCTCCGGGTGCTGGAGATCATGGTTCGTACGGGCAGGTCGCTGGCTGATCTTGTCGGCGATCTAAAGGTGTTTCCGCAGACGATCCGGAATGTGCGGGTCCGGGAAAAAGTTCCCTTCGCGCAGATTCCTGCGGTGCAAGCGGCGATTACAGCGGTGGAACGGGAACTCGACGGCAATGGCCGAGTGGTTGTACGTTACTCCGGCACCGAAGCGCTGGCGCGGGTGATGATTGAAGCGGAGTCGAAGGAGCAGATCGATCGGCTCGCGGAGTCGATCGTTGGCTCGATTCAGTCGGCGCTGGGGGCGTAAAGACCGGCGCTTACGTGGAGCGACGGGCATCTGGTCCATCCGCCGGACGGGGGCGCCCGGCTCCCCATCAAATTTACGAGGAAGGCGTCGCCCCTTTTGACCCGGGGTGCTCGGCGCACCACGAAGCGCGATCCGGCCGGGGCAAGGTCAACATCAGCATCAGCATCAGTACCAACGTTGCGCAGGGCCAGGATTGCGATTGCCAGCCGTGTGCTCGAAACCGCCGGAGCATCGCTCGGGTTCGGCGGCGGCGACGTTGATCCTACGGGATTCGTTTTTCGCATTCCGCGCCGATTTGACGCTGCTCCCCGATCACTTCAGCCTGAAATGTCCACCTGAAGACTTCCGCGAAAATTCTCCCGATGGCGTTAGTCCGAAGGAGTACAATCCAGCCTTTCCGGAGGTTGCAGTGAAGCGATGGATTGTTCTGGTGACCATTCTTTGCTCGTCCTTTTGCGGTTGGACACAAGTCATCGATCGCTCCGTCCCTGGGACACTACAAGTCGCGACGTTCATTCGTGCGGGCGTGCTGATCGACGGCGTGTCGAATTCTCCACGCCGCAATCAAGTCATTACGATTCGCGCCGGGCGCATTTCCGACGTTTCTGACGCAGGCAATGCTCGTATTCCCGCTGGCGTCGCGGTGATCGACCTCTCCGAGGCCACGGTGCTTCCGGGGCTGATTGACGCCCACACGCACATCTTCCTTCAGGGTGAAGATCCCGCCGAGGGCGGATACGACGTTCAGCTGCTCAAGTATCCGCTGGCGTTCCGCGCGGCGCGGGCGACGGTCTCGGTGCGGCGCGCACTTGAACAGGGCTTCACCACACTGCGCGACATGGAAACCGAAGGTGCGGGCTATGGCGACGTGGGCATCAAACAGGCGATTGAAGGTGGATACATTCCCGGGCCGCGCTTGTTTGTTTCGACGCGCGCGATCTCGACGACTGGCGGATATCCACTGGAGGGTTACGCGCCCGAGATCGAAGTGCCGAAGGGCGTGCAGATCATCGACGGGCCGGTCGAGGCGCGCAAGGCAGCGCGCGAGCAGCTCGACCACGGCGCCGATTGGATCAAGGTGTACATGACACATCGGTCGTGGGTTCGTAACAACGGTGTTGGCAAGAACGCGGAGCTGGTATCGCAGCCGACTCTGACGGTGGATGAACTGCGCGCGATTGTGGACGAAACACACGGCTGGGGAAAAAAGGTGGCTTGCCACGCTTACAGCGGAGAAGGCTTGCAGCGCGGACTCGATGGCGGCTGCGACTCGATCGAACACGGACTCGTGCTGACCGATGCGCAGATCGCGCAGATGATCCGGCAGGGCACGTGGCTCTGCCCAACCCTAAGTGTTTATTACATGGACTGGGCGCCCGCCGATACTCCGGACGGACAGCGCGACCGCAAGCGCGCATCCGAGCACGAGCTCTCGTTTCGGAAGGCGCTGAAGGCGGGAGTCAAGATTGCTTTCGGGACCGACATCGGGGGGATTCCGTGGAGCCAGCCGATCGCGCAGGAGTTTCCGCGGATGGTCGAATTCGGCATGACGCCGATGCAGGCGATCCAGAGCGCGACTTCGCGGGCAGCGGAACTGCTCGAGATGAGAGGGCAGCTGGGCGTGATTGCGCCAGGGGCTTATGCGGACGTTGTGGCTGTTTCAGGCGATCCCTTGGCGGATGTCAAGCTTCTTGAGAATGTCGGCTTTGTGATGAAGAACGGCCAGGTGTTTAAGAACGAAATCGGCTCGAAGAGGTGAGCATGCGTTACGGGTGCGCGTGTGGACTTTGGGCGGGATTCTTGTGCGGCGCGGGCGGAGCCTTGGCGATCTTCACGTCAAAGCTGACCGGCAGCTGTTTTGGTGGATAGCAGGCCGCGTTATCGCAGGCCTGGTATTTTAAAGTTCCGCGGACGATATATTTGCCGGCTTGCACGGAACGCAGAGGCCGCACCAGCACATCCACTCTGAAATCTCCGGTGTAGACATTGAGCTTCTCCTCGGGAGCGAAAGCAAAACTCATATCCTGGCCTTCGGGGTAGGTGGTTTTGCCGATGACGATGTCAGTGGTGGCTTCGACCTTGAGCACGGTCGGGATCAGGAATTCCGATTTCGGGCGGTTGGAATTGATGTGGTATCCGCTGGCAACGCGGAACGAGAGCGGGACGGTAGCCGGTTTGCCCTGCACGGCGGTCACGACCGGAGCGGGCGCCATCTTTACGGCAGGGACTTGCGGGCCGAGGTCGTCTTGCGCCCCAGCCCACGCGGAGATCAGGAAAAGCGCGCTCGCGAGAAGGATCTTCATGAGCTCCAGAGTACTCCAGGTTCAGGAGGGCTCGTAGTTACTTCTGAGCCTGTACTGCCTGGCCCTGGCTCAGGGCCTTTTTGATGTGGTCGACGAAGACGCTGCGGCTCTGCAGCCCGAATTCGCGGGCGATGAGCTTGCCGTCGCGGTCCAGGAAAAAAGTGGTGGGCAGCACGCTGACCCCGCCGTAGCTCTGCCCAACGGATTCCTTGCCGAGCAGGATGGGGTAGTTGACGCCCATTTCCTTGGCGAATTTGGCGATGTCTTCGAGGCTGGCGTCGTCCATGGCTACGCCGATGATCTGGAATCCCTGCGGCCCGTATTCTTTCTGCAGTTCGACAAACCAGGGCATCTCGATCTTGCAGGGGCCGCAATACGTCGCCCAGAAGTTGAGCAGAACGGCTTTGCCGCGAAGGTCGGAGAGCTTGAGGTTCTTGCCGTCGAGCGCGGGCAGTTCGAAGTCAGGCGCCAAATTGCCGATGAGTTGTCCCCGGGCGGGACCGTTCGCGCGATTGTTGCGGGCCATGCGAATACCGGCAAATAGCATGGCCGCGACGATGGCGGCGGTGAAGAACAGAATTAGAGGATTTCTTTTCACTTCAACCTCGGACTTTCCGGCGCCTGAAAGCGCGTTTAGAGCATTGCGTGCGGCGACGCGTCTTCGACCGTCTCCCACCTCTGCAGAGTGAGACGCGGCCAGCCGCGTCTCTACAGGAAATCAGAAGCGCTTCCTATAACGCAAAGCGATTCAAAAACGAGAAATAGCCGGAGATGAGCGCGAAGCGGCCCATCACCAGCAGAATGCCCAAAGCGATCAGCAACCCTCCGCTTGCTACCTCCACGGCGTGCATGTGGAATTTAAAGCGGTTGTAGAACTTTAGAAAGCGCTCAATGCCAAGCGAAGTCAGCAGGAAAGGCACAGCGAGTCCGGCCGAGTAGATGGCCAGAAGAAAGATGCCTTTCCAGACCGTGTCCTGAGCGGCGGCTAATGTGAGCACAACCCCGAGGATTGGACCGACGCATGGCGTCCATCCAAAGGCGAAAGCGAACCCGATTACAAATGCGCCCCAGACAGACGAACTGCCTTTCAGGCTATGCAGCCGCGTGTCGGCCAGCAGCGCTTTGATTTGAAGGATGCCCGTCAGATGAAGACCGAAGAGGATGATGACCACTCCGGCGATTCGTGCGAGCAGCGATTTGTACTGTACGAGGACCTGGCCGACTTCCGTCGAAATCGCGCCCAGCGCGATGAAGACGATGCTGAAGCCGATGATGAATGCGGCCGAATTGAACATTACTTTGCGGAATAGCTGTGCTTCTTTTAGCTTCAGCTCTTCAACGCCCACACCGGAGATCAAGGAAACGTATCCCGGCACGAGCGGAAGCACGCAGGGCGACAGGAACGAGATCAGTCCCGCGACGAAGACGGCGGGCAGTGATGGTAATGGCAAACTCGTCATATCTCTCTATTGTTCTCTATTCTAGCGACCGGTGCCAATCCCGGCCCCTGAAGGGGTCTGATTTCGGGAGATGCGGCATCGCGAAAGCGATGCCCTGATACGAAACCTCTGCCCCGCCGTTTCTTACAAGATGCCGCGAAAGGTGGAATTGTTACAATTCCGCTTTTGTACATTGGACGAAGTCATTCGAATGTCGTTATCGCGATCCGGGCTTTTGTGAACGCTTGGGTGCGAGCGGTTCCTTCGGCGGCGTTGCTGGCGCGGCTGGCGTCACGGTGTCGGGCGG
>Ga0209528_1000002_pt1 | contig 25577 bp, 23 predicted proteins | sample JacPinW_OM2H0_M3_FD_187970 | JGI IMG/M metagenome (GOLD analysis project Ga0209528, IMG submission 187970) | Forest soil microbial communities from Algoma, Ontario, Canada - Jack Pine, Ontario site 1_JW_OM2H0_M3 (SPAdes) (version 2) | ecosystem: Environmental > Terrestrial > Soil > Boreal...
CTGGTTCCCGCGTACGACGCGACTGCGCAGGACGTATTGGAGCCGGCGCATGAGTAAGGACCCCATGACGAATCCGCCGCGGCCCGATCCGAACATGACCAATCACGACGGCTTCGAGCAGGAGGATCTGAGTTCGAGGAGTGCGCTTTATTTTTTGGCAGGCCTGGTGCTGGTCGGCCTCGTCGTCTATCTCATCGTGTTCGGCATGTATCGCTTCCTCGACAGTTACGCAACGGCGCACCAGCCTCCCATGAGCCCGATGGTAACGCCGGAGGCCGACACCCGCGCGGTCACGCCAGAGAACGCAGAAACTTTTCCGCAACCACGCCTCGAAGAAAACGAGCGCACGCAACTTCGCTCGTTCATCGAGGATCAGGACCGGAAGCTTGCCACTTACGACTGGGTAGATAAGGACAGAGGTACGGTGCGGATTCCGATCGACCGCGCCATGGAGTTGATCGAGCAGCGCGGATTGCCGGTTCGTGCGGAAGGCACAGCTTCAGCACAGAGTTCCGCAGCACAGAGTTCCGCGGCCCAGAGCTCTCGGCCTAAGGCTTCCGCGCCGGTAAAGAAGCAAACCCCCAAAGCAGCGACGACGAAAGCCGCCGCCTCGGGCAAATGATTTTGGGCAACTGATTTTGAGAAAATGACCGCTCTGGCCGGAGCCGGGCAACCGGCGCGCCAGGAGAGGATGTCGGCAGTGTGCAGCACAAGGCAGTTCGTGAACTCGATGGTGACAGGCTTTCTCGGCATGGCGCTCCTCGCCGGAGCCGCCCGGGGCCAGGGCATGGGCAGCGGCATCCTGTCGCCTCCACCCAACGTGCGTCCGCCGGGATTGAAGAATGTCGGCATTCAGCAGAACCTGAACCAGCAGATTCCGCCAGACCTCATATTTACCGACGATCTGGGCCGCAAGGTGAAGTTGGGCGATTACTTTGGCCAGAAGCCGCTGATCCTCAACTTCGTCTACTACGGCTGCCCGATGCTGTGCGGCGAAGAGCTTGCCGGCCTGGAAAGCACTCTGCGCGTGCTGAAGTTCGACGTAGGCAAGGAATTCGAAGTCATCACTATTAGCTTCGATCCCAAAAACACTCCCGAGACAGCGGCGAAGAAAAAAGAGCAGTTTCTGCGGCGCTACAACCGCCCCGGCGCCGAGCGGGGATGGCATTTCCTGGTCGGCCAGCCGGAGGCGATCGATGCCGTCACGAAGGCGGCTGGATTTCAATACGAATACGACCCGAAGACCGAACAATTCGCGCACTCGACCGCAATCCTGGTGCTGACGCCGCAAGGCAGGATCGCCCAGTACTACTACGGCATCGAGTTTCCGCCCAAGGATCTGCGGCTGGCCCTGGTGGAGGCCTCCGAGAACCGGATCGGCAACGTGGTCGACGAGCTGCTGCTCTATTGCTATCACTACGATCCCGAGAAGGGTAAGTACAGCGCCACCATCATGCGCGTGCTGCGATTGATGGGCGTGGCCACCATGCTGTGCCTCGGGGCACTTTTATTTGCGATGATGCGCCGCGGTCCAGACAACTTTCAGGGAGCTCAGGTCAGGTAATCATGTTTGGACACTTGCCACTTTGGCCGGAAAACGCCTCCACGAACGCGGGTAGCGTGGATGCCCTCTACATTTTCCTGCTGCTGGTTTCGGGCATCATGACGGTGTTGATCTTCGCCGTGCTGACCGCTTTCGCCGTCAGGTTCCGCAAACGCAGGGGGCAGCGCGCTGTACAAATCGAAGGTTCCACCCATCTGGAAATCACCTGGTCCATCATCCCCTTCTGCGTGATGCTGGTATTTTTCGTTTGGGGCGCGGTTATCTTCTTCCAGGAACGCACACCTCCACAGGATGCCACCGAGGTGTACACCGTTGCCAAGCAATGGATGTGGAAGTTCGAGCACAAGGGAGGGCAGCGCGAAATCAACGAACTCCATGTGCCGGTCGGCCGCGACGTCAAGATGATCATGACTTCGCAGGACGTGATCCACAGCTTTTTCGTGCCCGCCTTCCGCCTCAAGCAGGACGTGGTCCCGGGCCGCTATACGACCCTCTGGTTCCGCGCCACGAAAGCGGGCACCTACCACCTGTTTTGTTCCCAGTACTGCGGAACTCAGCACTCCGGAATGGTCGGCTGGGTAACGGTTATGGAACCGCGCGACTATGAAGCCTGGATGAGCGGCGGCGCCGGAAACCAACCGCTGGCCGTGACCGGCGAGAAACTGTTCACCGAACTGGGCTGTGTCACCTGCCATCGCTCCGACACGCAGGGCCGGGGCCCGAACCTCGTTGGCGTCTTTGGCAAGCCTGTGCTCCTCGAAGATGGCCGCACCGTGATCGCCGACGAGAATTACGTGCGCGAATCGATCCTGGAACCGGCTGCCAAAATCGTACGAGGCTTCAAGCCCGTCATGCCGACTTTCCAGGGGCAGCTCAGTGACGAGCAACTGAACGCGTTAGTCGAATACGTGAAATCGCTGGCCGGGCCGCAGTCGGGGCGGCCCGCCAATGCCAGCGGAGTGGCTGTTGCTACTCCGCAACCTTAGTTGAAAAAGTGCAGGTGATAAGCGAATGGCAACAGCTGTAGTAGCAGATACCGGAGAACGCGAGAACTACCTGAATGCGGGTCATGGGCCCAAGTCGTGGCTCCTGACTGTGGACCACAAGCGCATCGCCTTGCTCTACCTGATCTCGATTACTTTCTTCTTCTTTGTCGGTGGCTTCTTCGCGCTGCTCATCCGCCTGGAGTTGCTGACACCGGCGGGCGACCTCGTCCAGTCCGACACTTACAACAAACTGTTCACCATGCACGGCCAGGTCATGGTCTTCTTCTTCCTTGTCCCTGCCGTGCCCGCCGTGCTCGGCAACTTTCTCATCCCCCTCATGATCGGGGCCAAGGATCTAGCCTTCCCGCGCATCAACCTGCTCAGTTGGTACCTCTTCATCATCGGCGGCCTTCTGATGATCTTCACGATCCTCAGTGGCGGCGTCGACACCGGTTGGACTTTTTACACGCCCCTGAGCACCGAGTTCCTTAAAACCAACGTTGTCTCCGCCGCTATAGGTATCTTCTTCGCGGGCTTCTCCTCGATCCTCACCGGACTGAACTTCATCGTGACCATCCACCGCATGCGCGCTCCCGGAATGACCTGGAACCGCCTGCCGCTGTTTGTCTGGGCCCACTACGCCACCAGCATTATTCAGGTGCTGGGTACGCCCGTCGTGGCGATCGCCCTTGTGCTGGTAGTGCTCGAGCGTCTGTTCCACCTCGGCATTTTTAATCCTTTACTAGGCGGAGACCCGCTCCTGTTCCAGCATCTGTTCTGGTTTTACTCCCACCCCGCCGTCTACATCATGATTCTGCCCGGCATGGGCATCATCAGCGAAATCGTTTGCTGCTTTTCACGCAAACGCATTTTTGGCTATAAGGCGATGGCGCTGGCCGTGCTCGGCATCGCTGTGATCGGCTTCCTCGTCTGGGCGCACCATATGTTCGTGGCCGGCATCTCGGTCTATGCCGCGCTAATCTTCTCGCTGCTGAGTTATCTCGTAGCCGTGCCCTCGGCTATCAAAGTGTTTAACTGGACCGCCACCATCTACAAGGGGTCCGTCACCTACCAGACTCCGATGCTCTACGCCTTCGGTTTCGTCGGCTTGTTTACCATCGGGGGATTGACCGGTCTCTTCCTCGCCTCCCTGGGCGTCGACGTGCACGTGCACGACACCTATTTCATCATCGCGCATTTCCACTACATCATGGTCGGAGGCATGGTGATGGCGTACCTCGGCGGGATGCACTTCTGGTGGCCCAAAATTTCCGGCCGCATGTATCCCGAGGGCTGGGGTAAACTCGCCGCGCTCATCGTCTTCATCGGATTCAACCTGACGTTCTTCCCCCAGTTCATCCTGGGCTACATGGGAATGCCGCGGCGCTATCACTCGTATCCGCCCGAATTCCAGATCCTGAATGTGCTCTCAACCGCGGGCGCGACCATTCTCGCCGTCGGTTACCTGCTGCCCATGGTCTACTTCATGTGGTCCATGCGCTACGGCAAGCCGGCCCCGCCGAACCCATGGAACGCCGCGGGCCTGGAGTGGCAGACCCACTCGCCGCCCCCGACCTTCAATTTCGACGAGGAGCCGGTCGTGACCTGGGAAGCCTATAACTACGACGAGATGGGCGAGATTCCGGAGAAGCCGGAGAAGGAGGAGGTCCCCGTTGCACACTAGTCAAGCCGCCGTCGACGAACCCGCGCACGAGAACCCGGCGCTCCTGCACCATTTCGCGACCGAGGAGCAGCAGAAAAATGCCGCGAGCCTGGGCATGTGGGTATTCCTCGCCCAGGAAGTCATGTTCTTCGGCGGCATGTTCTGCGCTTACCTGGTTTACCGCTATAAGTATTTTGCCGACTTCGGCTCCGCCAGTCAGCAGTTGGACATTAAACTCGGCGCGACAAACACGGTAGTACTCATCTGCTCCAGCTTGACCGTGGTTCTCGGGGTTCGTGCCGCCCAGCTTGGCAAGCGCATGGCCCTCGTGTTCTGGCTCGTCGCGACGATCTTTCTGGGTCTCGTCTTTCTCGGCATCAAGGCCGACGAGTATGCCGAAAAATTCGAGAAGCATCACGTGCCCGGAGCCAGCTTCAGCTATCACGAACTGCTTCCCAGTCAGGAGAAGCTCCCCGAGGCCGAGCGCCAGTATGCTGACCCCCATCACGCCGAGATGTATTTCTCGCTCTACTTTGCGATGACCGGCATGCACGCCCTGCACATGGTTATCGGCGTCGGCCTGTTCGGATTCCTCGCCTACAAGGCCTGGCGCGGCAAATACACTCCCGAGTACTACACGCCCATTGAAAACGCAGGATTGTACTGGCACTTCGTCGATATTGTCTGGATCTACTTATTCCCGTTGCTGTACCTGATCGACCGTCATAGGTGACATAAGCTGGGTGAGATAAGCGTCATAGGTGAAATAAATGTCTGATCACAAATCCGCTTCCGGACATACTTCCGAACACGCTTCCACACAAACGCCCGAACACATTTCCGAACATATTTCCTCCGTCGGTTCTTCCGTCGCGATCTGGCTGGCCTTGCTCGCGGGCACCGGCATCACTGTAGCGGCCGCCTTCATCGACCTCGGCCCGTTCAACACCATAGTCGCCCTCACCATCGCGACCATCAAGGCGACGCTAGTCATCCTCTTCTTCATGCATGTCAAGTACACGCATGAGAAACTAACCGGCCTGGTAGTAGTGAGCGCAATTTTCTGGCTGTTCATCCTGCTAGCCCTAAGCATGGCGGATTACACCACCCGCCTCTGGCGCTGAAGTAGCCAGCCAGGCCGTAGAGCCGCCGTCCCGCCCCCCCACGCCAGGGCAAGATGCCGGCGCGACAAAGGATGTCAACCAAGCATGCGCGGGTTGCAAAACCCCCATCCCACGATATAATCCACCTCAATGGCAACCGTGCCGGAAACCGCAAAAGCGCCAGGGCTAGTGCCCGACGAGCTGAAACAAGAGCCGCGCTCGAAGGGCATACTCACCCCCCGCAAGAAAAAGCCGAAAGAACTAGCCGTCATCACCGAGTGCTGTACCGGCTGCGCGGGATCACCCGCCTGCGTCGAGTATTGCCCGGTGGAAGATTGCATGTTTTGGATAGCGGATGAAGATCATCCACCATTCGGCCGCATCGAGGTAGACCCCCTGCAATGCATCGGATGTAAGAAGTGCCTCAGTAAAGGTCCAGAGGGCGCCTTCCTCGACGGATGCCCGTGGGACGCGATCGTCATGGTGGATATTGCGGAAGTGGAAAAAGAAGTCGGCCCGATGAGCTACTAGAGCTAGGGTGGTGTCCGAGAATGCCGATAACGCTTCGGCTTCCCAGACAAATTTCCAACCGCACTTACTTGCTGGCGCGGGCTCTTTCCTGGATTGCCCGTTCGGTCTCAATCGCTTGCTGACGCAGCCGCTCCGGAACTTCGGGCAACTCTCTTTGGTAGGGACGAATCGCGGGCAGGTCCTCCAGTTGGCCAATCAGATATAAGGCGCGAAGGGCTTCCCAGACTTGTTCGTCCCCGGGTTCGACGGTCGCAATCGCAGCTCCTGGAACTACACTAGCGCCTGTCGCCGTCGAAAGTGTGCGCACGCGGCCGGTAATCGGCGAACGCAATTCGCGGGTCTGCTGGCCATCACCATCACCATCCTGCAGTTTCGCGATGAGTCCACCCTGGTGAATCGCCGTACCGACCCCGGCGGTGTCCATCACCCGGCCGGTGGTGGGAGCGGTGATCGTGACCGGTTGCAATAACGAAAGAATCTGCGGTCTCCCCAAGCTGTCGCCGAAGCTGACCAGGGACAAGGCAGCGTTGCCGCGGACGATCATCGAGGGATCTTCCAACACTTTCAAAAGCGCCTCGTGGAAACCGGGGCCTGCCGTATCTTGTCCCATCACCCAGGCATCCGTGCTGCGCACCTCTTCGCGCGGATTTGAGGCGAGCCGCACCAGATCGGGATACCAGCGTGCTGCACTCGGGTCGTGCCGGCTCATGCGCTGGCCGAGTTGCACAATGGCGTGCTGGATGTGCCGTGGATGACTGTTGTCGTTGAGGTATTCGCCCATCTGTTTAGTAGTGAGCGCGCGGCCAAACCAGGTGCTCCACCAGAACATGAACGGCATGAGCACGACGAGCCACGCCGTCACGAAGAATAGAAGCCGGTTGCGCGTGGACATGCGGGGACGCGAGGGCTGTCGTGCAGGATCAGGCGCAAGGTCAGGGGCAAGGTCAGGGGCAAGGTTATCCCCGGCGTTAGCGGCCTTGTCCGCAGGCACGAGCGGGATGGGTTGTACTGCCATGCTTGATTTCCAGCCCCTAGCTTTCACTCTCTTCGGGCTTGGGGTCTTTGTTCGGGAGAGCAGCGTTCGCGGGAGCCGGGGGCGCAGTTGCCTTCGGCGTTTCTTTAGTTGTTAGGTTGGTCGTCACTTTGGGCGTTGCTGCAGGCGTTGCTGCGGCGGCCGCTTTCTTTTTGTCGAGAAAAGCGAGAGCTCCACGGTCGCGCAGTTCCCAGTAAGCATTCAGAAAAAAAACCGCGGAGAGAGTCAATAGGATCAAACTCATGAACAGGCCGTCCACCGTCGTGACCGTACCCGTGGCGATTGTCCAGGCAATACCCAAGAGAGGGACTATGCCCATGACAATGGAAATCACTAGCATCATCGGAAGCAACAGCCCTCCTTATTACTGCTCAGATGGTTTCCGGTCCTACGTAACGAAGCGTGGGCCGACGGCTCAGTCGGCCCACTCAGCCTATTGCGTCTTGAACGTTGCATCCACCGTCTTGCCATCTTTGGCCGCCAGCGTGACCTTCTGCTCCTGCGTACCCATCTTTTCTTGCACGAAGGCTATGGTGTAGTCGCCTGGAGGCAAACCCTTGATTTCAAACTTGCCGTCCGGTCCGGTGACCGCGTAGAACGGAGTCTTCACCACGTTGACATACATCTTCATCCACGGATGCTGGTTGCACTTCACCGGGAGCATGATTTCCTCGCGGGCGAAAGTCTTCTCCAGCGCTGGAGACTGCGGAGGTTGCGACTCATTCCACTCGCGGTTGTCGGCCGGCGTTGGGTGGATATTGTGAGTCGTCGGATCACTGTTGACGATCTTAAGCGTCTGTCCAGCCATCACTCCCAAAACATGGGGATGGTACTTGCAGCCGCTCTGATCGATGGTCACGGCGTCGTGGGGAACGTCAAACGTGCGATTTCCCAAACCTTCCTTCACGTACACGAAGACGTTGGCCAACTTGCTGCCATCCGCTACCACGGTCTCGGCACTGTTCGGGCCCTTGCAGGCCGGATCCTGGCTCATGTCAATTTTTGCCGCCTTGGGAGCGGTACCGGCAAGACTCACCGTGCCGCTGACACTGGCGGCGGTCGCCGGATCGATCGGTGCCGCAGCCGGCGTTGCCGCGCTGCCCGGAGCGGCAGATTGTTCTTCGCTCGGTTTCTTGCTGCATGCAGTCAGCAGAACGAGGCCCACAAGCGCACATAGGCCAAGCGTAACTAACGATTGTTTTCGATTCATGATTTCCCTATACCTTTCCTGGAATTGGGATGAGATCTTTGCCATATTTTACCGCGCGCCGCCCGGAGCGCTTCCGCCGGCTGGCTTTGGCCGGGGAGTTCCGTTATCGCTGGTTTGGCTGTGCCCCATGGCTCCAGCCACACGGCGCTGCTCTTCCGGAGTGAGCTGGAAAATATAATCCACGAGCAGCCGGGTGTGATCCTTATCGTAACCCTGGAATGAAGACGGCGTTGGGCCGGCGAACACCCAGTGATTGTTCTCGCGCTTGAACAGGCCAGAGGGCATCGCTGTGCCCGGACTGATGGCTTGTGGATCAATGATCCAGCGTTCAACCCAGTCGGGCTTCAGGCGTTCGCGCGCCAGAAGAAAATTGGGCGCCGTGGCGTTTTTGTCATGCGCCGCATCGCCAGTCGCGTGACATTTCAGGCAAGGCGCCGCGGTGCTCGAGAACAAGCCGCGTGCCATGTCCGTTTCCTTCGCTTGCAAAGTCGTTGCCGGCTCCGGAATATACGGAAAGGGCTGTCGCGAGAGGGCCGCAAAGAAACGCACCAGCTTGCCCAATTCGTTTTCCGAGAAGCTGAAAGTGGGCATCCGCACCTGGAGATATGATCGCACGCCGTTGCGGTCGTTGTCGGTCTCGCTTAACGAAGGATTGGAGAGGAAACGCAGCAGCCACTGCGGGTTGACCCGTGCGCCTTCGGTTAGCAGCTTGGGAGGAAGTTGCTCCTGCGCCTCCTGATAGCGCTTCATTCCCATCAGCGCCGATTGCTGACCCGGAATGAATTGGTGGCAGCCCATGCAGTTGTACTTCTTAACCACCCACCAGCCCTCCTGGATGTCACGGCGGTAGTCGAGAGGCCGGTACTGATAAGCTGCCGGAAGTGCGCTCTCCTGGCTGCCCATCAAAAAGGTGGTCAGGGCGCGAATTTGTTCCGGAGTCAGGTGCACGTTTGGCATGCGGAGTTTTTCAGTCTCCGACTTGATCTTTCCCTGGTCCCACACATTCGGTTCTGCAAGCTTGTGCTCGAAGAAGCCCAAATGTGAGTACCACGGTCCTTTCGCGGGTCCCTCCGGGAGACGCGCACGATCATCCGGATCCTTGATGGGTTCGCCGTCTCCCCGTTCCGCCATCTCCGTCAGCAGAGAGAAGTCCAGGCGTTCGATGGGCTTGCTGCCTTCGAAGGTCAGTTCCGTCCCGATCCTTCCCTCATCCTCAAAGCCGGAGATTTCATGGCATCCAGCGCAGCCGAAGTGGCGAATCCATTTCTTCCCTTCGTCCTTCAGCTTGGGATCGTCCATGAATGCAGCATCGGGATAGGAACTGGGCTCGTTCTTTTTCAGCGTGACGAGATAGGAAGCTACGTCCGCTGCGTCCTGCTCTGTCAGCCGCAGGCTGGGCATGACCGTCATGTTCTGGACTTGCAGTTCATGGCCATCGTTCGGGCACTTGCTGTGTTGCAGGTCGAACACATAGGGCAAACCCTTCTTCGCGTAGTCTTCAGGACCGATATCCTTCTTCTCCAACGGACAATACGGGCGCGTGCGCTGGCGCGCGTTGTGCACCCAACGCACCAGGTAATCGTAGTTTGCTTTCTCGCCAACGCGCGTCAGGTTCGCGGCAAATCCCCCGCCCTGCATCTGATCGCCTTCCCCGACGGAATGACAGCCCAGGCATCCGCGCATTTCGAACAGTTCCTTGCCGCGGCCCGCATTTCCTGGATTGTGCTTCACCGGTGCGTCGGGTAGCGCCGACTGCCACAGGTAGGCTGAGATCGCCTGAATCTGCTCGTCATTGAGGCGGAAATTCGGCATCCGCGTCATGGGACGAAAATCGGTCGGTTTCTTCAGCCAGACTGGAATCCAGTTCTTGTTGAGCTTCAACCGGACGTCCTTCAGGTTTGGTCCGACTTTCTTCATGTCCTGCAGCAGGCTCTTCGTGGTTCGGTCGAGCTGGACGATCCGCAAATCCAGTTTGCTGTTCGAGACCCGGAGCGCCACCGCCTGGTCGTTCAGACGATTGGCTTCCTCGTTTGTCGGCGCGGTGTCCGCCTGCTTCATCAGGTACGCGGACTGCTTCAGGTTCTCCTTCTTCTCCCCCTCCATTTGTTTGATCTGTTGTGCCATGGAGTTCAGGTCTTCGGGTTCCTTGTCGTAGCCCTCAAAACGGTGGCAGCCCACGCACCCGCGCTGGCGAAACAAATCTTTGCCCTCGCTGAGAGTCCAGCCCACGTCGCCCGTCACCAGCACCATGTCCGCGGCGTGGCAGGTCTGGCAGCCGGCCTCGACGTTCGGCTTCGGGAAAAGGGGCCAGAGCCAATGCTCGTAATTTCCGTGCGCTTTCTCAACGCTGGTGGTGGCCCGTCCATTCCCCTGGTGACACGGAGAACAGCCGAACTTGTCCGGATCGTGGGTCTTCAGCAGTTCCGGTTCGGGATGGCTGGTAAACGCCCGGGCATAATCGTCGGGCTGTTTCCCTTTTGGCGCCATCGATGCCGCAGTCAGCTTGACAGGCTCGCGGGTCCCCATGTGGCAGGATTCGCAGCGATCCACAATATTGGCCTCGGCGACGTTGATCTGCAGGATTGCCGGGTCCAAGGCCTCCGTTTTATCCTGCAAACCGCGAATCTGTGCCGCTGTCAGGTTCACCATGTGCTCCGACACATAGGCATCGAGCTTCGTCTTCTGGTCGCTGACTGGCTTGATCAACTCTCCCAGTTCCGCGCTTAGTTTGGCTCGTTCCGTCTTGAGGTCGTTGTAGGTTTCTTCGAGTTGCGGGTAGGTGTAGGTCGCCTTGCTGCCGTCCGGATACTCGACTACCGCCGTCTGTTGCTTGTACTTCTCCAGATCTTTGAGCTTGCTTTGCTTCGAGGACGCGCTGGTTGTGGTCTCGATATCGTAGGTCAGGGCATTCACATAGGCGCGGCGATCCGTGAAGACGTTCTGCACCGCCAGGATTTTCGCGCTTAAAGTGCGGAGCTGATCGTTGATTTCCTTCGTGCGTGCGGCCGCTTGCTGATAGGTGCTCTCGTAATCCTGTTTCAGCTTCTGGTAATCGCCATTACCCTCGACATCTTTTTCCGATTGCGCCGAGGCGGAACGAGCCGTCTTTAGAAACGTGGAGTAGCGGTCTTTCCATTCGCGCTGGTAAGCCTTCCAGGGACGCTGTCCGAACGCCTCGTCCCACAGCGCCCAAAATAGCGATGCCGTCAGGACCACCATCGCTATGACGTACCAGGCCGCCATGGACTGCTGGACCAGCGGATCATTCTCGGGGACGGGCTTTTCCGGCACCACTTCCTCCTAAGCGTTGCGCGCGCCTAAAACGTTGACCATCGAAACATTGGCCATCTAAACGCTGATCGTCCAAACGTTGATCATCTAAACATTGAACCAAGGCGTGATCCATACGTATTTGATATGAAACAAAAGCCGCAGCAGCATCTTGATCGGCAGGGCAAACATGGTGAGCACGAAGAACATCATGATCGAGTACTGCAAGAAGCTCATGCGCTTGTAATCTTTTGGGTTCTTGCGCCGGAAGAAGGCGTGCAGGGCGAACCCGCCCAGCGCGTAAAAGCCGCCCACCACCACCGCTCCGAAGACCGCCTTGACCCAGTTGGAGGTAATTCCGAACAGATCCGGCAGATCACGGTTGACCTCATAGATAAGGCGATTGTGGTCCCAGGTTTGTCCGGGCCAGAACCATTGCCACCCCGGTCCGCGAATGAAGGTTCCGATAATGATCATCGAGACCCACAGCACAATAAAGCCGAAGAGGAACGTCCCAATGGCAAACTTGCGCTGCTTCCACGTGTAGTAGCCGCTGCCCAGCGGGTTGGTATCGATGTAGGGAATCACCATCAGGCCGATGATGATCAAGGTCGGCATCACGACACCGGCAATCCAGGGATCGAAATACACCAGCATTTCCTGGAGGCCGAGAAAGTACCAGGGCGCCTTGGCCGGGTTCATGGTCAAGTTCGGATTCGCCGGCTCTTCCAAGGGTGCGTTCAGCGTGATGGACCAGATCATCAGGATAATGGTGACGATGATGGTGGCCAGAAACTCTATGCGCAAAAGAAACGGCCACACGTGAATCTCTTTCTGCCATCCCGGCTGAAACGGCCAAGTCTTGCGATACTGGGTTTTGGCCAGCCCGGCATCGCCTTCCAGTTGCGTAATCAACTGATCGTTGGCGTGTGCCTGCTTCCATGCCAGATAGATATAGAACGCGAGCAGTGGAATCAATGCCACAATGGGCACGTTGTCAGGAGCGGAGACGATTTCCCACAGCTGCTTCCAGTCCATACTAGCGGCGCGCCTCCTTGATTTCGGATTCGAGCACGACCGCCGCCGGGCCCGAGATGCCGCCATCTTTTCGTACGCGCCAGAAGTGCACGATCATCAAAACGGAAGCGACGATCGGAATGCCAATGCAATGCCAGATGTACGAACGCAGGAGCGCGTTCGCATCCACGATTGAACCGCCGAGCAATCCGAAGCGAACATCGTTATAAGGCGTCATGCCCAACAGGGGACCGAATGGGCCCTCATGTCCGAGGCCCGGTGTAGCGCGAGCCATGTTGGTGCCGACCGTAACCGCCCAGAAACCCAGTTGATCATCGGGCAGGAGGTATCCGGTGAATGAAAGCAGCAGCGTGAACACGAGCAGGAGCACCCCAATATTCCAGTTGAACTCGCGGGGCTTTTTGTACGAGCCGGTCAGAAACACTCGAAACATGTGCAGCCAGACAGTGATCACCATCAGGTGTGCCGCCCAACGATGCATGTTGCGCAACAGCTTCCCAAAGGGCACATCATGTTCCAGGTAGAGCACATCCCGGAATGCCTGCACTTTTGTGGGGTGGTAATAGAACATCAGCAGCACGCCGGTGAAGGTGAGCACGATGAACAGGTAAAACGTGATTCCTCCCATGCCCCAGGTGTAGCTGTAGCGCACGGCATCGCGGTTGATCTTGGCCGGATGCAAATGCAGGAAAACGTTTGACAACACGCCCAAAGCGCGATTGCGCGGGGTGTCGTCGTGCTTGTGACGAAAGATGGATGTGAAAACCTGAGTCTTGGTCGGGTCCTTGAGAGAATCGACCTGTTCCTTGGCCTTGGCCGGCAAGTCGGTCTTGATGGACTGCAAATCGGCCTTCACTCCGGTGGCCGCGCGCTCCAGGATGCCGGTTGTCTTTCCGTTCTTTCCGTTTTTTTCGGTTGAGTTATTTTCTTCAGCCATTCTCGTCTCTTTCCCTTGCCGCATCTGCCGCTGCCGCATCTGGCGAATCCCGCCAAGCCGTGGGGCATTCCCCTTCAATCGAGCTCAAGTCAGACTCATGTCGGCAAATACGCTCCCGGCTCATTGAAGCGGCTCGGCTGACCTTTGGGCCACTGATAAAGACGGGAAGTGTCCACGATGATTTCGCCGTCAGGAGCCAGTTGCACGAAGGCGCGGTCCATCGGCCGGGGCGCAGGTCCCTCGAAATTGACCCCCTCGTCGTCGTAGCCGCTTCCGTGGCAAGGACATTTGAATTTGTTTTCGCTGGCCTTCCAGTCCGGAGTGCAGCCGAGGTGGGTACAACGGGCGTAGATGACAAAGATCCGATCGGGTCGGCGATCCACCCAGATGCGATACTTCTGCTGCCATTTCGTATCCACACCCAAACCGTAATCGGAGGGATAGCCGATCTTGAAGACGGTGGCTGGTTCGAAAAGAGTACGGGGCAGAAAAAAACGGAAAAACGCCAGAAACCATGCCGTCAGAAACGCTGTAACCGACACCCACACCAGCCGGCGGCGGCGCTGGTTGACGACATTGTCTGCCGGACCAACCGCGGCCACGCCCGCGGAGGCGGCGGCCTTCGAGGTGCCCACCGCACCCGAACCAACGTAGGGAGTAGCCGCTCCTGCTGGAGCAGGGGGTGTTTTGGCGGCATCTGGACTTTCTGCCATGATCCTCGATCCTCCTCCTACTAAATCTATTCCTGAATCTGTTTCTCCTGCTTCAATCGGCGACCATGGAATGCGCCGCCGGCTCCCGTTCCTGATCCTGAATCTCCGCTCCAGGTTCGCGGATCGCTGCCAACACCAATTCAGCGAGAGCCTGGATGAATTTTGGCGAGTCATTGAGGCCGCGCGTCATCTCAAAGCGCTCGATGCCGAGAAGCCGGGCCTCCTCCCGCGCATGATGATCAATCTCTCCCAGGGTCTCGACATGGTCGGAGACAAATGAAATTGGGACGATGCATACTTCGCGCCGCTTCTCCGAGGCCACCTGTCGCAGGGTCTGGCGCAACGACGGCTCCAGCCACCGGCTGGCGCCCACCTTACTCTGGTAGCACAGGCGATGATCATTGGACCATCCCCCTTGCTCCATCACCAGGCCCACTGTTTCTTCGATGTGCTGCTGGTAGGGGTCGCCCTTTTCGATCACCGACACCGGGACACCGTGCGCGCTGAAGACCAGCGGCACAGCCTGCGGATCGGGAAAGCGGGCAAGCGCCTCATCAATTCTCTCCACTACGGCCGCGATGTATTGCGGATTACGATAAAAAGGCGCCACGCAGGAAGTCGGGACTGCGTCCTTCCATTGCCGTCGCCACTCGTTCAAGCTGCTGCCGGTCGTCGTGCCCGAGTATTGCGGGTAGAGAGGTAACAACACGACCTGGTCTACTCCCGCGTCCTCATTCTGAAGTTGAGCGATCGCCTCGGCGGTGAATGGGTGCCAGTAACGCATCGCCACCACGCAGCGCGCGTCGACACCATCGCGCATCAGTCGTGCTTCGAGAGCACAGGCCTGTTGCTCGGTGAACCGGCGAATGGGAGAACCCCCAATGGCCGCGTAGTGCTGAGTTGCTTTTTGGGCGCGCGTCTTTGAGATCAGCCTCGCCAGCGCACGTCTGCCAAGCCGGGAAAACGGGAAGTCAATGATGTCGGGATCGCAGAAAAGGTTATAGAGGAAGGGTTCGACCGCCGCCAGTGAGTCGGGTCCACCGAGTTGGAAAATGACTACACCAACACGTTTCGAAATCCCCACCATTCGTTCGATCCCCAGAGAGGTGGACACGATGTTACTCAAAAACCGCCGCGTTCGTCAATGCACAACCGCTCGGAGCGCTCGGAGTTTGTTCCACATCAAAATAAAATCGATCGTCAGTTCGCAAAGTCATTTCCCAGAGAACGGAGTTCGAACTCGCTTGCACAAATCGCAACGAGCTGTGATACACTTCCGTTCGTTCACGGGCGGTCGCATCGATTTCGGCGCGCTCCAACGAGCGGAAAGCCGATTTATTCAAGTGGTGCAGGGGGTCTTGGATACATGGGGCTCGTTCTTCTCTGCGTCATCTGGCTCATTACCTTTGCCAGCACTTATTTCTTTATTGCGAAAACTTGGTGGTTCCCTCACGGAGCTTCCGCTTCAGCCGCCGCGCTTGATCACCAGTTTGCCGTAACCTTCATCCTCATGGGCGTGATCTTCGTGGCCGCCCAGTTGGCGTTGGGATACTTCGTCTTCCGATATCGTGAGCAGCCTTCCGCTGCCCGTGCCGACTACTCGCACGGTAACCTCACGCTGGAGATTATATGGACCACTCTCACCGCGATCCTCTTCATCGGGTTGAACTTAATGGGGAGTCCCATCTGGGCGGCGGAACGCTTTCGCCCGGCGGTGGACGATGCTACGCGGGTAGAGGTCACAGCCATGCAGTTCGCCTGGTATTTCCGCTATCCCGGTCCCGACGGCAAGTTTGGAATCGCCAAGCCGGAGTTGGAAGACCCATCCGCGGGTGGCGAAGCGGCCCTGGGTCTGGACCCGGCGGATCCCGCGTCGAAGGACGACGTGGTGACGGGCATTATGGAAGTGCCCGTCGGCCGTGAGGTGGAAGTCATTTTGCGCGCGCATGACGTGATCCACAGTTTTTTTGTTCCTGCCATGCGCTTCAAGCAAGACGCCGTGCCCGGCCTTGCGATCCATATGCACTTCACTCCAACCGAAACCGGTGACTTCGAAATCGCTTGCGCGGAACTGTGCGGGCTCGGCCACTACAAGATGCATGGCATGCTGAAGGTTGTCAGCCAGGATGAGTTTGAAAAGTGGCTGGCAGCTCGGGAGGCGGAGAAACAATAAATGGTTGCCCAGGAATCGCACCAACATTCGGCCCCGCAAGGCTTCATCCGCAAATGGGTTTTCAGTCTCGACCACAAGGTCATCGGTCTGCAGTATTATTTCCTCGCGCTCACCGCGGTTTTCGTCGGCATGTTTCTTTCCCTGCTGATGAGGATCCATCTCATCTGGCCGACAGCGGTCCTGCCGTTGGTGGGCGAGATCAAACCCGAAACCTATCTCGCCCTGGTTACCATGCACGGGACGATCATGGTGTTTTTCGTGCTGACGACCGCGCCCCAGGGTGGTTTCGGCAACTATTTCCTGCCGATACAAATCGGCGCGCCCGACATGGCCTTCCCCGTCCTGAACATGCTTTCGTTTTGGACGACGTTCGTCGCGTATGTCGTGATGCTGTCAGCTTTTTTTGTAGTGGGTGGAGCGCCTCTTCACGGCTGGACCGGGTACGCGCCGCTGAGTGCGCTGCAATCCGCCGGGCCGGGTGAGGGTCTGGGCGCGGACCTCTGGATTACCAGCATCGCGCTTTTCTGCATCGCGTCGCTCATGGGCGCTCTCAACTTCATTACCACTACGCTCGACATGCGCGCCAAGGGCATGAGCATGATGCGCATGCCCTTGACCTGCTGGTCATGGTTTATCACCGCCATCCTGGGCTTGCTGGCGTTTGGAGTGCTGCTCTCGGCTGGCATTCTTCTGCTCATGGACCGCAACATCGGTACCAGCTTCTTTCTCCCGCTCGGCACCATTAACGGTCAGCTCACCGGACACAAGGGTGGTTCGCCGCTGCTTTGGCAGCACCTATTCTGGTTCTTCGGTCATCCCGAGGTTTACATCGCGATCCTTCCCGGGATGGGCGTGGCTTCACAGGTACTTTCGACATTTTCGCGGAAGCCGATTTTTGGTTACAAGGCGATGGTATATGCCATGCTGGCGATCGGCCTGCTTGGGTTCATGGTGTGGGGACATCACATGTTCATGAGTGGCATGAGTCCTTACACGGCATTTGCCTTTTCGATCATGACCATGGCGATCGGGGTGCCATCCGCCATCAAGACCTTTAACTGGCTGGGGACGCTTCATAAGGCCCGAATCCGGTTCCAGTCGCCGATGCTGTTTGCGATCGGCTTTGTGTCGCTGTTTGTTTCCGGCGGATTGAGCGGCCCGTTTCTGGCTCAGCCGGCGCTGGACATCCCACTGCACGACACCGCCTTCGTGCCCGGCCATTTTCATCTGATCATGGGTGTAGCCGCCATTTTCGGTATCTTTGCCGCAACCTACTATTGGTTCCCCAAGATGTTCGGCCGAATGATGAACGAGAAGCTGGCGCGAATCCATTTCTTCCTGACGCTGATCGGCACCTATTCCGTCTTCATGCCGATGCACTATCTGGGCCTGGCGGGCCAGCCCCGACGCTACTCTCAGCTGACCGAACTCGCCTATCTGCATCCCCTGATCGGCCTGAACAGGTTTATGACCTACGCGGCGATCATAACCGTCGCGGCTCAGCTGATCTTCCTCTTCAATCTGTTCTGGAGCATGTTCCAGGGACCGAAGGCGAGCGATAACCCCTGGGAGGCAACCACGCTGGAGTGGACCACCGCGACTCCGCCGCCACACGACAATTTCGGGGGACGTACGCCCGTAGTCAATCATGGCCCGTACGAATACAGCGTGCCAGGAGCGCCGCGCGACTACGTGATGCAAAGTGACCCGGCAACCGTGGCAGCAGCACACTAATGCAGCACGCGAATTAAGACGAGTATCGAGAGAGATTACGAGAGCAAGCATGGCGAGCTTCACTCCTACGATTCCGGCGCCCCACCCCACAACCTCCCGGGGAAAACGCGGCGATCTGCCGCCAGTCGTAGGCGGCGGAGACGGCGGGCGTCCTGATCCCGGCTCGCCTGACTACGGAGCACGTTTGCGCCGGGCGCGACTCGGATTGGCGGTAGCTCTGACGCCAATCATGATGTTGTTCGTTGCCTTTACCAGCGCCTACATTGTGCGTCAGGGGCTGCCAACCTTCGATCCAAACACCAACACCGTGGTGCACGACTGGATCCCCGTGCGGCTGCCCACACTTTTGTTTCTCGTCAATACGTGTGTGCTGCTGTTGAGCAGCGTAACCATCGAGCGTGCGCGGCGGCAACTTGCGCGGGAAGTCGCGCTCGAACCCGTGCAGTCCATTCCAGGAGTATCGCTCGGAAGGGAAAGGAAATTTCCCTGGCTGGCGCTGACCATTATTCTTGGATTGTGTTTCCTGGCCGGACAATGGTTGGCGTGGAGTGATCTGGCGGCTCGCGGGTTCTACGTCGCCACGGGCCCCAGCAGTTCCTTCGTGTATCTGCTCACCGGCGCGCACGCCGTGCATCTGCTCGGAGGAATCCTGGCCCTGCTGGCGGCCGGAGTGTCCGTCGCGTTGAACCGGCCTTTGGCTTCGCGCCGGATTGTAGTCGATGTCACGGCCTGGTATTGGCATTTCATGGCTCTGCTGTGGATTTACATTCTGGCTCTGCTGGAGTTCGCACGCTAGCCAGACCACACTCGCCAGACAAGGAGACTGAACGCATGGCGGAAGCTGCCTTGCCGCAGAACGCGGCGGCGATCGATACCTCGGCGATCTACGAGCCGTCGCTGTTTGGCACGTATTCGAAGAAAATCGGGATGTGGCTGTTCCTGCTCTCCGACTCGCTGACTTTCGGCGCGTTGTTGTATGCCTACAGCTACGGACGCATCTCGATCTCAAATTGGCCAACGCCGTTCCACTCCGGGAGCATCGTCAATGCCACCATCATGACCGCGTTCCTGCTGACCAGTTCGCTCACCATGGTCCTCGGAGTCAATGCGGCGGCACGTGGAAACGACAAGGCCCGGGTCCTCTGGCTCTTGGCTACCATGGCGTGCGGCTTAGGTTTTATCGTTCTCCACGCCAAGGAATGGAGTAACCTTATCACCGAGGGTCTCCGCCTACCCATCTTCCCGGCAGTCCCGAACCAGCAGGTTGCGTCCGAGTTCGTCAATGTATCCAAAGAGGTGCCCCAGTTCGCGGCCACATTTTTCGGGCTGACTGGAATGCACATGCTGCACGTCACGCTGGGAGTGGTTTATCTCGGTGTCATTGCGCTGCGGCGTAAGTTCATCCCGATTCTTTTCGCGCTCTGGCTGGTGGCGTGGCTGGCGACACCCGCTTACAGTCCGTTCCACTATGGGGCTCACGTACTCCTGATTGCGGCGCTCGTATGCTCCCTGATTTTGTGGCTGAAGCCGAAAGTTTATGACGCCGCCGATGTCGAGGTCGCTGGGCTGTACTGGCACTTTGTGGACCTGGTGTGGATGTTCATTTTCCCCCTCGTCTACATCATGTCGACCAAGATCACTTAGGAGCCAGGAAAGATAAAGTTATGGAAGACGCCTTTCAGCAGGCAATTGAACAACGGGTAGCCGAAGAACAACGCCACCACAGTGTCACTCCCTTTTTCTGGGTGTGGGGAGTGCTTCTGGTTCTGACGGCAATCGAAGTTTACCTCGGCTATCAGAACATGGAGCCCAAGCGCATGCTGTCGATCCTGATGTGTCTATCGATCGTCAAGGCTGCGCTGATCATCGGGTATTTCATGCACATGAAGTACGAGGTGTCGCGCATGAAGTACCTCACTATGTGCTCTCTGGTGTTTTGTCTGGCGATGATGATGGTCTTCTTTCCGGACGCGCTCCGCATTATCTCGTTGGGGGTAAAGTGAGAGCTTCCGTGCCACGCGCCGTGCTCTTTGGGCTTCTGTGCTTGTGGGCGGTCCCCGCTTTCGCGCAAGGCTGTGCCATGTGCTACAGCACGACCTCGGCAACTTCCAAAGATGGGCAAAAGGCCATCGGCAAAGCCGTCGCAGTCCTGGTGGCTCCGCCGCTTGGAGTGATGACTGTGGGCATGGGGCTGGCTTTTCGCTATGGCAGGAAGCGTGACCAGGAGCAGAATCTCGACGACAATTCCGGCACCCGATAAGCCCAGTGGGAATTCGCAGTCACTTCAGAATGTCCGGAAAGATACACTCCAGCACACCCGCCGTGCGGATTCTTCTTGCGTCCGATTCGAACCACACCTGCCCTTAACTGGCAAAATACAGCGCGGCGTAGTAAGCAAGCACTCCGAAAGCTACGATCCCACAAATTGCGTAGCCAGTGAAAATCCACGTATTGCGATCTTCGTGCTGAACAGGTTGTGGATTCCCAGATTTCGTCCCAGTGGCCGGTGCATCCATGCAAGGCTCCTGAACGTGCTGAATTTGACTCGTCTGTAAAACGAACCACCCGCGGCCCCATAACGGATGGGACGGGCTGAATTGTACTCCGGATAAGAGCCGAAAGCAGATAAAAATTTGCAGGAGGTGGCCGGAGCGCCCAGCCCGGACGAGGGCTTGTCTCAGCCGGGATATCGTCCTGTAATATACCCTTCCAACTCCTGGATGGTTTGCGCCTGACCGGAGATGATCCAGCGGACGAGGTCGCCAATCGACACCACTCCCACAACCACGTCGTCCTCGACGACGGGAAGATGACGAAAACGCTGGTTCGTCATAATGGCCATGCATTCATCCACCGTGTTTTGAGGAGTAACGAAGACCACCGGGCTGGTCATGATCTCCCGCACAAGCATCTCCTTCGAGGAGTGCCCCTTGAGGATCACTTTGCGGGCGTAGTCGCGCTCCGACAGGATGCCGACCAAGCTGTTCTCGGAGATCACAAGCAGTGCGCCTATGCTCTCCACCGCCATCTTCTCAACGGCCTCGTAGACGGACTGTTCGGGCGTTACCGACAGGACCCGATTGCCGCCCTTGCTCTTCAAAAGCGATTCAATTGTGTCAGTGATTTTCATGAAGTACCGGCGATCGTGTCCCCATCAATCCTTCCGCTAAGAAAAGCCCCTGCGCAAGCAGAGGCCTTTTCACAAACCAAGTTACAAAAATCAAGCTCGCAAAAACCACGAACCCGCTTATGCGACTTTCACGAAAATAATCACCAGTGTGAACAACACCAGCGACTCGATGAATGCCAGACCCAGAATCAGCGCCACCTGAATGCCAGTCCGCGCCGCCGGATTGCGTCCGAGCGCTTCGCAGGCCGCCGACGCGGCACGCCCCTGGCCCTGCGCCGCCAACCCGGCTGCGATGGCGATCGCGAAACCAGAAGTGATTGCCACCCAGTTGGTCGAACCCGCCGCGCCCGCGCCCGTCTGGGCAAACGCCGGGACAGCCAGGACCGAGAACATTATCATCACGAACAACAACATCACGATTTTCCGCATTTTTCTCCTTAAATGAATAGCCCCCCAGTGGGTGGTTGACGCCGTGCTCAAGTAAGCCAGCGCCCTCACGCTGAGTGGCAGGTGTCAGGTCTCAGCCCTCAGGAAAACCTCACCGTTGAATTTCGTGAGTCCGGACACGTCAATCCGCTTTTGACTTCAAAAGCGTAAAAATTGTACACCGATCCCGCTTTTCGCCGCCACTGTGAAAATGATTCTCCTCGGGAGCGCCCCGCATCGGTCCCGGTATGGCGCGGGCGCCTCGCCCGCGAAAGCAGCGAGCTTCCTAACATCCTGGTGCAACGCCCATCCGAGTTCCCGACCGTCTAGACCTCTGATGGAGGCTTCGACTGCTGCAGAGTTTCGCCGCGCGCGGGCGCCTGCGCCACGCAACCTTCGTGAGCCGATTCCTTTCTGCCCTTGCGCCGAGCGCCCGCATCCTCGAAGATGTTCTGTACCCTATGCCGCAAGATATCGCCCCACCTCCGGCCCATTCCGCGCAACTCGACGCCTCCGCGCTTGAAGCCGCTCTCCGCCGCCACCTTCGCGGAGAGGTCCGCTTCGACTCGGGCAGCCGGGCCCTCTACGCAACCGACGGCTCCAATTACCGCCAGGTTCCGATCGGCGTCGTCGTTCCGGGCGATAAAGAAGACGTTCTCGCCGCGGTTTCCCTCTGCCGCGACCACCGCGCTCCACTGCTTGCCCGCGGGGGAGGCACGTCACTCGCCGGACAATGCTGTAACGCCGCAGTCATCCTCGACTTTTCGAAGTACATGGCAGGCATCCTCGAAATCGATCCCGCGCGACGCATCGCGCGCGTCGAGCCCGGCGTCGTTCTCGACAGTCTTCGCGCGGCCGCCGAGAAACACCATCTCACCTTCGCGCCCGATCCCGCTACCCACGACCGCTGCACACTTGGAGGCATGATCGGCAACAACTCCTGCGGCGTGCACTCGATCATGGCGGGCAAGACGGACGACAACATCGAGGCGCTTGAGATTCTCACTTACGGCGGTCAGCGCATGCACGTCGGCGCGACCAGTGGAGCCGACCTCGACCGCTTCATTCGCGAAGGCGGCCGCCGCGCCGAAATCTACACCGGCCTCAAGTCCATCGCCGACCGCTACGGCGAGCAGGTCCGCCGCCAGTTTCCCAACATTCCGCGCCGCGTCTCCGGATACAACCTCAACCACCTGCTCCCCGAAAACGGTTTTCACGTGGCGCGCGCTCTCGTCGGCTCCGAAGGCACGTGCGTCACGGTCATGGAAGCTACCTGTCGCCTCGTCGAGAGTCCGCCGGCGCGTGCGCTCGTCGTCATCGGGTGGCCCGACATCTATCTCTGCGCCGACCACGTCCCGCAGATCATGGAGCATCGCCCAATCGGCCTCGAAGCCTTTGACGACATCATGGTCGACGCGAGCCGCCGCAAACGCGTGAATCTCGAAGGCCTCGCGCTGCTGCCCGAAGGCGGTGGATGGCTGATGGTCGAATTCGGCGCCGACACCGCCGCCGAAGCCGAATCGCGGGCGCACCATCTGATGGAGACGCTCGATCGCTCCGCGGCTCCTCCCAACCTGCGCCTGTTCACCGACCAGAAACAGGCCCTGCGCATTTGGGAGGTCCGCGAGTCGAGCCTCGGCGTGACTTCGCACGTCCCCGGCGAACCGCTGCGCTGGGAAGGTTTCGAGGATTCCGCCGTCGCGCCCGAAAAACTCGGCGCTTATCTGCGCGATCTGCGCCGGCTGATGCAAGCCTTCCACTACGAAGGCTCGTTTTACGGACACTTCGGCCACGCCTGCGTGCACACGCGCATGGACTACGATCTCGAATCGACCGAAGGCGTCCGCAAGTTCCGGCAGTTCATGGAGGAGGCGGCCGACCTTGTCGTCCGCTACGGCGGCTCGCTCTCCGGCGAACACGGAGACGGGCAGGCCCGCGCCGAGCTTCTTCCCAAAATGTTTGGGCCTGAAATTATGCAGGCCTTCCGCGAGTTCAAGGCGCTCTGGGATCCCGATTGGAAAATGAACCCGGGCAAGCTCATCGAGCCTTATCGCCTCGACGAAAATCTCCGGCTCGGCGCGGGCTACGATCCCTGGCAGCCCGAGACGCATTTCAAATTTCCTGACGACCACGGCAGCCTGGCGGCCGCCACGCTGCGCTGCGTCGGAGTCGGCAAGTGCCGCCGCGATGGAGGCGGAGTCATGTGTCCGAGCTTTCGCGTCACGCGCGACGAAGAGCACTCCACCCGCGGCCGCGCCCACCTGCTCTGGGAGATGACGAAGGGCGACGTCATCAAAGACGGCTGGCAGAACGAGGCGGTGAAAGAATCGCTCGATCTTTGTCTTGCCTGCAAAGGCTGCAAAAGCGATTGCCCTGTCGGGGTCGATGTAGCGACCTACAAAGCGGAATTTCTGTCGCATTACTACGAAAGCAATCGTCGTCCGCTGAGTGCGGTGGCGCTTTCGAGTTTTGACCTGTGGGTTCGAGTCGCCTCGCATGTGCCGGGCCTGGTGAATATCACAACGCAGCTCCCCGGTCTGCGCGACCTTGCCAAGCGGGCCGGCGGAATCGCTGCCCAGCGCCGCATTCCACCGTTTGCTCCGCAGACGTTTAAGCAGTGGTGGGAGCGTCGCGGAGCTTCGCTCCGCGGGACAGCCGAGGGCGGCCGTCCCCGCGTGGATCGGGGCAACTCCGTGCTGCTTTGGGCTGACACTTTCAATAACCACTTTCTTCCCTCGACGGCTAGGGCGGCCACCGAAGTCCTCGAAACCGCGGGCTTCGACGTCACCATCCCGCACGCTCACCTTTGCTGCGGGCGCCCGCTTTACGACGTCGGCATGCTGGACCGCGCCAAACGCTTGCTCCTACAGATCATGGACGAGCTTCTCCCCGAAATCGAAGCCGCGACGCCCATCGTCGTCCTCGAACCCAGTTGCGCCGCCGTCTTTCGCGACGAACTCACGAACCTTTTCCCCAAGGACGAACGCGCGCAAGCCCTCTCGAAGCAGGTCTTCCTGCTCAGCGAATTTCTCGAGCAACGCGCAAACAAGTTCCCGCTTCCCAAGTTGCCGCGCCGAGCGCTTATCCACGGGCATTGCCATCACAAGGCCATCATGAAGATGACTGCCGAAGAATCGGTCCTCAAGCGCTTGGGCATCCACTTCACCGCGCCGGCTCCTGGATGCTGCGGAATGGCGGGAGCGTTCGGTTTTGAAAAAGAAAAATACGAGCTCTCGAAAGCCATCGGCGAACTCGAACTCCTGCCCGCCGTCCGCCAGGTTCCGACTGACTGGCTCATCATCGCCGACGGTTTCAGTTGCCGCGAGCAGATTGCCCAGGAAACCGATCGCCACGCCCTGCACCTCGCCGAAGTTCTCCAGATGGCCCTCCGCGAAGCAACCGAAACCCCGGAAGGCTTCCCGATGTTTGATCCCGCGCCGCAACACTATCCCGAAGACGCCTGGATGCGACCGCACCAGGCGGCCATCGAAAAGTCCATGAAGCGAACCGGCCTGGCCGTGGCTGGAATCGCCTCCGGAGCGGCGCTCCTGTTCGCGCTCGCTCGCAGACGCTAGTTTCGCTTGGCGCAGGCGGCGCGGTTGAGCTTGGCTCAACTGGGACGGGCGAGGCGCCCGCCCCCACACGAGCCGGGGAGAGTCCTCCCGCAATCTATTGACAAATATAGACTTACTGGCCACTCCCCATCCGGCCCGCTTTCTGGGACAATAGACACAGACACTGGGGCCTCACCGTAGCGGCTTTCGGTTGCACCGCAGATCGCGCCGCGCAGCTCAGAAGAGCGGATAGCAGAAAGCTGGAACTTCATGGAAACCGCAAACTCAACCGTCATCATCCCCATTCCAGCCCCGACGCCGACCCAGTCCGCATCCATTGCCCAGAACAAATCGCTGCAAGGTTCGGTCCTGGTCCTGATCCAATTCGACGTCTGTGAGGAGATCAACCTCGACGCCCTGCGCGACATTTTCGGGGCCCGACGCCAGGAGGCTAGCTTCAAGCACCCTGCTCCTGGATATGTGCGCTTTGAGCGGGCTCCAGTCGTCGAACC
>Ga0209528_1000003_pt1 | contig 23583 bp, 23 predicted proteins | sample JacPinW_OM2H0_M3_FD_187970 | JGI IMG/M metagenome (GOLD analysis project Ga0209528, IMG submission 187970) | Forest soil microbial communities from Algoma, Ontario, Canada - Jack Pine, Ontario site 1_JW_OM2H0_M3 (SPAdes) (version 2) | ecosystem: Environmental > Terrestrial > Soil > Boreal...
CCACGACAACGTCGCAAACATATGCGTTTGGTCCGGGGAAAGCCGCGACTTGCTGAAATTTACCAAATGTAATTTTAAATGCGGGTTTGTTTGGCGGCCACAGCAGGGTGACGGCTGCGTCTTTTGCGGGACAAAAAACGCCGGTAAGCACCAAGATAGCGGCAAGGATATTCGCATTCCTTCTCATTTCAATCTGAGTTGTAACATAGTTGCCGGAGGCCGGCAACGCAAGCGCTAACTCTTGATGCCCGCCATCAACGCATCAATCTCCGCCTTCTGCTCGCCGGAGAGAGGCAAAAAAGGCAGCCGCGACGGGCCTCCATGATAGCCGTTAAGGTCCATAGAATACTTTATGCCAGGGATGCCGAGTTCACTGGCCACGCGCTCGGCAGCCAGTCTCACGCGCTCTTGTTTTTCGCGGGCGAGGGCGTGGTCTCCGTCTTTGAACGCGGCAAAAATCTCGTAGCATGCCATGGGTGCGGGACACGCGAAGGCGAGAATGGCGCCGACTGCTCCCAGACTCAGCGACGGTTCGAGTTGGTGGGCGGCGCCGACCATGACCTGGAAGCCGACTTCTTTTTGTCGCGTCTTCAATTTTCCTACGACGGTCACCGCAGCGGATGAAGGTTTCGTGCCCGTGTCGTCGTGGACGGGCGAGGGCGCCCGTCTCTCCACCGCTTCGGCGGAGGCCGCGAGCGAGGCGACGCTGACCAGTTCCCTGCTCTGCTTCTCGCTCTCCGCGGCCGCTGCCTTGAGCATGCGCGGCGTCACGGCCTCGAAGGTTTCGGTCACCGTGGCCTGCCTTTTCACTTGACGCGTACCCTCGACCAGCTGTTTCACCTTGTCGAGGTTGCCGCTCGATTCCTTGATGGCGACAATGTTGGGATGGCCGGCAAGCTCGATCACGAGTTCGGCGGGGATGTCGTATCCGGTGGCCTGCGGGAAGTTGTAGATGATGATCGGCAGCGGAGACCGGTCAGCCACCGTGCGATAGAACGCTAGCAGGTTCGCCGGAAGCATCTGCTTCTTGTAGTAGTGCGGCGTGCGAACCAGGGCGGCGTCGTAGCCGAGTTCTGCGGCGTACTCAGTGAGTCGCAACGTGCCATGTGCAGACTCTACGCCGGTGCCTGCGACCATGACTTTACCGGGCGCGGCGGCGGTAAGCGCCGTCTTCAGCACGTCGCGGCGCTCTTGGTCGGAGAGAAAAATTGCCTCACCGGTTGAGCCGAGCACCACGATGCCGGCGACCGGCGTGCGCGAGTAGCGCTCGACGTTCGATTCGATCTTTTTGTAATAGACCTCGCCATCAGGATAGAAGGGCGTCGTGATGGGCGGGAAGATTCCGGAAAAAAGCATGGTCAACCCCAGCTGGTGGTTACTAGTCGTTGGTCGCTCGTCGTTGGTCGTTCGCAAATACCCTTGCATTTAAATTATCAGGCTTGGCGCTCAACTTTGTCATCCCGAGCGTAGTGGCCGCTCCGGCTGGCGAAGCAATCGAGGAGCATCGAATTCACTCGCAGGCGGGCTCTTTGCCGGTCGGGTCGACTTCGTGGCGATACTGCCCTTCCGTCCCGACGAAGAACCGCTCAAACGGTGTCGAAGTGCGGTCGTCGACCATGGTCTCAATCTGCCAGACCATACCGCCCTTGCAAACACCGGCGTTCGAGAGCGGCGTGCGGCGGTCGCCTGAATAGTAGAAAAAATCGTCTCTGCCGTGGCCAAGCTGGGGATCGGAGGAAGTTTGCAATGTTCCCTGCGCATCGAGTTTGAGCAAAAGGCGGCCGTCTTCCATGGGCAAGGGCGGCGCGCCTTTGTGGCGGAAATCGACGCGCACCCAGCCGCTGTATCCCGCGGGCATCAGAAAGCGCTCCGGCGGCCGACGATGGAAGACAAGATCGAAGGCGGTCGGGCCGAAGACGGCAGCGGCGATGAAGACGGGAAGACCGAGCACGGTGGCGATGATGAATGGGGCTCTGGTCATGCAAGGTTATTTTGCAGTGACGCGCTCCGCATGCAGCGCCTGCAGAGCTTGCACCCGCACTTCTCCGCGCTGCAAGGCGGCGATACCTTCGGCGGCGGCTCGGGCAGCGGAGAGCGTCGTGATGGTCGTGATGCGTCCGGTGACGGCGGCGCGGCGGATCGCTTTCTCGTCGAAGTAGGGGTCGGGACCGTGCGGCGTGTTCACGATCAACTGAATGCGATCGGCTTTAATCAGGTCCACCGCATTGGGGCGACCTTCCTTCACCTTATATACGCGCTCGACCGCCAAGCCAGCTTCTTCCAGGATGTCGGCCGTGCCATGCGTGGCCACGAGTTTGAATCCCATGTCGACGAAGCGATGCGCGACCTCGACGACGTGCGGCTTGTCGTGGTCGGTGACACTGACGAAGACGGTTCCCTTGGTCGGCAGCTTCTGGCCGGCGGCTATTTGTGCTTTGGCGAAGGCTTCGCCGAAATTGTCAGCGATGCCCATGACCTCTCCGGTGGAGCGCATCTCGGGGCCAAGAACCGTGTCGACGCCGGGAAACTTCGACCAGGGAAAGACCGGCGATTTCACGTAGAAGTAGCGCCCCGTTTCGAGGTCCGTGCCGCGCTCCACATACTCGGGAAGAAATTCGCGCAGCTTACGGCCGGTCATAAGTCTCGCGGCAATCTTGGCCATCGGCACGCCGGTTGCTTTTGAAACAAAGGGCACGGTGCGGGAGGCGCGCGGATTCACTTCGAGCACGTAAACTTTGGGTTCGTGATGGCCGTCTCCTTTCGGGCCGTTGCCGCGCGGGATCGCGAACTGCACATTCATCAGTCCGATTACTTTCAGGGCGCGCGCCAGCTTGAACGTGTATTCGCGCATACGCTTGAGCAACGGCTCGGGGATGTCCACGGCGGGCAGCACGCATGACGAATCGCCGGAGTGGATGCCGGCCTCCTCGATGTGCTGCATGATGCCGCCGATCACCACATCCTCGCCGTCAGAGAGTGCGTCCACGTCGACTTCAATCGCGTCTTCCAGAAATTTGTCGATGAGGATGGGCCGGTCTTGCGAATACTCAACGGCCTGCTTCATGTACTGCTGAATCGTGTCTTCTTCGTAGGCGATGACCATGGCTCGCCCTCCGAGTACATACGAAGGACGAACCAGCACCGGGAATCCAATCTTTTTCGCCGCTTCGACCGCCTCCTCGACGGAAGCAACCATGGCCCCGGGAGCTTGCGGTATGTCGAGTTCATCGAGCAGCTTGCCGAAGCGCTTGCGGTCTTCCGCCAGATCAATTGATTCGGGCGTGGTGCCAATGATGTTTACGCCCGCAGCCTTGAGCGGCAAAGAGAGATTCAGCGGCGTCTGACCGCCGAACTGCACGATCACGCCAACTGGCGCGCCGCCCGAAGCTTCGTGCTCGCAGACGGCAAACACGTCCTCGAGCGTGAGCGGCTCGAAGTAGAGGCGGTCGCTGGTGTCGTAATCCGTAGAGACCGTCTCCGGATTGCAATTGATCATGATGGTTTCGTAGCCATCTTCGCGCAGCGCGTAGCTGGCGTGGCAGCAGCAATAATCAAATTCAATTCCCTGTCCGATGCGGTTGGGGCCGGAACCGAGAATCACGACCTTTTTCTTCGCCGTGGGTGCGGCCTCGTCTTCTTCTTCGTAAGTCGAGTAGAGATAAGGTGTGTAGCTTTCGAACTCCGCGGCGCAGGTATCGACCCGCTTGTAAACCGGCTTCACTCCGTGCTTCTTGCGGAAGTGACGAACTTTTTCCTGGCCGCCTTTGCCGTCCAGACGCCAGGTTCCGGCGAGACGTCCATCGGAGAAACCCATGCGCTTGGCTTCGCGCAGCACCTCGGTGGGGATCGATTCCATCGGGTGCTTTTCCAGCTCAAGTTGCATGTCGTTAATTTCTTTGAGCTGGTAGAGAAACCAGGGATCGATCGATGTCATCTTCGCGATCTGCTTGATCGTGTGCCCCTGGCGCAGAGCGTAGCGCACGTAGGAAAGCCGCTCGGGATGCGGTGTTACCAGGCGCTGGGTGAGGATCTTGGGTTCAATTTTTTCCGAGCCCACCCGTTTGCCGGTATCGAGTGCACGCACGCCCTTCAGCAACGCTTCCTTGAAGGTGCGGCCGATGGCCATTACTTCACCGACGGATTTCATCTGCGGTCCAAGGGATTCGTCGGCGCCGGGAAATTTTTCGAACTGCCATTTCGGAATTTTGACGACCACGTAGTCGAGCGTGGGCTCGAAGCAGGCGGGAGTCTTACGCGTGATGTCATTCGGAATCTCATCGAGCGTATAGCCGACGGCAAGCTTGGCGGCGATCTTCGCAATCGGAAAACCGGTGGCTTTTGACGCGAGGGCAGACGAACGCGAGACGCGCGGGTTCATTTCGATCACCACCATGCGCCCGGTCGAAGGATTGACGCCGAACTGGATATTCGATCCACCGGTCTCGACGCCGATCTCGCGGATCACCGCAATCGATGCATCGCGCATCATTTGGTACTCGCGGTCTGTGAGCGTCTGTGCGGGGGCGACGGTGATGGAGTCGCCGGTATGCACGCCCATGGGGTCGAAGTTTTCGATCGAGCAGATGATGATGACGTTGTCTTTCGTGTCGCGCATCACCTCGAGCTCGTATTCTTTCCAGCCAAGAACCGATTCTTCGATCAGGCACTCATGCACCGGCGACAGATCGAGACCGCGGGCGAGCACTTCCATCAGTTCTTCGCGGTTGTAGGCGATGCCGCCGCCCGTGCCGCCCAAAGTGAACGATGGGCGAATGATGACCGGGAAGCCGATCTTGCCGGCAAACTCGACGCCGTCTTTAAGGTTGCTGACGAGCGCCGACTTCGGCACGTCGAGCCCGATGCGCTGCATCGCATCTTTGAAAAACAGACGGTCTTCGGCCTTTTTGATGGCGCTGATCTGCGCGCCAATGAGATGCACGTCGTACTTTTCAAGCACGCCGCCGTCGGAGAGTTCGATGGCAAGATTGAGCGCCGTCTGTCCGCCAACCGTTGGGAGAATGGCAAAACCGGCGCCAGGCGACATCTCGCGCTCAACGCGAATGATCTCTTCGAGGTATTCGCGGGTAAGCGGCTCGATGTAAGTGCGGTCCGCCGATTCGGGATCGGTCATGATGGTCGCGGGGTTCGAGTTAGCCAGCACGACTTCAAAGCCCTCGGACTTGAGCGCCTTGCAAGCCTGCGTGCCGGAATAGTCGAACTCGGCAGACTGGCCGATGACGATGGGGCCGGAGCCGAGGATTAGGATTTTCGAGATGTCGGTTCGTTTAGGCATGATGCGGTTTTGGCCTTGCTTGGAAGGGGCGCAGTCTCGAGGGTTGTCATCATCAATTCTTCTCCAGCCGCTCCGCCTTAACCAGCGCGGCGATCCTGTCCTCGTCTTGAAGAATGGTTTTGTAAATCCAGGTGTACCACGGCTTGTTCTTGATGACTCGGTCGGTGCGCTCGCGGCCGATCAATTCGCGGTCGGACTGGATTTCAAGATAGCAATCGATCAGGTGTCCATAGGTACTGTATTCGGTGTCGGCACCCTCGGGCAGTCCGACAGGAGCATGCGGATACATGGCCTTGAGTTGGCGGACGGCGTCCTCCATCGCGAGACGATGCTGAGCCAAGTACCAGTGCAATTGCTCGTGCAGAAATGACGAGAGCAATTCGTCATCGGAGCCGAGAAAGTGAACATTCAGCGTCAGCACCGGGAAAGCATGGTTCATGGCCCGCTCTTCGATGACGACCGTGCGCGTGAAGGTGTACTTGCTGACATCGTATTTCTTGAGCAATTGCTCGAGTTCCAGTTTTTCCTGGAGTTCGCGCGCGGAGGGGTGGCTGGTTTGAATGTCGATGGCGTCCCCTGCGAAGGCGCTGAGCGAAGACAGAATTAGCGCAGCGAGCGTGAGGAGCGGTCGCGTCATGTCGTGCTCCCAACCAGCAGCGTTACCCTCAAATCTCCGGCGGCTTCCTTTGTCACTTCGAAGGGCACGATCGCATTTTTACATCCGGGAGAGAAAAAGAACGCGATGTAAACTCCTTCCGGCAGTTGTGCCGCAAAACGCCCTTCCGCATCGGCCTTGAGCTCGGCAATTCGTTGCTTGCCACCGGTACCGTTCCGTATCACCTTGATTGAAGTTCCTGCGACTGCAGCGCCGGTTTGGTCGTAAACAGTCCCGCTGAGCGCCTGCACTGGATCCTGAACGGGCATTTCTTCGGCGGCGGACGACCATCGTGCCGGGGTCGGGGAGAACATAATGCACCGAGGTATCAAGTGCATGGAGAATGTGCTCTTCCTTTTCGCCGAATCGGAATGAACGTTCAGATAGAGATCTGCCCGTAGGTCATTCTCGGCTTTAGCAACTTCATCGTAGTGCCCTGCAGACAACTTGAGAGGCCGCACCCTGCCGTCGGCATAGGAAGTGAGTGAGAGGCGGGAAGACTCCTGTTCTGCCAAACTCTCGATCATGCACGACTCCGCGTGTGCGGAACTGACCACAAGCGGAAGGCAGATCGCGATAGCCGTCGTCTTCACCGTTTGAACTCCTCCATCATCTTTACAAAATCCTTAAACAAGTAGTGCGAATCGTGAGGGCCTGGCGCGGCCTCCGGGTGGTATTGCACGGTGAACAGCGGCAGATTCCGGTGGCGCATACCTTCGAGCGTGGAGTCGTTCAGATCCATGTGCGTCAATTCGACTTCGCTTTGGGGCAGCGAATCGGGATCGACGGCAAAGTTATGGTTATGCGCGGTGATCTCGATCTTGCCGCTCGCCAACTGCTTGACCGGATGATTCCCGCCGTGGTGGCCGAATTTCAGCTTGAAGGTCTTCCCTCCGAGCGCAATTCCGGTGAGCTGATGTCCGAGGCAAATTCCGAAAATCGGCTGTCGTCCCATCAGGCGGCGAATGTTGTCGACCGCGTAGGTGCAGGGCTCGGGATCGCCCGGGCCGTTCGACAGAAACACGCCGTCGGGCTTCAGGGCGAGCACGTCCTCCGCCGTGGTCTGCGCCGGGACGACCGTCACCTTGCAGCCTTCTCCCCGTAGCTTGCGCAGGATGTTCTGCTTGATGCCGAAGTCGTAGGCAACCACGTGGAAGCGCGCCGGTTCGTCTTTCACGCCGACCACTTCGTCGGGCAAGTGCGAGCGCTCGCCCGTCTCCCACACGTAGGTGTGGTTGGTGGAGACAACTTTGGCGAGATCCTGGCCATCCATCTTTGGAATCGCGCGCGCCTTGGCAACCAGCTTGTCCGTATCGTCTTCGAGGGTCGAGATCACGCCGCGCATCACACCGTAGGTGCGCAGGTGGCGGACCAGCGCACGTGTGTCGATATCAGCGAGCACCGGAATCTTGAACTGCTCCATGAACTCGTCCGTCACCTGCTGCGAACGCCAGTTGGAGCTGACTTTCGAGAACTCGCGCACGATCAGCCCCTCGATATAGGGGCGCACGGATTCATTGTCTTCGGGATTGGTGCCGTAGTTTCCAATTTCAGGGTTGGTCAGGACGACGATCTGCCCGGCGTAGGAAGGGTCGGTGAAAATTTCCTGGTAGCCGGTAATGCAAGTATTAAAAACGACTTCGCCGGAGCACTCGCCTTTAGCGCCGTAGCCTTTGCCTCGGAAGACTCTGCCGTCTTCGAGTGCAAGGATCGCTTGCATTGGAACTCCTGGAGTGGATTTTAGAGATTTTAGCAGGAGAGACCGGTGGTGTCAGCAGAAAGCTGTGACGGTCGTCAGTTGTCAGTTATCGGTAAACCCGACGCAACATGAATGACGCGGGCCCCAGATTTACCGACCTACTGAGAACTGACAACTGAGAACCGGCTTTACCGCAGCCGTCCCAGCTTCTCCATCGGCCAATATCCGAAGACGGCTTTTCCGTAGATGTAGCGATCGTTAACCGGGCCAAACTCGCGGCTATCGCTTGACATCGTGCGATGATCGCCCAGCACGAAGTAGCTGTTGCGCGGAACGACGAGCTCCGAATAGGAACGACCGTCGGCATAGTCGCTCGGCACATAATCTTCGTCGAGAGCTTCTCCGTTGACATAGACTTGCCCGTTCACGATGCGAACCCGGTCCCCCGCAACTCCAATAACGCGCTTGATGTAGCTTTTCGAGGTGTCGCGCGGGTAGCGGAATACAATAATGTCGCCGCGCTGGATCGGCTCCCAGCGATAGACAAACTTGTTGACGAAGATGCGCTCCTGGTCTTCGAGGCCGGGCATCATGCTGACGCCTTCAACCTTCACCGGCTGGTAGAGAAAGATAATGATGAAGGCCGAGATAGCGAGCGAGACCAGCAGATCGCGCGCCCAGACCGCCACCACGGGCAGCGGGTGCGCGGCAGATTCTTTTGGAACCGCCGGTATCGGCGGCTGAGGGCTCGCCACGTCGGGCATGGTGTTTCTATTCTATCTGACCTTTTGCCGTTGCCAAACCCTCGAACCTCCCCGAACAAACAATGCAACCCTATTCGAAATTTGCGGTCGGTCGGAGACGTGGCAAGCCGCGTCTCTATGGGAAATTCGATGCGCCTTTGACGGCCGGGGTGTCGAAATCCATTTCCCCGGCGTCCTTCCGATTCATCACAAATTTTTGGTACGGGTGACACAGCGTCTGGGTCACCCAATTCTGCTATAGTGAGCGTTTCGAAGGTCAGCAAAGGAGCCAGCACCATGAAAAGCGTAAACAAAGTCATCCTGATCGGAAACCTTGGCAAAGATCCCGAAGTGAAGTTCACGCCGCAGGGCACGCCGGTCGCAAAGATCACTGTGGCCACCAACTCTAAGTTCAAAGGCAAGGACGGCCAATGGCAGGAAAGCACCGAGTGGCACAACGTCGTGCTTTGGCAACGGCTCGCGGAGATTGCGGGTGAGTATCTGAAAAAAGGCGGACCCGTGTACATCGAAGGCCGACTGCAGACCCGATCCTGGGACGACAAGACGTCCGGGCAGAAAAAGTACATGACTGAGATCGTGGCCAACGATCTTGTGCTACTTGGTTCACGCGGTGAAAGCGGCGGCGAGCACGCCGGCAGCTCGCGCGGAGTCTCGGCATCGGCGGGCGGAAACAACTTCGACCAGAGCGCGCCGGAAGCGGAACACGCGCCAGCCGGCAGTTCTCCGATTACGGATGAAGACATTCCGTTCTAGCCTGGGCTCGTGTGGGGACGGGCGCCTCGCAAGCCTGCCCTGAGCGAAGTCGAAGCGTCCAAGCCGAGCACAGCTCGCCCCATGTTCCAGCCTGTCCCGCAACTGGAACAGCACCGAAACCTATGCTTGCAGACCGACATTGCGTTCCCTGCCGTGGTGGCGTTCCACCGCTGAAGGGAAACAAACTTGCCGAAATTCATCGCCAGTTAGCGGAGCCCGCGCAGTGGAATATCGTCGGCGAGCATCACATCGTGCGTGCCTACAAGTTTCCTGACTTTGAGTCCGCCCTGGCATTCGTGAATCGCGTTGGCGAAGTCGCCGAGGAGGAGGGGCATCATCCCGACATCCTGTTGGGATGGGGCAAGGTCGAGATCACGACCTGGACGCATGCGGTTGATGGGCTGACCGAATCGGACTTTATTCTGGCGGCGAAGATCGAACGCCTGGTGTAACCGCATCAGAACTGCCCGCGTGACCCGGCTCGACGGGCGAGGACGCCCGTCACTCCACCGCATGGTCCGACGCAGCATTCCGCCGCACCGATAGTCCCCACAGCCCTGCCGGAATCAGCATCAACATGCCCGCGACGCTGGCGACGTGCCGGGCCGCGAAACCCCAATCCACGAAGCGTCCAGCAAGATACGCTCCCGCAGCAATCGTGAACATGGAAAGGCCGAGATCGGCCGCGAACACGCGCCCGCGAAACTTGTCGTCGCTCTGCATCTGCAACAGTGTCGTCGAGAATACCCACACGATCGAGCTTCCAAAGTGCGCCAGCATGACGCACAGACAAGCCTGCCAGAGATGCCCCGAAACACCGAGCAGCGTATATCCGGCGGCCGCTCCCAGATATCCCCAGAAGATCGCGACTTCCAGTCGGTGTTTCCAGTGCCCCGCCCAGGGAGCGGCCAGGAGCGGCCCGAGCAGCGCGCCCAGCCCGCGAGCGCCGAGCAGGAGACTCATCCCAAGAAACGCGCCGCGCTCGGGCGCCATGCCATGCCAGCGGACGGCAAATTCATTTTGTCCCATTACCGTGAACAGCACCCAGCCCGGTCCAATGATCAGGTTTCCAGATTTCACAAAAATCGTCGAGCGTAAACGAACATGCGCCCGCACGTAGCGGATCCCGGCCAGGATCGGCGAGAAATCCACCAACTCTCGCGCCCTGAACGGATGACCGCCTTCGGCATGAGGCTCGGCAAAGCACATCCTCCAAATCAACGCGGCTGAAGCTAGAAACGACAGCGCATTCAGGAGGAAGACCGCATCGCGGCCAAGCAGCGCCGCAACCATGCCTCCGAGCGTCGCGCCCAGCATAAGATTGACACTCCACGTTGTGGAGGAGAGGGTGTTTGCCACCACAATATCTTCTCGCTCGACTATGTTTGGGATTACGGCACTGCGCGCCGGTTCAAAAAAAGCGGCCAGCAACGTTTCCGCCATCAGCAGCGGATAGACGAGCCACACCATCTCTTTCGAACGAATCAGCAGCATGCAGAGCACGATCAACACGCGTCCGATATCCGCCGCGATCATGATGTGCTTGCGTCGCAGTCGATCGTTAACCACGCCTGCGGTCGGCCCGATCAGAGTCTGGGGCAGAACTTGCAGCACCAAAGCCAGCGCCACCGATCCGGCGCGTCCGGTGAGCTGCAGCAGCAGGTTGTAGATTGCCAGCGTGTAGAACCAATCGCCGATTTCGCTAACGACTTGCGCGCCCCACAATCGGCGAAAATTCCGGTTCCCGCCCAGCAGGTGTGCATACGAGGCAAACGATATCGGACTCACTTCCAGTTCAGGAGCAGGTTCCATGCGGGCGCAAGCGTAAGATCAGAATTTCACAGCATACCGGATTGAGCACGAGCCCCGCACGAGCCTCGAAGTAGCTCGCGCACTGGCAAAACTGTGCAAAGCCGTGCACACGATGAAAACTAGCCTCTGGAAAACCGCGCGACTTTCAACGTTCAGGGCATAATTTCCCCAAAAAAACGTAGTCTATGAATTAATTGTGAAAGTCGACCGGTTGGAGACCTGCTTGCCACCATCCAGGACGAAAGGAGTTTCCACCTTGAGAAACTTGGGCCCTGTTTTTCTGATCGTCCTGATGCTGGCCACGAATTCTTTTGCCGCGCCTGCCGTCGTTCAATCCTCCGTCATTCCCGAACCTGGTCTTCTTGCCTTACTCGGAGGCGGCCTGGTTGGCTTAGCCACCTTGATTCGGCGTCACCTGAGCGACTGATTCCTTCTGGCCGAAAGCCCCCTCGGCATCCTTTACATCGACTTCATGTTCGCGGCCCCCAAACGGCTGAAGGCGCTTTTTCAAGCAAGCACACTGGGGAAGAAACCAGCCTTAAGCTCAGGGCAGAGTGGTACTCCGCATAGCCAGCCTGTGCGGCCTGTGCGCTGAGGTCTTGCGTATTTGTGCAAGATAATGCAGAGCCTTTTACCATGTCTTCAATTGTCATCTGCCAGCTTCATGAAACTAAGGTAGTTATTGGTTTCTGCTGGCCATCGGCAGCGTAAACGTGATTCAGGGGACTGGTGGAGTGAATGTCACGCTCAGTGCCGGTTCCGGCTTCAGCTTTAAAACGCAGGGTGGCGACATCCTGTTCAACACGAACGTCAATCTCACTGCCAGCAAGATCTCGCAAATCAAGATCAACGGCGTCGCCTACACGGGAAAGTTCAGTTTCACCAAGATCGCGACTCGTGCCGGATTTACTTTCGTCTACGACCTCGCCAACCTGAACCCTCATGGGGTGCAGAGCGCGACCACAATCTCGTTCGTTATTTCGGGCGTCACCGTCAAGCAGTTGGAGCAAGGCTAGAAGAAAAACCCATATGCATGGGGGGTTCACTTCTGCGTTGGTGGTGGAACCAAGTGTGGTCCGAATACCGGATTTGCCACCGGCGGTGCTGCGGCGGTGCCGGAACCAGGCACGCTGTCATTGCTCGGAGCCGGGCTTGCCGGCGTTGTCCGCCGCCGCTTCCGCTCATAAATTCGCCTATACTTAATTCCCATCTCCCACGGGCGTAAACGCCCGGGGATTTTTTTGCCTAGGAGAGATTGGGTGCCACGTACCAGTCGCTTAGTCCGCAGGCCGGTCGTTTTCGATCACGTCTAGAAAATACTGGTGAATGCGAGGGTCGTCGCTCAATTCAGGATGGAACGTCGCCGCCAGCGTCTTGCCCTTGCGCACCAGCACCGGATCTTTGCCTTCGGTCGCAATCACTTCCACACCCTCTCCTACGCGTTCAATCTTCGGAGCGCGGATGAATACCATTTCGATGGGATCGCTGAGAAATCGGCCTTCGCGGATGGAGCTGTCGATCTGGCGTCCGTAAGCATTACGGCGGACGGTTATGTCGAGCGCACCCAGGCCGGCCTGCTTCGGATTCTCTACTTCCGTTGCCAGCAAGATGCATCCCGCGCACGTACCAAACGTCGGCTTTACGCGCACGAAATCTCTGAGCTTCGCGAATCCGTCTTCGCCGAGCAGCTTGAGGAACGTGCCTGACTCGCCGCCGGGGATTACCAGACCGTCAATCTCGTCGAGTTGCTCGGGTTTCTTGACGAGCACAACTTCAGCTCCCAGCTCTTCGAGCCGTTTTCGGTGGGCGTCGAAATCGCCCTGAAGGGCTAGGACACCGATTTTCATCGCAACGACAAGTGACGAACTTACGAATAACGCTCGGTTCCTTGTTGTACGGGTACCCCCTCCCGCTATTTTTTTAAACTTTTGATAATACGTGACTTTGTGGAGGGGTAGTCCTGCAAAGTATTCATTTCAAGTACTTTACAGGTATGAGACTTAGGCTTACATCCGGACTTCCCAATGTTCTTTAATTCTGCCCTAATTCAAGCATCGATCACGTGAGTCCCTTATGTCAATTGAAATGCAGCCGAGTGTCGCTGGGAGGAGTCATTATGAGTTGCGTGAAAGGTAGCGTACCGACTGGCAATTTTGCCGAGTCCCGCCCTACCCAGCGGCTTTTGCTTTTCTGAGGAGCTGGGGGAGATCCGCGCGCGAGGGAACCCCAAAAATTTCCGCGCAGATGGGGCACCTCCGCCCGATTCTACGGCGTCACATCCTTGATGTGAGTCGCGATGTACCACTGATTGCCAAAAGCGTCCTTCACGCCTCCGCTGCGATCACCGTAAGGCTGGTCCTTCGGCTCAGAAATGGAGGTCGCTCCTGCTGCCAGCGCGCGCCGGTAGAGCGCGTCGCAATCGGGAACGTATAGGTAGAACATGGACGCCATCGGCCCGTACACCTCGTGCGCCTCACCCATTTCGAGATGTGAGTCGCCGAGCTTCATGGTGACGTGATGGATGACACCCTCCGGTCCCGCAGAGCGGCCTAATTCCTCCGCTCCGAAGGCGCGTTTCAGGAAGTTGATCACCGGTTCGGCGCGCAGCGGATGCAGATAGGGTTGGACGTCGGGCGCACCTTCCCATTTGTAGTTCCCTTCACTGCGCGTGGCGATGTACCAGAAATTGCCGGCGTCATCTTTTACTGTGGACGAACGTTCGCCATAGGGCTGATCGATTGGTTCGTGAACGGACATCGCGCCCGCCTGCAATGCGCGCTTGTGGATCGCATCGCAGTCGTGAACATAAACGTGGAATGCGCCGGGGTGCGAATCACCGCGCCACGCCAGACCCGGCCCACCGCCACCGATCATCAGCATGGAATCGCCCAGCCTCAGCTCGGCGTGGCGACCGCCCGCTCCGCCCACCGAACGGAATGTTTCTTCGGCGTCGAAGGCCGCCTTCACAAAGTCAATGAGCGCGTCGGCGTTCTGGGCCACAATGTACGGCGTGAGCATGCGGTAGGCCTTTGGAACCGGCTCAACCTCCGCTTTCTTTTTCGGCGGCATCATCGCGCGGAAACGCCGGTGCATCTCTTCCACGGGCATTTCTTCTTTCACCGTGGAAATTCCCCAGGTGTATCCGAACGGATCCATCAAAGTGGCATCGCGATATCCGTAGAACTGGTCGGTGGGCTTGCTTACCAGCTTGGCGCCGGCGGCAACTGCGTGCTCGACAAAAGCGTCCACGTCGGGCACCTGGATGTTCATGGTGACGGGCGAATGTCCCCAAGTCTCCGCGCTGAAACGGCCGCCTTCCGGCCACTCCCCGGCAAACATGATGACCGAATCTCCGATCATCATCTCGGCGTGAGCGAAGCCGTATTCGTTTTCGAAGCGGAAAGTCTCCTTGGCTCCAAAAGCGCGCTTATAGAAATCGAGCGCCTTGGCTGCGTTCTTAAAGGCCAGTCGCGGGGCTGCAAAAGTGCGAATGCCAGTAGGAGTTTGCGTTGCGGTTGCCATGGATGCACTCCTTTCCAAATTCCTTTTCAGAGTTTCCTTAAATTCCTCTCGTGGCAGGTTGCGCAGCATGGAAGCGACGCGCAACCAAGGCGCGACTTCCGGATCAGCTTTTGCCCGTCCCTTCTGAGCCTGTGCTGCCGCACCCGTGGGCCGCAGCAATGCCTCAACTGCCCGGTTCAGCCGGTCAACTTCCTGTCGGTTGGAAAGAGAGCGCTTAGGCATCGGCACCCTCCATCTGCGCCCGCAGCTTCTTCAAGGCACGGAATTGTAATTGCTTTATAGCGCCTTCGGTCCGCCGAATTTCCTGCGCAATCTCCTTGATGCTCTTCTGTTCGACGAAGCGCAGAATCACGATCCGGCGCTGGTCCTCCGGAAGCTCGCGCACAAGTTGTGAAAGTGCTGCACATTGTTCAATGTCTTCCGCGTTTGTGTCTTCAACATCCTCGGGAACCGGATCATCACTCTCGTGCGAAGTCCGCCGCCAGCGATCAGTTATCGCGTTCGCCGCAATGCGAATGAGCCACGCCGAAAACGGCACGCCTCGCCACTCGTAGTTCGGCAACCGCGCCAGCGCCTGATGAAAAACGTCGGAGGTGACATCCTCGGCCTCCTCCCGCCGCCCGACCCGACCTACGACGTACGCGTACACACGATGGAAGTGGAGCTCATAGAGCTCGGCAAACCGGCGCGGGTCACGCTGCGCCGCTTCCACCAGAAGCCGCTCGTCAGTTTCCTGCCTGCGGGCCTTCAACCAGTTCTCCGCGAAGTACGCCGTCATTAAGGATAACGGGCGAGAAGAGAAAAGGTTACGGTAGATTAGGTAGTGCCGATGCCCCTGACATATACAGTTCGGGGACTGGCCCTTTTCCACCGTTCGAACTTCTGCGGGGCACCTCCGGGATTGAGATGATTAAAAGGGTGGGCGAGCCCCCAAAACAATGTCCCCCACGCAGATGGGGCCCCACGCGCCCGGATGAACCGATAACAGACGTTCCAAGTCTCGCGCGCCGTGTACCACGCGGAGGACGAATATCTCTCCGGAGTCAAACCTGTAGAAAAGCGGATGCTTGGGGAATCCCCCGCATCGCAGTTCGTCGCACATTGCGGAGGACCGAAGATTGAAATGTGCACGGCGCTCCCGTTGTCGGGCGACTCACTACGCGTAGTATGGCGGAGGTGACTGCCCTCTCCCAGCGCCCGGTGAGAGCGGTTCCAGATTGCGTCGAATACCACTCGGCCCGTTTTAATATGTCAGCGACAGCCGCATCACGGAGGACAAGACGGTTCTTTTTCACCGCTTACGGGCGCGCTCGCGGAGAGCGGGAATCAATCCCTTGCGACGTATTTCGGCTACCGGAAGTTCAATTTTCGGCCCCTGGGCGGCAGCGACGAGTTCCTGTTCGAGATTGCTTAGGCGGCGCTCCTTGTCTTGCCGAATCAGTTCGCGGACATACTCGCTCGGCGTTCCCCAATCGCCCGAAGCGACTTGCCTTTCGACGTACTGTTTGAGCGGTTCGGGGAGAGAGATGTTCAGTGAGGTCATGGACATGGCTTCATAATATGACAGTTTATGAAGGGATTCAACGGCACCCACAGTAGAGATTGTCCGCCCAAGCGAAGCTTGGACGGGGCACCCTCGCGAGTCAAGGGTGGAATTTGCTCAATCTCGTAGTAACTACCACCCTCTCGTCTGCAGCAGGTGGGCTTCATCAAGCGTAGAGACCGCCAGCCCTTTCATGGCGCCCGCCAAATTCTCGCTGACTTCAAGTAACACTTTAGGGTCCTTGAAGTGCGTCGCCGCCTGCACGATCGCCTTTGCGCGCTTCTCGGCTTCTGCGGGATCGGCGAATTCGGTTGAGTTCTTCATGAAGATGCCCGAGCCGACGAATACCGCCTCGGCTCCCAATTGCATCACGAGCGATGCATCCGCCGGGGTCGCGATTCCGCCCGCGGAGAAATTGGGCACCGGCAGCTTGCCGTCACGCGCCACCATCTTCACCAGTTCGTAGGGCGCCTGGTGCTCCTTGGCTTTCGCGTAGAGTTCTTCTTCGCCGAGGACGGTGAGAATCTTCATCTCCAGCACAATCTGGCGAATGTGCCGGACGGCGTGCACCACGTCGCCGGTGCCAGCCTCGCCCTTGGTACGGATCATGGCCGCTCCTTCGGCGATGCGCCGCAAAGCCTCTCCCAGGTTGCGCGCTCCGCAGACGAACGGAACGGTGAAGGCCTGCTTATCCACATGATGCACTTCGTCGGCCGGGGTGAGAACTTCGGACTCGTCAATGTAGTCGACGCCTAGCTCCTGCAATATCTGCGCCTCCGCGAAATGGCCGATGCGGCACTTCGCCATGACGGGAATATCAACCACCGCCATGATTTCGCGAATCTTTTTCGGCGAGGCCATGCGAGCCACTCCGCCCTCGGCGCGAATCTGCGCCGGGACGCGCTCCAGAGCCATTACCGCTACTGCTCCGGCCCTCTGCGCGATCTCCGCTTGTTTCGCGTCGGTTACGTCCATGATCACGCCGCCCTTGAGCATTTCGGCGAGGCCAGTCTTGAGGCGAAGGTTGGTGTTGTGTCCGTTGTTTTGCGACATGGGTTTACTCTTTTCCGGGAACAGCTTTGAGCCGTCAGCCATCAGCACAACCCTTTACGGGTGCTGGGAGTTAAGTTGCCCTGACATTCATTTTACCGCCCGTTTTCGATTCACGGTACCCCCAATGATGGCGGAGGCATGGGTGGACGGGCGAGGACGCCCGTCGCTCCATCGTACCGGTTCTCATCGCTCCACAAAACGCGCGAACATGCGCTTTGGATCGATCGCGATGAACAAGCCTTCACTGCGTGCCAGCACTTCCCCTTTTTCGTTCAGGATCTCGGCCATATTGATGTGCTTCCGGCCCTTTACCTTGACTTCGCGAGATTCCACGCGCAGCGGCTGGTTTAGCGGCACCGGCTTCAGATAGTTCACGGTAATCTCGGAAGTCAGAGCCACCACTTGGCGGAGCTTGTTCACCTTGCCCATGGCTTCATCGAGGACGGTCGCGATGATGCCGCCGTGGCAGTGTCCGGGAGGCCCGGTGTAACGCTTGCCCAGCCGGAAGCGGCACACGAAACAGTTGCGCTCCTCGTCGTAAGTAAAACGCAGCCGCATGCCGTCGGGGTTATTCCTGCCGCAGGCGAAGCAGTAGTTCTTCTGTAGTTTTATGTAGCGTGTGTCGTGTCCGGCTTCGGAGCGCCGCGCCATGGACTTCTGACCAGCCATCGAAAGATTCTATCGCGAGCGGACATCGGGATTAGGTATCATGGCAGGCCAAAGGGAGTCTCAAGGGTTCCGCTGAGGCTTCCCCTCTTCGAGGCAAATCAATATGCCGAAGAACATTGTCATCTGCTGCGACGGGACCGGAAACGAATTCAACCCGCAAAGCAACTCGAACGTGGTCAAGCTCTGCAGCACCCTGGTCATCAACCGGGACCAAGTCTCCTACTATCATCCCGGTGTTGGAACCATGGGCGCGCCCACCGCCCATACCTGGCGGGAAAAGCAGTGGACGCGCATCAAGGGCTTGGCCTTTGGGCCGGCTTTTTTGAAGATGTCGGCCGCGCCTATCAGTACTTGATGCAGAACTACAACGAGTATCCAGTCGACGGGCAGACTGTACACGACCGTGTGTACCTGTTCGGATTCAGCCGCGGGGCCTACGAGGTGCGCGCCCTGGCCGGCCTGCTGAAAATGTTTGGCCTGCTGCATCCGGGGAATGAGGCGCATATCCCCTATATGCTGCGAATGTTCGAAAGACGGCACAAAGAAAACCACCGTGCCTTGCTGGACGAATTCAAACAGTTTCAGGAAGTCTTCTCGCGTCCCTGCCTTATTCATTTTGCCGGTCTCTGGGATACGGTGGGATGGGTAACCGAATCGGTGCGGCTGCCCTACACTGCCCGCAACCCCATCATTGCCAATGTGCGCCATGCCCAGTCCATAGACGAGCGGAGAATCTTCTTCCGTCAAAACTCGTTCACACGTGTCATGACAGGCGACGACCTGGGCGACGGCACCCCCCAGTCCCATCACCCAGGATTTCAAACAAGTCTGGTTCGCGGGCTTGCACTCTGCCGTTGGGGGAAGCTACGCGCCTGACAAAAGCGGGCTATCGCAGATCGCTTTGGAATGGATGCTGGTGGAGGCGGAAAGCCGAGGACTTCTGCTGCACCCTGATAAGGTGAAAAGTGTTCTCTGTTATTCGCCCCGGGATTCGCCTTGTGCGCCCAATCCGGAAGCCGACCTAAACATTTCGCTGTGCGGGGCTTGGTGGATCTTGGAGTACCTGCCTCACAAGTCCTACAATTTCGAAACAAAGCGAGACGTGTGTTTAGTGCCCCGAGGAAGCCCCCGCCCCATTTCGCCAGGGCCGCAACTTCGCGAGACGGTGCGCTTGCGATGGGAGAAACGGAAGGACTACCGTCCCCAAAATCTGCCAATCCTGCCGCCCAAAGAAAGCGATGAACCCTGGGTGAGATACCCCGCGAAATAATCAGTCGTAGTATTCGAGCCCCAGATGCGTAATCAGCTCTTCGCCCTTTAAATACCGCAGCGTGTTCTTCAGCTTTATGAGCTGGATGAACAGATCGTGCTCCGGATACAAGCCCGGCGGCGTCATTGGTGACTTGAAATAGAAGCTCAGCCATTCCTGAATTCCGAGGCGGCGCAACTCCGGGGTGCGTTGCGCGAGATCCAAGAACAGCACGAGATCGAGGACGATCGGCGCCGCGAGAATCGAGTCGCGGCACAGGAAGTCCACCTTGATCTGCATCGGATAGCCGAGCCACCCGAAGATATCGATGTTGTCCCAACCTTCTTTATTGTCGCCACGAGGCGGGTAATAGTTAATGCGAACTTTATGGAAAATATTGCCGTAGAGCTCGGGATACAAAGCGGGCTGCAGAATGTGCTCCAGCGCTCCCAGCTTCGATTCTTCCTTGGTCTTGAAAGAGCCGGGATCGTCCAGCACTTCGCCGTCGCGGTTGCCCAGGATGTTGGTCGAATACCATCCGCTTACCCCGAGCAGCCGTGCCTTGAAGGCGGGAGCGAGCACGGTCTTTATTAATGTCTGGCCAGTCTTGAAATCCTTGCCGCAAATTGGAATTTCGCGCTCACGCGAGAGTTCGAGCATTGCTGGCACGTCCACGGTCAGGTTCGGCGCGCCGTTGGCGAAGGGCACGCCCTCCATCAGCGAAGCGTAGGCATACACCATCGAGGGCGCGATGTTTTCGTCATTTTCTTTCATCGCTTTTTCGAGGGCCTTCACGCTCTGGTGCGCGGCGCTCGGTTCGATGAAGGTCTCGGTGGAAGCGCACCAGATGGTGACCAGCCGGCTGGCACCGCTCGACTTCTTGAAGTCGCGGATGTCCTGGCGTAGCTGCTCGGCAAGCTCCAGCTTGTTTTTCCCTTTCTTGACGTTCGGCCCGTCGATCTTCTTGACGTAGTTGTGATCGAACACGGCCTTCATCGGCTTGATGGCGCTGAGCCGCCCCTTCACTTTGTCGAGCAGGTCGCGCTCCAGCACTCCGGCGTTGCGGGCGGCGGCGTACATGTTGTCTTCGAAAATGTCCCAGCCGGTGAAGACCAGATCATTCAGTCCGGCGAGCGGAACAAACTCTTTGATTTTTGGAGACCGGCCGTCGGTGCGCTTCCCCAGACGGATCGTTCCCATCTGCGTGAGCGAGCCGATGGGATGCGCGATGCCCTTGCGCACTGCTTCGACGCCCGCCACAAACGTCGTGGCGACTGCGCCCATGCCCGGGATCATCACGCCCAGCTTGCCTTTGGCAGGCTCGATCGCGCGCTCGTCTCCGGCGCCGCTGTGTGCTTTGCTTGAGGACTTCACCTCGACCGTTGCCTTCCTTGCTGCGTTCGTGGGGGGCTTCTTCAGCTTCGCCATATTTTTTTGGCTGCTTCCTTATAGGAACTGTGGATGTATGCAAACCAAGTATGTTCTCGTATCGGGTGAGCTTTTTGCAAACGTGCGCGCCTGAATCCGCTGGAAAACTACTTTAATGGCGGCTACAGCGCATTGGGTGGTATTCACGCTCTGGTATACGGGGTCAGCCATCTGGTGTGTAGCGGATTTCGCGCTCTGGAGTAGAGACGCGGCTTGCCGCGTCTCCACAGAGATTCGACAGATCGATTTTTTTCGTTGGACACTACATCTGAATTCCTCCATAGTCTTACTAGTTCGAGCCCCGCTCAGTGGCGGGTCCGTCGAACTAATATTTGTGTCCAGCCGTGTTCGCTGCGTTGCAAATCTGCTGACCTCGTTGTTCTCCACTTAATTTAAGCCCACGCCATTTGGTTCACGTCTTACGTTGGCCGTGTGCTTTTAGACCAGAAAAGGAGATTTCATGAGATCGATCTGCAAATTCGCATATGCCGCCGTTCTGGGCTTGAGTATGTTCACCCTTCAGCCGACTCTGGCTGCCGCCGAGGATGCACATGGCAGCTTTACCCTTACTCACGAAGTGCATTGGCAAAAGTGTGTCTTGGGCCCGGGAGACTACACCTTCTCCCTCAAGAGCGCGGGTCCGTCCGAATTTCTCATGTTACGGGGGATCAACGGGACTGCCACGAACGCGATGATGCTGGTGAACGACGTCGAATCGCCGAAGCCGGATGAAGTCAGCGCCATGCTAACTCTGGTGTCGAGAAACGGGCAGAGTTTCGTCAGCACTATGGCCCTCCCCGAGTACGACATGACTTTGCACTTTACCGTCCCGCGCGAGAGCGAATCGCGCGAGATTGCATCGAAGTAAGTCGCCCAGCTGCGGTCGGGCCACATCCCGGTCACAGCTGTCCCTCCCCGGGAGCAGATTTGCCATCTGCTCCCGGCTTTTTTTGTTGGGAACAATTCGGAGTTGGTAAGGGTGGGGCATGAAACACTCGACGGTAGAGACGGGGTTTGCCCCGTCTCCCGCGAGCCGCGCCTCGAATTCTGTGGGTGATCCGAGATGCGGCAAGCCGCGCCTCTCCGGAACAAATGGTCAGGACACTTCCGCTCCGCGCGTGTTTTCTCTCACTTCTTCGCTCAGAATGATCGCCTCGGCAATCTCCCTCATGGCCTTGCGCTTCTGCCGGCTCTGCTTTTGCAGAGCAAGGTAAGCCTGCTCTTCGCTCAATCCGAGCTCGCGCTGCAAAATCCCTTTGGCGCGTTCCACAACCTTTCGGGTCTGTAATTGGTCCGTAAGGTTGGAGTTGACTTCCTCCATGCGCGCTAATTCAATTTCCGCGCCCACCAGAAACCCAATCGCCGAAATCAGCCGGATCTCTTTGCGCTTGTAGATGTGAGGGCGGCGATGCTGCAGATTGATCGCTCCCACCACCCGGCCCCGGCACATCAGCGGCACGGAGAGAAACGCTTCGTAACTATCCTCGGGCAACTCGTGGAAAAACTGGAATCGCGGATCCTGCGCCGCCTTTTCCGAAATCGCCACGGGTTCGTGATGTTCCGCCACCCAGCCCGTAATGCCCTGTCCGACGCGCAGTTTGAGCCGGTCGACAACCTCAGGATGAGCGTTCTTCGAAGCCCGCAGGACCAGGTGTTCGCCCTCGAGCACATAAACCAGGCAGGAATCGCATTTCACCAGCGCCGAGGCGAACTCCACCACCCGGTCCAGCACTTCGTGAAATCCGCCCGCTGTCGCCAGCCGGCCGCCAATCTCGTGCAGCAAATCAACAGGCGAGTCTTCCACACCGATTAAGTTATCCATGATCTAACTTATCGGCATAACTGCGACGTGTCTAACTCCAAATTCTGATGACAGCGATAAAGGATTTCGTCGAGAAGGTTAACCAATCTTTTACATCTTTTTGGAACCTGCGGCATCGTTTACTTCCCGTCCAGATCCACGCTCTTGATGGGCACGTCCCAATGTCCGTCAAGGATTTCAAACCGGCGCTGCTCTTCCTTCGCATACGTGGCCTGGTCGGGCCAAAGCTGTTTCTTCAGCGCGTCTTCGTCGAACGGCTCATTCGCAACCGTCGAGTTCTTGAACACGATGGTCACGCGATAATCCCAGCGCCCGTCTTCGGTCGTATGGTAGCGCGGCTGGTCCATCCAGACCTTGAGCATGCGGCCCATCTCCACCTGTTTCTTCAGCAGCGGGTAGTGGTTCTTCTTGAACAGCTGCAGAAACTCGTCGGCATGTCCCCACTTCGCTTTGTAATAGTATTCGACCACGAAAGGCTTACCCGTTTCGGGTGCGTACTGAGCTGGCAAAGACATTGGGAGGAGAGTCAGAAACAACAGAAGGAATTTCAATTTCATCGCTAGTCTCCGTAGGGCATGATTGTCGCATAGGGAAAGAAAAATATGAGAAGAAAAGGTTCACAAAGCGTGATATAGCCCTTCACCGCAAAGGGGTTACAGGTCGGTGTTTCGCGAAAGGAGGACCCCCTTATGAAAAGAATATTCTTGCCGGTCGTGGCATTGCTTCTCTCCGCCGTGACAGCTTCCGCAACGGCAACCGTACAGAAGTGGACCGCAGGCTGGGACAACTTCGGTGAACCGCTTAACTACACGAGAAGCAAGATCAGTTGGTCGGTGAATGCTACGACGCACAGATTGTCGGTGACCTTTGCTTTGGTAGGCGCGACGCCCAGCAAGCTTTATCAGGTCGGAATCGTGCCCTTCTGCAGCACTTTTCCCGCGACCTTCGGCCAGTTTCCGGTAGATGACGGCGGCACCTGCCAATCGCTCACGCGGCAAGGTGTGACCGCGACGGCCGCCACGGTCGAACTCGGAGTAGTGACGACCGACATTCACGGCAATGGCTCCTTCACCGTTGTCATCGGGCCGGTCGCCTCAGGTACATATCACGTCGAATTCCAGGCGCGCGACGGTGCGGGCTGTAATTTGATCGGCGGTGCGGGCAATGGTTCTGACTGCGCCGATGATTTCCAATCGCCTGGCCCCTTTTGGAACGACGACCACGATTACCGTGCCCTGACGGCGTCACGATGGCTTCCCCACGCCGGTGGTCGGTGGAAGCCGAACGCCAGGAGTGGCAGCGTCGCGTGCGGACCGGGCGG
>Ga0209528_1000004_pt1 | contig 22520 bp, 18 predicted proteins | sample JacPinW_OM2H0_M3_FD_187970 | JGI IMG/M metagenome (GOLD analysis project Ga0209528, IMG submission 187970) | Forest soil microbial communities from Algoma, Ontario, Canada - Jack Pine, Ontario site 1_JW_OM2H0_M3 (SPAdes) (version 2) | ecosystem: Environmental > Terrestrial > Soil > Boreal...
GTCGGAGACCGCGGAGCCTTTTTCCTTGGCGAGAGACTTCTGCAGCGAGCCGCGCTGGTCCATGGCAGCAGCGGCGATTACGCCGCGTTCATTCGATACAGCCTTCATTCCGGCGAGTTTGCCGGGAGTGAGCTTCATACATCCTCCTCGGAGTGCAATACGATAGGTCATTCTAAACCACAGCAGGAGCCATGAGAATAAGCAGTTTATTACGAAGGCTTTTCACGGTCCGGAACGAGCGAGATGGTTGCTATTGCACGGAATCACGCTTCATCGCTCCATAGTCCATGCGGCGGGCGGCCTACATCTCCGAGCGGGAGCAAATCCTCTTTCCTGCTTGCCTTTTTCTCGCGCACCAACGATAACTACAAGCAATCTATGATCAGTCGTCGGTGCGTCCTCTCTCTAACTGCTGTGCTAACGGCGTTACTGGCCGGCCGCGCACAAACCTCGCCTCCTCATGGTCCTGCCAAGGACGACTACTCCCAAGAGGCCGCGGTCATTGAACAGATGGCGACCAAGATTGCCTTCGACAACGATGGCAAATTTAATCGTGAGCAGACCAGCCGCGTGCGGGTGCAAACCGACTCCGGCGTTAAACAGTGGGGCCTGCTGAGCTTTCCTTTTCAGTCCGCAACGCAGACGGTAGAGATCGACTACGTGCGGGTCCACAAGGCCGACGGCACCACCTTGATTACGCCTCCCGACAACGTGCAGGATCTCGATTCGGAAATTACCCGCAGCGCCCCTTTTTATAGCGACTTGCGGGAAAAACATGTTGCGGTCAAGGGATTGGGCAAAGGGGACATTCTCGAATACCAGGCACGTTGGCACACTACCAAGCCGCTGATCCCAGGGCAATTCTGGTTCCAATACAGCTTCCAACACGAAGGCATCGTGCAGGATGAGCGCATGGAAATCAAAGTGCCAGCCGAACGCTCGGTCAAAGTAAGGGGACCCCAAGCCACTCAGACGGCAGCCACGGACGCCGGTTTCCGCGTCTATACCTGGACATACTCCAAGCTACAAAGCGCCACGGAACCTGGAAGCGATCAGAAAAGGCAAACCGAGTCAGAGCGTGGCCTTCTTCCCCCGCCGGACGTGGAAATCAGCAGCTTCACGAATTGGGAAGACGTAGGCCGCTGGTACTGGAATCTGCAGAAGGACCGGATCGAACCCACCCCCGCCATCCGCGCCAAAGCAGCGGAACTCACCAAGGGCATGACGGATGATGCCGCCAAGCTACGCGCGCTTTACAGTTTCGTGAGTACGCAGTACCGTTACATTGGAATTGCCTTTGCATCGGGCGATATCAGCCGCACGCCGCCGACGATGTCCTTACCAATAACTACGGCGACTGCAAAGACAAGCACACGTTATTGGCTTCTTTGCTCCAGGCTTCTGGCATTACGCTCTATCCGGCACTCATCAGTTCCAGCTTCAAACTGGATAGCGATGTTCCGTCGCCGGCGCAATTCGACCACGTCATCGGCTATCTACCCCAGGGCAAAGGCAAAGACGCTGTCTGGCTCGATACCACCCTCGAGGTTGCGCCCTTTGGCTATCTAGTCCCGCGTCTGCGCGACAAACCGGCTTTGGTTATGTCAGGAGACAAGTCGATACAGCTGGTGACCACGCCCGCCGATGCCTCTTCCACTAGCACTCAGACCTTCAGAATAGATGGCAAGCTCAGCGACGACGGCACGTTCGAAGCGAAAGTCGAGGACACGACTCGGGGAGACGTCGAGGTCGCGATGCGCGCGGCATTCCGCCAGGTGCCGCAACCGCAATGGAAGGATTTGATGCAGCAGATTTCCTACGGACTGGGTTATTCGGGCACCGTGAGTGACGTCAATGCGAGCACGCCCGAAGCGATCGGCGAGCCTTTTCACTTTTCTTATTCCTACAACCGCAAGGACTATCCCGACTGGAGCAACCACCAATTCACTGTTCCTGGACTGCCGTTCTACATGCCGCCAGTCAGGGATGATGCGAAGTATCCGATCTGGCTTGGATCTTCCCTGGAGACAGTGTCAGATTCCAAAGTGGAGCTTCCGAGGGGTTACACGCCGCTCTTGCCCTCAAACGTGGACCTGAAATACGACTTCGCGGAATACCATGCCTCCTATTCTCGGGACAAAGATGCGCTCATCGCAAAGCGCCGGATTGTAATCAAAATGCGCGAAGTTCCAGTCGCCGAGTTTGATGACTATCGTAGCTTCGTAAAAAACTTGCAGAACGATGTGAACCAATATGTGCAGACGTCGTCGTTCTCGAGCGCGGCCTCCGCGCCGAACCCAGCGATTCCCCCGTCAGCCACGCAATTCATGCGCGACATTCGCGAACTGCCCGAGAGCAATTCTCATGACGCGAACCGGCTGGAAGCGGATGCCCGCGACCAGATGACGAAGCATGATCTGCAAGGGGCCGTGACGTCCTTATATCGCGCAGTATCTGCGGACCCGAAATTTACCCGAGCCTGGGTGCTCCTCGGGGTGTTGCAGCTCGCACAGAAGCAAGTGGATGCCGGGATGGACGCGTTTCACAAGGCCGTGGCCGCTGATCCTACGCAACCTGCGATTCCCAAGGCGCTGGGTTTCAGTCTCATGGCGGATTCGAACTTCGAGGACGCGGTGCCGGTGTGGCAGGACTATATGAAGGCGTATCCAGGCGACATGGACGGGCCGGGGAATCTGGCCAGTTGCCTGCTCAAGTTGAAGCGATATTCCGAAGCGGCGGCGGCATATGAGGCTGCGGTGAAAATCAGTGGGGATCGCGCCAACCTACACGCGAGCCTTGGTTCGGCGTACCTGCTTGCGGGAGACCGTGAGAAGGCCGGAGCGGCATTCAGTAAGCTCGCCGATGCGGATCCGAAGGGGAACTATTTCAACGACGTCGCCTACCAAATGGCCAATGCCGACTTGCAGCTGCCCCTTGCGTTGGGTTATGCGACGAAAGCGGTGCGCGCGGCGGAAGATGAGTCGCACCAGATCACGCTGCCGGATCTGAAGGTGGAGGATCTGAAAGAGATCTTCAAAGTGGCAGCGTACTGGGACACGCTGGGCTGGGTGAATGAGCGTATGTCGAACCTGGAACAGGCGGAACTCTATTTGCGGGCATCGTGGAAGCTAACGCAGGACGGGGTGGTGGCGGGTCACCTATGTCATCTGTACAAACGTACTCACCGGAACCAGCTCGCCATCCAGATGTGTCGCATGGCGATATACCGCATGCCGATAACGGGAGGATTGGCGCTGAGTCAAGCTAGCACCGAGATGGATGCGGCGAAGGAGAATTTGAATATCTTGACCGGGAAGGCGGCCAAGTCGAAAACATCTGTCGATGCCTCCGATGAAGTCATTCGCGAACGCGAATTCAAGCTGCCGCGATTCCTGCCGGGGACGGAGGGCGCGGAGTTTTTCGTGCTGCTGGCGTCGGACGGAAAGAGTAAGGCGTTCAAGGTTGAGGATGTGAAGTTCATAAACGGATCGGACAAGATGAAACTTCAAGGAAAACAACTCAAGACCATCGACTTCGATGTTCCCGCGCCGGACAGGGTTCCCACGCGTTTCGTGCGGCGTGGGATTCTCGGATGCTACCAGTACAGCGGTTGCTCGTTCGCGCTGCTTGATCCGGCTTCGGTGCACTCGCTGAACTAGACTGAACCGCCCACCGTTTGCCCTGTTCCCCACCACCCGATAAACTTAATATCTCGGAGTATTCCCCATGCTAGTAGTCATGCAAGCGCAGGCCACCGAAGAGCAGGTCCGCGCCGTTTGCCAGAAAATCGAATCTCTCGGATACCGCGCCCACTCCATGCCCGGCGCGCAACGCACCGCCATCGGCATCACCGGCAATCAGGGCGAGGTCGAATCCGGGACGCTCGACGAAATGCCCGGAGTGCAGGAAGTCATTCGCGTTACCAAACCCTACAAACTGGTTAGTCGCGACACCAAGCCCGACAACACCGTCATCAAGTTCTCAGATTCTCATTTGAAAGGTTCGCCCGTAACCATCGGAGGCCCCGACCTCGCCATTATCGCTGGCCCCTGCGGCATTGAGACTCGCGATCAGGCATTTAAAACCGCCGAACGCGTCGCTCGTGCCGGAGCCCAGTTCTTCCGCGGCGGCGCTTACAAACCCCGCACCTCTCCTTATTCTTTTCAGGGACTGGGCGAAGAAGGCCTCAAGATCATGGCCGAAATCCGTGACCGCTTCGGACTGCTCATCGTCACCGAAGCCGTCGATTACGAATCGCTCGACCTGGTCGACGAGTATGCCGACGTCATCCAGATCGGTGCCCGCAACATGCAGAACTTCTCGTTGCTCAAGCGCGCCGGACGCGCCCGCAAGCCCGTCCTGCTGAAGCGCGGCATCTCGGCGACGCTCGAAGAATTTCTCATGGCCGCCGAGTATATTATGAGCGAGGGTAACTACAACATTGTCCTCTGCGAGCGCGGAGTGCGCACCTTCGCCGATCACACTCGCAACACGCTCGACCTCAGCATTGTGCCCGCCGTCCAGCGACTGAGCCACTTGCCCATCGTGGTCGATCCCAGCCACGGCACCGGCAAACGCAATAAAGTGACGCCACTCTCCCGCGCCGCCGTAGCCGTCGGGGCCGACGGCTTGATCGTCGAAGTTCACCACGATCCCGACCGGGCGTTGTCAGACGGCATGCAGTCGCTCTTCCCCGATCAGTTCGATGCGCTCATGGTGCAGGTCAGGCAGATTGCGGCGGTGTTGGGACGATCAATCCCGTCGGCAAATATTGTTGAACCTGCGCGAGCGAGGTAGATACTTATGATGCGCGCTTGCCCACTGATCGCTTCCGGCATCTTGATCGCATGCACGTCGCTCTTCGGACAGAACTCGGCCGCGGGCGAAGACCCCAGGGAAGTGATCAAGACCTCGGAAAACGGATTGGGAGCCGAACACGGGATATGTACCAGCGGTTTTGACATCTTCAATGGAGGGAGGAATCCTGACGACTTAGGGCATTACCCGGATCAAATCCTAGCTAAGGTGCGAAGTAAATGGTATCCGCAGATACTAGAACTGCAGAAATCGATCGGGCGAAAACCAAGTATCACAGTAATCGATTTCGAGATAAAACACGATGGTTCGTTGGGGAAGGTGACAACGGTTGAGTCCGCCGGAAATGCTTCCCTGGACGCCGCTGCCTCACTAGCGATTCTTTGGTCTGCGCCTTTTGTGCGCCTTCCCGAGTCCTACCACGAGAAGGCGTTGAACATTAGAATGCATTTTGGCTACGACCAGCCTGCCATCGGGGAAGCGCCGTCCTGCGATGGTCCTAATTGGGGTGCACATCCGGCCGCGTATGTCCTGCGTTACGTTGGCAATGGCGTCACGCCCCCCAAAGCGACATACTCTCCTGACCCTGAGTACGCGGAAAAAGCACGCAGTGATAAATATATGAGTATCGTTAGGATCGCCGGAACAGTCGATCTACAGGGCGCCTTTACGGATTTGTGTGTGGCGCAGGCAGCTGGCGAAGGCCTAGACGAGAAGGCACTGGAAGCTGTAGCGGCGTGGAAGTTCGAACCGGCAACTCTGCAGGGAGAACCGGTCGCAGTGCGTCTCAACGTGGAAGTGATCTTCCGCCTTTACTGATCAATAATCTGGTCTAACGTAGTTTTTCGATTCCGGCATCGTTCGATCTCTTGCGCAAACTCCTGTTCATCGCCGTCCTCGTCCCGCTAGTCCTAGCCGCCGGCTGGTACTACTTCCACGAGCGCACTCTTCCTGTCTACGGACCGCTTTACCGCGAGTACGCTTACATCACGAATGGCAAGAGCAATACTGTGACCGTTATCGATCTCCGCAGTTTTCGGCCGGTAAGAACGTTACAAGTTGGGGCTGATCCTACTGGAGTTGCGGCCAATCCCAAGCGCAACGAAGTTTACGTCGTGAACACCGGCTCCTCGAACGTCAGCGTGATCGACGCCGAGCAGAATAAAGTTGTCGCCACCATCGGCGTCTACGGACGCCCCTTCTTCATCGATGTTTCTCCCGACGGCCACCGCGCCTACGTTGCTAATTCCGGGTCTGCCAATGTTTCTGTGCTTGATCTTGACCGTCGTACTGTCGCGGCCACGCTCCACGTCGGCGGAAGTCCCGGACTCGCCCGCTTCTCGCCTGACGGATCCACCGTAGTCGTCAGCAATCGCGCCGACAACACCGTTTCCATCATCGACACCGCGCGCCGCGCCGTGCGTTCCGCCATTGCCATCTGCATCCATCCCGAGGACATCGCCATCCTGCCCGATTCCAGCAAGGCGTTCGTTTCCTGTTCGGGATCGGGCCAGGTTGCCAGCATTGATTTGAAGAACGACAAGCTGCTCGCGCTCCTCGACGTCGGAAAATCTCCAGTGAGTCTGGCGCTGAAACCGGACGGGGGAGAACTGGTTGCCTTCAACTTCGACGCCGGCAGCATCTCCATCATCGAGACCTCAGGCAACGAAGTTTCGGGCAGTTATCTCATCGGCGCTCAGCCGACTCGCGGCGTGGTTTCGCTCGATAACTCCCGCTTGTACCTCTCTAACTTCGGATCGAATAACATTGCGGTTTACGACATCGATCTCGGCAAGGTCATCGCGTATCTTCCCGTGGGAACACACCCGGATGCACTGGCGCTTTCGCAGAATCAGAACTATCTGCTCGTGCTCGACTCCGGTTCCGGAGACTTAGCCGTGATTCAGAAACGCCAGCCCAAGAAGCTGGAGCCGTCGGAATACTCCCTCCTGACCATCATCCCCGTCGGCATGCAACCTAACCAGATCGTGGTGAAGTCGTTCCTGGCGACGAAAATTACCGACGGGCGTTAGGTTTTTGTGAAAGTGGGGTGCCCCATCCTTGCGCGTTCCGTGCGCAAGGGTGGGATTCCACGGTCGCGCCCCGCGTGGGATCTTGTTTTTAGCCGTTTCCGCCACCAAGAGCCTCACTTGCCGGCGCTTATGAAAGCACCCGTGGTCGCGTTGATCACGCTGATGCCCTTCCTGTCCTTCTCGCTGGTACCGTAGATGACGTACCAGACGGGCACGTTCTGCTTCCGGTCCTTGAGCAACAGGTAGGTGATGGGCTGCTGCGCATTCTTCTTGAGGATGGCGTCGCCCCCGTGTTGCCGCGTGATCTCGAATGCCTTATCCGTGTCGGTTTTCACTAGCAACGGCAAAAAGGCAAGATTGGCGGCGTCGGCGTTGTAGGCGCCTTCACTGCCCTCGGCTGAAACTCCGAACGGCGGTGCATCCGGCCGACGGCTTCCCGAGCAGACGATGGTCTTGACCGACCGGCGGCGGGGCGAGGCAAAGAACCCACGCCAGACGGTTGATTTCCCGTTCTGGCCAGTGGTTTCCGTGGTGAGAACGGATTCCAGCCGGGCCGGCTGAGCATCCGCCGACCATTTCAAGGCGAGACCCATCATTCGATTGAATGCCTCCTGGCCGGTGTAAAGCACGGGTTCCTTGCTCTGCGACGGTGCGGGGGAGGCCGGCTTTTCGGGCCCGCCATTATTTTCAGTCGAGCCACACCCCGCTGTCAGAACCGCAACGCTGATTACAGCAACGGCAAACGCGAGACGATAGAATTTCATTTGCTCGGTTCCTCCAGCACTACTTTGACCCCGTATCCTCTATTATTTATCTCGACCGCTTTTTCTGCTCATCACGGTGTCTTGCGCCAGGCAGATCAGATCCGGCGCGACTCATCCCGTTTAAAAAGGGAATCTCGCGGTTCAACTTTGAATCGCCCGAATTGTACTGCTTGGGAGCGGTTTTGCAAGGCCGGTACGCGGAAACCGATCTAGCTCCCTGTCCGGTGCTCTAAATCAGCCGAGTGTGATGAAAATGCCGCTGACGCATATATACAACTGACCTATCCTGTAGATACGTGGGAATCAAGGAGCATCCTATGGCCGTAACCATGACATCGATCCGCCTCGACACCAAATTGGCCGACGAGGCCAAGAGGCTTCTCGGCGCAAAGTCCCGCACCGAGGCCGTCCATGTCGCTCTTCGTGAGCTTATCGCACTGAAGCGCTTCAAGGCCTTGATGAAGAAGAATGGAGGGAAGCTCTCATTCGCCGGCCTTGAGGAGTGACCTCATTATCTTCGATACGTCGGTTCTGGTGGATCAGTTGCGCACAGACTGCCATCGGCGACGAATCGAGAGCTTAAACGGCCTTATCCGCAACTCCTCCCTTGTCATGGCCGAATTGTGGCGCGGCGTCGTAACTCCGGCGGATCGGGTGGCTCGGGTGGCCCTCGCCAGGAATCATCCTACGATCACTCCCACGTAAGAGAATTGGCTGGAGTCGGGCAAGATACTGGGAGAAATTCGTGCGGATTGCGGTTTAACAGCGGATAAGCTGCGCGATCTGCATTTCGATGTCCTCATAGCGCCGCTCGAATGACGCCCGGCTGATAACATTCAATCGCGCTGATTTTGAAATGATCGATAGCTACCGCAAACTCCGGCTTGAGATATGGTAGTTATCACGCAACATGTCCACCCTCGCCATCTCGCTCCCGCGCATCGCCCGCCACAATCCTTTGGCAGCCGTCGGAGTCGTGCTGGTGTCCATCTTCGTCTTCTCCGCAGTCTTCGCGCCCTGGATCGCTCCGCAGGATCCCGCGCACATCGATCTGCCGAACCGTTTGCAAACGCCCTCGACGCAGCATTGGTGCGGAACCGATGAACTTGGACGCGACATCCTTTCCCGCCTCATCTGGGGAGCGCGAATTTCTTTGTTCGTTGGCAGCAGCGTGGTGACGTGTTCGCTTCTGCTCGGCCTCATCATCGGCAGCCTTGCCGGGTACTACGGCGGAGCGATCGACCGCTTCGTCAACGTCGTGCTGATGAATGCGTTTCTTTCGTTTCCTGGCATTCTCATCGCGATTGCCTTCGTGGCCTTCCGCGGGCCCGGCATCTTCAATCTTGTTCTCGCCCTGTCGCTTGGAGGATGGGTCGGCTACGCCCGCCTGGTGCGCGCGCAGGTGCTGGCCGTTCGCGAGCGCGAATTTGTCGAAGCGGCGCGGGCACTCGGCGCCGGCGATCTCCACATTATTACGAGACACATTCTGCCCAACATTATTCAGCCCGTGATTGTGCAGGCGGCCATCGGCATGGCCGGCGCCGTTCTCGCCGAGGCGACAATGAGTTTCCTGGGACTAGGCGTCCCTCCGCCAACCGCGAGTTGGGGATCGATGCTGAACGACGCGCGCTCCCACCTCTTCGATGCTCCTCATCTCGTGCTCTTCCCGGCAGTGACGGTGATGCTCGCGGTTCTGGCCTTCAACTTTATCGGCGATGCATTGCGCGATCTTCTCGACCCAAGATCGCGGATTGAGGCGGGCTTGTAGCGCCTGGTATCAGAGCATCGCTTTGGCCATGCGGAAAGTGCAATAAACAAAGCCCCTTAAGGGTTTAGGCATCGACTTCGGAAAAATTTACCTGTCCGTAACATTCAGAAACTTGATGTCTGATAACTGCTTTTCCGCGATGACTTTTCCCGTTTCCCCGCGTCCAATTTAATGACGACGGATTACGGAACCTTTTCCAAAGCTGGTTCGTATCAATAGACATCAAGGCAGGTTCGTATGAATAGACATATGGAACTCAAATTTCACGTCGAATGCTTGCAGGATGTGGCGGTCGTGAACTGCTCTGGACGCATGGTACGCGGAGTAGCGCTCGACGAGTTCCGGCGCCGGATCGAGCGACTCGAGGGTGTACGCATGCTGGTGCTTGATGTCTCGGAAGTTGACCATCTGGATGCCGGTGGTTTGGGAACCCTGCTGCTGGTGCGGCGCTGGGCGATGCGGAACTCGGTGAGGATGAAGCTGGTGAACCCACCGGTTTTCTTCCGCAGCCTGCTGGAGGCGACACATCTCACATCGCTTTTTGAGATTTCTTCGCTAAAAGAAGCAATCTGTATTTTGCGGTCGAAAGAAAGCTCGCCACGCTTCGCGGTTGCCTGAGCAAGCCAGTCTCATGGGGCGCGATGCTTTATAATTCGCGCCCATGAAGCCAAAGAGGCTCTCAGGCCCGAGACCTCAGCCGATCGATGCGCTTGTCTATCCGCGATTCTCTGGTTTAACAACCTTCATGCGCCTGCCGCACGTTCCTCGCGCGCAGGAGCTCGATATTGCGCTCATCGGGATCCCATTCGATGGCGGCACCACCTACCGTTCGGGGCCGCGCTTCGGTCCGCGCCATGTGCGCGAGCAAAGCGCCATTATTCGCCCGTGGAACCCGGTGCTGCATGTCAACCCGTTTGCGAATTGGCGCATCGCCGATTACGGCGACCTGTCGATTAATCCGCTCTCCCTGGACGATACCTACGACCGCATCACGAAACAGTTGAGCGATGTGGCCGACGCGGGCGCGCGGGCCATCTGCGTCGGCGGAGATCACTCGATCCTGCTGCCCATCCTGCGCGCTGTACGCCGGAAGTTCGGTCCCGTCGCGCTGGTGCAGTTCGACGCCCATAACGACACCTGGGGAGGCTACTTCGGAAGCCCGCATTCGCACGGCACTCCGGTCCGCCGTGCGGTGGAGGAAGGGTTGTTGCTCGAAGGCAGCGTTCTACAGGTGGGACTCCGCGGGCAGGTCTATTCGAAGGACGACTTCGCTTTCGGCCGCCAGCACAAGTTCAGCGTCATCACCGCGGAGGAGTTTCATCGTCAGGGCCTCGCTCCGGTCGAGAAAGTGCTGAAGCGTTTTCGCGGCGAGCCGCTCTACCTGACACTCGACATTGATGTGGTCGATCCGGCCTTCGCGCCGGGAACGGGCACCCCGCAGGTGGGTGGGCTCTCAAGTTTCCAGATCCTCGAACTGGTGCGCTGTCTCAAAGGACAAAGTTTTGTTGGAGCCGATCTTGTCGAGGTGTCGCCGCCTTACGATAACGGAGAAATCACTTCACTCCTGGCCGCGAACCTTCTCTATGAAATGCTGTGCCTGTTCTAGCCGGTTGTTGTGACGCAGATGTCGTTATGACGCAGATGATGATCGCGAAAGTCGAATGACCCAACTCGCCCGCCAATTGCGCATCGCCGATTACTTCTCCCTTGGATGGGGAACGATGGTCGGGGTCGGCTGGCTGGTCGTCATGGACGACTGGCTGATGCGCGGCGGCCCGCTCGGCGGCATTCTTGGATTCGCGATTGGCGGCATCCTGCTGCTGCCCATCGGCTATGTGTACGGCAAGTTGGTGATGGCCATGCCCGACGCAGCGGGCGAGGTTGCCTACACCGCGAAAGTTTTCCCGCGCCCGGTCAGCTTCTACACCGGATGGATGATGATGCTCGCATACTTCATCGTCTGTCCGTGGGAGGCCGTGGCCGTGGGCCGCATCGCCGCATATATATTTCCCGGGCTCGATTCCATCGAGTTGTACCGCGTGGCGGGAAAGCCGGTTTACCTGCCGCACCTGGCCATCGGGCTCACGCTCACCGCGCTGCTGACGGTGGTGAACTATCGCGGCGTCCGGCTGAGCGCTACCTTTCAAAACTGGACCACGTTCGGCACACTTGCGCTTTTCGTGGTTTTCGTCGCCATTGGCGTCGCGCGCGGATCGCCCGCCAATTTCCCTCCGTTGTTCACGCATACTTCGTTCGTCTCCATTTTACTGGTGCTGCAGATCGTCCCTTACTTCATGACGGGATTTGAATCCGTGACCAAGGCTGCCGAGGAAGCCAATCCCCAATTTCGCGCGCAGGGATTCTCTCGAGCCATCTTTGCGGCGATCATCGTCGGCGCCGTGTTCTACATCGTCGTGATTGCCGCGGTGGGCTTCGTGGCGCCGTGGCGTTCGCTGACCGGCGAGCCATTCATGACTGCCGTCGCATTCGAGCGCGCCGTCGGCTCGCGCTGGATCGTAAGCATCATTCTGAGTGCCGCGTTGCTGTCGCTCTTCAAAGTATTCAATGGAAACTTTGTCGCCGCCAGCCGCTTATTGTTTGCCATGGCCCGGCGCGGGTTGGTGCATACGCGGCTGGCCAGCGTGCATCCACAGAATCAAACCCCAGCCGCGGCTGTCGTTTCAGTTGGAGTCGCCACCGCTCTGTGTATGTTTCTTGGCAGTGCGATTCTGGTTCCGATCACCGAGGTCGGATCCGTTGCCTCCGCCACTGGATGGTTCGCGGTGTGCGCTGCCTATCTGTTAATGAAGCCTCGGGTCGCCGACCGCATGATCGCTCTGCTGGGCGCATTGATTGGATTCGCGATGGTGCTGATGAAGCTGGTGCCCTTTGTGCCGGGACACTTTTCCGGCGGGGAGTGGCTCGTGCTCGGGGTTTGGATTATTCTTGGCACTTTGATTGGCCGACCGCGCTAGACAGCTTGGCACCCGCGAAAACGCAAGGCCGCCGCTGATTCGCGAAAAACTGAACACGAAGGAACCTCATGACCTTAACCCGCCGCCTCACGCTGTCTTTCTTGCTGATCGTCTCCCGCTTCGGCTTCGCCGCCGACCTGCCCTTCGACCTCGTCATCACCAATGGACACATCATCGACGGTACCGGCTCTCCCTGGTACTCAGGCGACATCGGAATCCGCGACGGCCGCATCGCCGCCATTGGCAATCTTTCTGCTGCCGCGCACAAGCGTGCCCTTGACGCCAAGGGCAGAGTCGTTGCTCCCGGGTTTGTGGACATGCTCGGCCAGTCGGAAGCGACGATCCTGGTCGATCCGCGCTTGCCTTCGAAGATTTATCAGGGCATCACCACCGAGATCACCGGAGAGGGTGGATCCGCCGCTCCTTTAAACGATGCGATCATCACGGCGGATCGCGCCGGATACGAACATTACAAGATCAATCCCGACTGGCGGACGTTCCGTCAATATTTCGCGCGCCTCGGAAAGCAGGGTATGGGGATCAATCTCGCCAGCTACGTGGGCGCGACTCAGGTGCGGCGAATGGTACTGGGCGACGCCGACGTGCAGCCTACGCCCGAGCAACTCGACAAAATGAAAGCTCTGGTTCGCGACGCGATGCGCGACGGGGCTGTCGGAGTTTCGACTTCGCTGATGTACGCGCCCGCTCCCTACGCGAAAACGGAAGAGATTATTGCGCTGGCTTCGGAAGCCTCAAAGTTCGGTGGAATCTACGCGACTCACATGCGCAACGAGAGCGACAGCGTTTTGGAGTCGATCGACGAGGCAGTTCGCATCGGGCGCGAGGCGCGCATTCCGGTTGAGATCTGGCATTTCAAGGTGGCGGGCAAGGCCAACTTTGGACACATGCCCGAGTTGGTGGCGCGGGTCAACAAGGCGCGCGCTGAGGGTGTTGACGTGGAGGCGGACACCTACGCCTACACCGCGTGGTTTAACAGCATGTCGGCTTTCGTTCCAGCGTGGGCGCATGATGGCGGCGATGCCAAATTGATTGAACGGCTGAAGGATCCCGCAACCCGCGCGCGCATTCGGAAAGACATGGAGACGCCTTCCAAAGACTGGGACAACGAGTGGGACGAGATCAGCGGCCCGCAGGATGTGATGATCAGCGTGGTCCAGAATCCCGCGCTGAAAAAGTTTCAGGGCAAGCGGCTCACGGAAGTCGCCATCGCCTTGAATCAAGATCCGATGGACGCGCTCTTCGATCTGCTCATCGAAGACAAGGCGTTCACCGAGTGCGCGGTCTTTGGAATGTCAGAGCCCGACGTGGCACTGGCGCTGCAGCAGCCCTGGGTTTCCGTCGATAACGACTCGTCCGGTACGTCGCCCGAAGGCATTCTCGGCGAGGAGCACCCGCACCCGAGAGCCTACGGCACATTCCCGCGCATCTTGCGAAGGTATGTTCGAGAGGAAAAGAGACTGACACTCGAAGAGGCAATCCGCAAGTTCTCGGCGCTGCCCGCCCAGCGCATGCGGCTCACAGATCGTGGCGTGCTGAAGTTGGGTATGTGGGCGGACGTGGTGGTGTTTGATCCGGAGACGGTGCGTGATGTGGCAACTTTCGACGATCCGAACCGGCTCTCGGAAGGCATGGAGTACGTGCTCATCAACGGAGTGCCCGTAGTCGAGAACGGCAAGATGACCGGCGCATTGCCGGGAAAAGTCTTGCGCGGAGCAGGGTATGTACCGTAACTCGCGTCCTACAAGTTCGCGGAATAAACCCAAGCTAATCAGTCGTGGATTTAAGCGGAGAGGCTAACTAACAGCCAAGAGCTAACAGCCGATTTACGGTTTGACGGTCTCCGAGCCTGCTTCGACTCGCCTTGCTTCCGTTCGATTGGCTTCCCGATGACCGACCGGCGCGACGTGGGGATTGGCGAGTGTCCCGGTGAGCGTCCACGATTGCTCGTCACCACGCGTCAACACAAAGTCAAACCCGCTGCCTGGAGAAGCCGTTCCGCTTACCTGGTAGATGCCGTCGCGCGATTCCAATCTGCTTGCGGAGAGTTCCCATGCCCCTTTTTTCAGATGCAGCTCTCCCGCGAACCGGCGCACTGGCAGCGGCACGGACGATCCCGGAATTTCAATATGCGGCAGGCTGCCGTTCCGCATCACGAACTGTAACTTACCATCGGCGTGCTCCAGCACTTGACGGAAGCTGTCTCCGGATCCATCCAGATCGAAATTCCCGGTGGCTGTCCCGGAAATCCAGTCATCGTTCATCAGAGTGCCCACCTGCGCCAGCGAAATGTCTTGCAGCGTGCCGGTGCCGTGGTAGCGAACGGTCTGATTCGACGCATCATGATTCGATACATCATGATTGGATACATCAACGATCCAGTTCCCCTGATGCGTGCCCTGCAGCAGTTGTCCGCGCAGCGCCGTCAGCGTGATTTTGCCTCGATCAACTTCCACTTGCGTCGCAACCTGGGTAGCCGACATCTTCTTCAACCCGAACCGGCCGACATGCAAGTTGCCATGTGCCTGGATCGCAAGCAGCGGCGAAGGGCCCAGCGGATCATTGGAACCGAAATTAGAATTGGAATTCAAGATGCGGTACCACGGACGCTTGGCCGGATGCGGAGTGAACCATTCGGCGAGATCTCCGGTCGAAAGCTGGTCGGCTATGAGATCGAACTGAAACACACAAGTTGGAACAATACCCGCGATGACGGCCGGAGCGGCGGCTGGTGCGGCGCCCGGAGGCGCGCAATGCCGGGGTGCTGTAATTTCGCCGCTCCAATGAGTGCTTGCGGTCCGGGCAGAAATCTTCTCCATCCTTACTGCGTCCGGATCGAGAGACATGGTCGCTGAAATAATCTGAATTGGTGTATTCAGGCCGCGCATTTCGGCCCGCACATTTCGCAGTTGAGCCGTCCCAACCGCAATGGGAGCGGCAAAGCCCTGCCAGGAACCGGAAGTAGTCACGTCCAACTGGGCCAAACCTTCTGCCGCTGGGCGGGTTGCCGGCAATCCCAACACGTCCTCCAGCCGAAACACGTCTTTCAGTTCCATGTCGCCACGAAGAGAAAAAAGGTAACCGCTGACGGACATCCACCCCGCGCCGTTCACGGGCCCGGAGGCGTTCATCGTCAGTTGAACCGGCCCAATCCGCAGGTGAGTTTCCGCGGTCTCCTGATTCTTTTCTTGTTCTTGCTTTTTGGTTGCCGGACGGTGGGACCGGATTTCCAGCGAAGTTCCCTGCCGATCGGCGGCCACCAGGGTCAGTGGAATGGTCCCGAAGGCAACCTCATCTTTTCCCGGGTTCGAGGAGAGGCGCGATGCGACGCGCACATTGCTCGCCGAGCCGTTACCGCTCCAATGCTGCATTATGTCGTGAGCCGCATCGGCAACATTGCGCGTTGTGCGGAACTCCGCATTCAGCAGTCCACTCGCCGTGAGATCGCCGGGGATCTGTTTTTTCGCCTGACGCAGCAATCGAACCACGGAGGTCAGCGGCACCTTCTCCGCCTCCAGCGTTAGATCATAATTGGGTCCTTGGGCCACCAGGGACAACGCTCCGCGCAGGCGAACCGTCCCGCCGCCGACCGGCGATTCGCACAGCAGGTCGGCAACTGTGCTGGTGACCGCGTTGTACCGTCCCGAGCAAGCGGTTGCCAGGCGCACGTTCTCGCTGCCGACAATGTCGTAGCGATGGAAACCATCGATTGCGGTCTGGCTCTCAATCCGCAGCGCTTCCGGAGTGCCGGAAACGTTCGCCGTGAAATTTAGGCCGCCGCGCCATCCTCCGTCTTTTCCGCTCAGCAACTTGGTGATCTGTCCGAGTTGCCCATTCTGCCATTGTATGGTGAACTGCACCGGGGTCAACCGCAAGCTGGACGAGCGCTGCCACGTGGCGTTGATCTGCAGCAACCCCGTATCGGTGAGATTAAAATCCGTGCGCACGGGCTCTGCCTTGATACGAGCGCTCCAGGAATTTTCCGAATCCTGCCAAAGCGCCACGTCGGCATCCATCAGTGCGTACGACTTCTTCGTCTGTCCCAGCTTGAAATTGATGCGAGCATGGCCGGCTTCGAGATAGGGGAATGCCGGCCGCCGCTCGTAAACGCCCTTCGCGGTCGGAGCCGCGGGAATCTGCGCGTTACGCTCGAGCAGGCTCGCCAAATTCCAGCGGCCTTGGATGTTGCGCACCAGATTGATGCTGGGCTCGGTTGCGCTCAGGTTGGCGATCTCGAGCCGCCCGCGGAGCAGGGAACGGAACCGTATCGCGGCGGAAACGTCCTGCGCGCGGATCATCGGCTCCTCGCTAAATGAGGGATCGTCGTAGATGACGAGTCCCTCAAGATCAAAGCCCGGCCGCGGCAGAAGATGAAAACGTACTTTGTCGAGCGCGACCCTGCGTCCGAGAGCGCTTCCTATGGACGTGGCAATCCGGTTTCGCAACCTGTACACGCCGGGCCGGAACAGAAACAGGATCAGCAGGAGAGCCACGATGGCAGCTACCCCGCGCTTGGAACTTAGAAACTTCACCGCACGATCCTGAAGGTGCGCGACCAGCGTGTCTCATCAAAGAAGTGAATGATGATGTGCGCCAGGAATCCCAGCCGGTCGCCCATGCTGCGCATCTCGTATTGGTTGTCCGGGGTTTCAAACGACCAGTAGATAAACATAGGGCGGCCGATTATATTCGCTCGCGGAACAAAGCCCCAGAAGCGGCTGTCATAGCTCACGTCACGGTTGTCGCCCATGGCAAAGTAGCTATCTGGCGGCACAACAATGTCCTCTCCCTGAATATGTGAAGGGAGTTCCTGCGCCCATTTTTCGTTTCTTACTCCGTATGCTTCCGATGGCAGCACAGCGGGAAAGTTATCTGTGTAGAGGTTGTGCTCCTCCCGTTTGTGGCGGACGAACGGCTCCACGAGTTTCTCGCCGTTGCGGTAGACGACGTCATCGCGCAGGTGGATGCGGTCGCCGGGAGTGCCGATGATCCGTTTCACCAGGAACAGACCCGGTTGTTCTGGCGACATGAACACTGCAATTTCGTCGCGGCGGACATCGCGATACGGCATCAGCGGCCCCATCCAACGCGTTGGCGGCGCGAACTGTTCCCGGTTCACGAATACGTGGTCGCCGATGAGCAAAGTGTCCTCCATCGAACTGGAGGGAATCTCAAACGCCTGCAGCACAAACGTGATGATGAACAGGCCGGTGACCAGCACTCCCGCGAGGGAGGCGAGGAATTCCACCGTCGTCTCGCGCGGCTTTTCGTCCACTGGCTTTTCGCTACCTCGGACTTCTTCTTTTTCTTTCTTCGGCACGTTCGGTACCCGTTTCAGAGGATTTGTTCTCGGCGCAACTTCATCAGCGCATCCATAATCTCAGCGTACCAGCCTGAAGGTGCGTTCCCAGCGCGTTATCTGCAACAAATGAGTTACCGCGTAGGCGAGGTGATAAAGTCTATCACCCACGGTGGGCGATCCGGGAAGGTCGTTGTTCAAATTGCCCGACGACCAGTAAATCAAAAGTGGGCGCCCAATGATATTTTCGCGCGGCACGAATCCCCAGTATCGGCTGTCCTGGCTGTCATCGCGATTGTCACCCAGAACAAAATAGTGGCCCTCGGGAATAATCAGCTGGTGGTCTTCCACCAGTTTCGGCATTTCTTTCCACCATTTCGCATCCACTCCGTAGTCGGGAGAATCCGTGCGCGGGAAGTCGTCGCGATAAAAATTGCGGAGCGCGGTGATGTATTGCACGTAGGGCTCGTGAAGCGGAGCGCCGTTGATATAAACGCGTTTGTTGATCAGCCGCAGGCGATCTCCCGGCAACGCCACCACTCGCTTCACGAAGTCCTGTGCGGGATTCACCGGATAATGGAAGACGATGACGTCTCCGCGCCGGACGTTGCGATAGGGCATTAAGCGATTCCATCCCGTGCTGCCGCCATAGCAAAATTTATCCACCAGCAGGTAATCGCCGATCAGCAGCGTTTGCTCCATGGATTCCGAAGGGATAGTGAACGCCTGCGCGAGGAACGTAACCACAAAAACGGCAATCACGACCGTTCCCGCGACCGACTGCATGGTCGCGGGCCAATCCCCAGCCGAAATTTTCTGACTCAACGACATAACTTTTCAGTAGAGACGGGGCTTGCCCGTCTCCTGCGTATCGGGCACCAAATGTTGCGTTCGGTCCGAGCCGCAGCAAGCCGTGTCTCTACGGGAGATTCGATGCCCGGGGCAACGCAGCCAGGTGCTCCAAAGCCTGCCGCGCCGCTTCCTGTTCTGCCCGTTTCTTGGTCGCGCCCTGTGCGCGCCCCACGAATTGCCCCATCTCCGGCTCCGGCAGTCTCACCTCGACCGTAAAAGTCTTCTTGTGTTCGGGCCCTTCCTCCTTGACGAGCGCATAAACCGGCTGCGATCCTCCTCTGGCCTGCAACGCTTCCTGCAACGCGGACTTAAAATCCATCACCGGAATGGCGCTCGTCTCAAGTTTCATGTGGGCCAGTTCCGGTTCCACGATCACGCGCACGATCAAGTCTCGCGCCACCGGCCACCCCCCGTCGAGATAGAGCGCCGCCAGGATCGCTTCAAGCGCGTCCACCTGCAGGCTGGCCTTGTTACGGCCGCCGCTTTTTTCTTCGCCGCGGCCGAGCCGCATGTAATGACCAATCTGAAGCTGTTCCGCCACCCGCAGCAAATGCCGTTGTCCTACCAGATGCGCGCGCAGCTTGGAAAGGTGCCCTTCCTGGAATTCGGGGAAGCGGTGGAACAACGCCTCGCTGGCCGCCAGCCCCAGTACCGCGTCTCCCAGGAACTCGAGCATTTCGTTATCGCCGTTAAACGAACCGAGGCTAGACGAAGCGCTCCCAGCGCCCAGCGCCTCCACCTCGCGCGCTTGCGAGCTGTGGGTAAGCGCCTGCTCGAGCAATTCCCGGCGCTGGAAGTGGTGACCCAGGCTTTCTTCCAGCGCCATGATTTCGCGTGACTTCATCACAAAAGGGCAATTGAGACACTGAATCATTGAGGCATTGAATCACTAAGACAATGCCTCAATACCTCAATGATTCAATCAGTTCTTGGGCGGGCTCTGCGGTGGGGCCGGGGCCGCGCCTCCGGTGAGCTGTTGCAAGCGATCGCGTTCGCGCCGCGCCGGGGTTCCAATCGCGGTATTGTCTTGCGTCAATTCCACGGCGCGGTTTGCCACCTTGAGCGCCTCCGGATATTTCCCCTGCTTGTCGAGCGCCAACGCCAGACGGAGAACTACGGCCGGATCGGGGCTACTAGGGAACGCGTCGATGGACTTCTGAAAATTCTCCTGCGCCGCCGGGTAATTCTCTTTCTTGAACTCAATGGTACCGAGACTCGAATACGCGTTCGAGCGGAGAAATGACTTGTAGGCGTCGATTTTCTCCTGCGGCGTGCCCGCTGGAACGCTGATGTCGGTGTCCACCGTCTGCGTGGCCTTCTGCGCCATCGAGGTCGCTTCGGCGAAGCGCTGATCTTTGTCGAGATCCGAGTCGCGCGTTCTCTCGGCGATCACCTCGGCGACGATTGCGAGGGCCTCGGGATTGTCTGCGTCGAGGCTGAGTACTTTGCGGCCCAGCGCCTCGGATTTCTCGGCGTTGTTAGCGTTCTGGTAGAGACGCATCGCGGTCTGATAAAGCAGCACGCGAACTTCACTGTCAGGAAACTTGGAAGCAAAATCGTCCGACGCTTTCTCGAGCGCAGCAACATCGGTATTTGCTGCCGCCGTGTTGTAGGCATCTTGCTCCGGCTTGGTCTTGAGTTGCGGTGGACGCTTTCCCGCAGGTGCCGCCGTGGCACCTGGAGTTGCCCCTTGCGCTGGCGCCGCCGTGGCACCCTGCGCTGGGGCCGCCTGACCCGCTGCCGGCGGGTTCTGCTGTGTCGCTTGCGCGCTGTTCCGGGCCTCAGCCCAAACCGCAACACTCAGTGTGCCTGGACTCATTATCCCTAGACTCAGTGCGCCTAGAATGACTGCTGCTCGCTTCATGCTGTCTCCCATAGTGCAAAATTTCAAACCCAAGATTTTCTCACGTCGGGACAGCCACCCTCGGCTGTCCGTTCTACCTGGCTGCGTATCAACGAATCGCGTCAGCGACGCAGGATTCATATCAGGGTATCGCTTTAGCGATACCTCAAGTCCTACGAAACTTGCCCGCCCGTTCAGGGGCTGGGCATCGAACGTCGAACTATTCCGCAACCTTGAAACTCCGAAACCTGGAAACCCGTTTTACTCCGGCTGCTTCGCCACCGGAGGCTCATACGGCTGTTCCAATCCCCGCCGCGCCGCTACCTTTGCTTCCGGAACCGCTCCAGCCGCATCCAGTGCCGCCCGATACTGGTCCAGGGCGGCGAACCGATCTTCCTTCAAATCAAAAATGCGCCCCAGATAAATATGCGACCATGCAATCACCTTGGGTTCATGTGCCGTCTGCAGCGCCTGTTCAAAGTATTTACGCGCCCCATCCATGTCCCGATTCTCGGTTGCGACTTCCGCCAGGATGAATAGCGCATGTCCCGAATCTTCTTCCTGCTCATCGAGCGCCTGTTGCGCCAGTTTCTGCGCGGTTTCCGGATCGCCCGCCGCCAGTCGCCGCTCCGCGTTCAGCAGGAGATGCTCGTTCCGGCGGCCAGCCAGGTGCAGCAGCTCCGGCGCCGCTTCGCCCGAGAACTGAACCTGCGATGCCCGCTTCATTTCCTTGCCGACGTCAATCGAGCCCACCAGGCTCGCATAGGCATCGCGCATGCCCGCCGGATCTTTTTCGAACTTGACCAGCGCGTCGTAGAAATACCGCGTCAGGACGTACCCTTCCTTGTCAGCTTCGTCGATGCCCTGGGCCCGCTCCGCTTCCGGAATCTTGGTCAATCGCTCTTCAATCGCCCGCACCAGGCATTCCGTTACCAGCAACGAAATGTTGCTCTTGAAAGCTTCATCCATCGGAGCCATTTTCACATCAAGGAGCAACGGCTCGAGGCGTTTGAACGAGCTCCCATTTTTCATGGCCAGCGGATCCAGAAGATAATGCAGATAGGTATGCCGAATCTGCTGCATTTTGATCGTCGTGCTCGAGGTCGGTGAAATCACGACGTAGTAATCCGATCCGTAATTGCGTGCATTGGTCTGGCTGGGCGCGCCCATCGCATCCAGATAGACGGTGAACTGACGTCCCAGGTAGCCCGACGATGGCAGCTTCAGATAGATCTCGGTGTCGAACGTCATCTTCGCCAGCGGATCGTGATAGATCTCGGTCAATTCAGTGTAGCGCGCGTTGTGTCGCTGCCAGATCGCGTGCAGACCGATTTTCTGGTAGAAGGCCTGCATCATCGGCACGATGTCCGCCAACACCGCGGCGTCGGGCGGCAAGTCCGTCTGCTTCACCTTCGGCGTGAAAGTCGGCGGCTCCTCCAGATAGAGCGCCAGCGATACATACTGGGACAAGTCGCGCGCGGCCTCCGTCGCCTGGTGCTGGCGGTAGAACCCGCACATCGGAGCGATCACGTCCTGAGCCCCGGCCGTATTCGCAACTGCCTTGGCAACTTCCGACCGGATCTGCGTCCGCAGCGGATCGGAAGCATTCAGCTCCTGGTCATACCCGCACGTGTTGATGGCGGCGAGCACCGTGAACAGCGTCTCGCTGGTCTCCAGTGACACCTGCGGACGGTTCTGGGCAAAGCCAGTCGACACGAACAGCACGACCGCCAAGCTTAGAGAGAACGCCAGTCGAACCCGCTGTTGTCCCAGGAAACCACGTCTGATCTCAGGCATAGATGGATGGCTAGAAAATAGTGTACGAACTGGTCAATTCGCGGTCAAACCGACAAGTGCTGAAACAATCGCTGGAAGATGGGCTGGCGCGTGAATCTCGCTGGGTTTCGGATGCCAGGGGTTCTATCGCCGGTAGAGACGGGCCCCGTCTCTACGGGAAATCGGATGTCCCTTTAGATTTTCGTGATGGTCGCTACCCCTTAACGCTAATCTTAGAAAACGACAGCACCGCCGTCCCCGCCGTCGGCCGTCCCATCGAAAGCGCCGGATGGAACGTAGTAAAAATCAGCAGGTTCTTCAACTGCGGCAGCACCGCCTTGGCGTCGTCCGGCTGCGACAGGATGCGGTAATCCTCC
>Ga0209528_1000005_pt1 | contig 21535 bp, 14 predicted proteins | sample JacPinW_OM2H0_M3_FD_187970 | JGI IMG/M metagenome (GOLD analysis project Ga0209528, IMG submission 187970) | Forest soil microbial communities from Algoma, Ontario, Canada - Jack Pine, Ontario site 1_JW_OM2H0_M3 (SPAdes) (version 2) | ecosystem: Environmental > Terrestrial > Soil > Boreal...
CACCGCCCATCACTACCACCAGCCGAGCGACGAGTATCATCCCGGCATGGACTACACCTCCGACGCTGCCATGGCGCGCTTCGGTTTTGCGCTCGGCTGGGAGGCTGCCAGTCAGGCGCGTCCCGTCGACTGGAAGAAGGGCGATGAATTCGAAAGAGCACGCCGCGCCAGCCAATAATCTTACCCAATACGATCTTAGCCTCTACCACAGCCGTTGCCGCGGGCGTTACGGCGATGCTTCCGCGTTTTGCACTAGCGTAACTTTCGACCCGTCCGGGCGTCGTGCTAGCCTGCTTAGTAGTGCAGTTTCAGCAATTTGCAAGCAGAGCAAGTATAAGAGACGAAAGACGAACAGTCCGCTCCGATGCCCAAGCTCCCGATTTTCCGGTTGCGTAGTTCTGAACCGCCCAGCCGGCCCGATCTTCAATACTACGGGCTCACGCTCGCGTTCACCGATCTGAAACTGGGCGTCGACAATCTCCGCTACGACGTTTTTCTCAGCCCCCGCATTGCCGCCGATTTAAGTTTCCATCTCGCGCGCTACATCTGCCGCTTCGGCGATGTCGAAGCGCTCCTCGAGATGGACGTTCCCTCCGCGAACCAAAACAAATTCATAAGCGCCGCCGAGGGCGCCACGAAACTGCGTAAGCCCGGCGCCGCCGACCTGAAGACTCTGCTGGTCTCGATCCATCTCGCCATCCTGAATCGCGCCAAGGCAGAAGGCAATCCATCGGTCGATGTGCTCGGCCGCCTGGCCATGCTCAAGTTCATACGCACCGAACTGCAAGCGCAGTTTGCCAGGATTCTCGAACAGTGCCGCATGAAGTCGAAGTCGCTCGAGGGCGTGCGGCAAACGAAAATGATGCAGACGCAGGCGCTCGTCTCCTCTTTCCAGGTGCGCAAGAAGATCATCCTCCGCCGCTCCGGGCAGGAGATGTTTCGTCTGCTTCGCGAAATCGAAAAGGAAACGCTGGCTCGCACTCGCCGCTCCTTGCTCGGCGAATTGCCCGTCGATTGCTATCGTTTGTTCCTCAATCCGCTGATTCTTACCGAAGATGGTCGCGACGATTATCTCTGCGCCGAGCACTATTATATGTTCGGCAACTTCGACAAAGATCCCGACCGCTTCCCCAGTCTCCGCCAGTTCGCGCTAAATTTTCTGCGCGAACTGGGATACGGCGATGGTATTGACGATGAGCACCTGGAGCAGGCGCTCAATGTTCCCGAAAACGCAGCCATGCTGGTGGGCGCCGGCAACGGCGAAGACTTGACGCCGGAAGATCGCAATAGAAAAGACCGCCTCGACATCTGGACCCGCTTGCTGCAGCGCGAAGGCATTCTCTCGCACGTCGTTGCTTCCTATGAAGCCGTTCCTCTGCTCGCCGAATATGCGCCGCGGGTGAATCCGCAGCAGCTCAAGAACGCCCTTATCTTCAGCGAAGAAGCGGAGCGCGTCGAAAAAATAATTGCCGAAGGCCGCCTCCATTCCGACCGGCTCTTTGCCGCCGTCGGACGCGTAGCCTCCTGCCGAGGCTCGGAGCGCAACCGCTTCGCCGCGCGTCTCCTGCACGACCTCTTTTGCTATCACCGCGACCTGCGCGGACTGGAAGCCGTCAGCGCCGGTTTTGACAGCATCAACCTGGTCAGCGACGAAAAAGTCCGCAAACTCTCCACGCTCAACGGCATGCTCTACGAGTTCCTGTCTCCGGAAGATCAGAAGCCGGCCGAGGATCGCGTCCTTCACCACGTGATCCTGAAGGCCGACGTGCGCGATTCTTCACGCCTCACCCGCTCGCTGATGGAAAAAGGCATGAACGCCGCCTCGTATTTCAGCCTTAATTTCTATGATCCGGTAAACAAGTTGCTCGCGAAATACGGCGCCACCAAAGTCTTTCTCGAAGGCGATGCCATCATCGTCGCGCTGCTCGAGCGCGAAGGCGAAGCCATGCTCAGCGTCGGCCGCACCTGCGTTTTGGCGTGGGAGATTGTGAATCTGCTGCGCGAGTACAACGAACTTCTGGAACGCTCCGGCCTGCCCCCGATGGAAGTCGGCCTCGGCATCGCCTACCAGGATTCGCCTCCGCTCTACCTCATGGATGGCGAGCACCGCATCATGATTTCCGACGCCATCAACGACAGCGACCGTCTCTCCTCCTGCAGCAAGCAGGTCCGCAAGAAAATCGCACCCGATGCCGGAGTCTTCCAGGTGTATTCGGTTCAGATCGGAGGCGCAGGCAATAACAATCATAATGACAGCGCGAGCGCCGACGCCGGAGCCGAAGAAATGCGCCTGAACTACAACGTCGGTGGGATCTGTCTGAGTGAAGCGGCTTTCCACAAACTGCAGCAGGAAATTTCGCTTTCCTCGTGCGCGGCGAATTCCGGGGAGCCCGAATTTGCCGGATTGTTTACCGGACCCTGGATCGATGAGCAGCGCGAGTTCTTCCTCGGCACCGTTCCGATCGCCAATGGAGTATTTCGCAAGATTGCCATCCGCAAGAACCGCATCGCCCAGGTCGATGTCCGCGATCTATCCATCTTGTACTGGACCGACCGCTGGTATTACGAAGTCTGTGCAAACCCCGCGGTGTACACCGCCCTGCCTGGAGAAAAATCCGCCACAGCTCAAAGTTAGTAATGGAGCGACGGGCGTCTCGCACGTCCCGCTGGGCGGGGACGCCCGGCACTCCACCAAGCAGTACACCCGTTCAGAAACTCCGCCGAACCCGAAACGGAATCACCACCACCGCTTCGAGCGCCACCGGTTTCCCGGCTCTGAGTGCGGGCACGAATTTCCAGCGGGCCAGGGCTTTCGCCGCAAAAGAATCCAGACGTTCGTCCGGGCTGTTGAGGACGCGAATGTCGCCCACCTTCCCATCGGTGTGAATGACCGCATAGAGCGTGACCATGCCGTGCACGTTGGCGCGAATCAATTCCAGCGGATAGCCGGGGTCCGATTTTTCCGTGGCAACCGGCGCCAGCAGTTCGCCTTCTTTCCGTCCCGCATCGAGTTCCGCAAACCGGATCACCCAGCTGCCGGTCGAGGAATTCAGATTCGGCATATTCAGCGCCATCTCGTAGAAGCGCTTGCCGCCAAATACCTGGCGGTCAACGTCGGTGACTTTATCGTCGGGAACCGCAGACGCAGCCCGTGCACCCGGCCGAGCTCCCGGCGACGCACTCAATGACGAAAGGCTAGACACTTCGCGTGCGCCGTCCGCGCCATCGCCGCCCGAATTGCCGTGCGCATTTCCGTGCGATGATGCGCCCCCGTACCGCTCGACCGGCGACGTCGAGCCGGAATCGGCAGCGCCAACATGCAGGCCAGCCGGCAGAGAGCCGTGGCCATTGTTTCGCGTCTTGGAGTTGCTGTCTCCTTTACCGCTGCCCACCAAGTCCGGCGTCCCCGCAGCTCCCGGTTTTCCCTGTGGAGTCGCGGCGAATGTTCCCCGGCGATTGCCTCCGGGAACAGCGACGGGTCCGGTGGGGGAGACGGGATGAATCCCCAACGCGATCAGCCGTCCGCCCGCGCTCGCACTGCCCGCTGCAGCCACGCTCGGCGGAGGGCCCACCGGTTGTACGCTGCCACCGGGCAGAATTCCTTTACCGCGCGCCGCCAGCGAATGTTGTTCCGTCAGCGTGAGCTGTGGAGCGGGCGCCACCACGTCACTCGGGCCAATGTTCATCAGCCCGACGCGTCCCTTCGTCGACTGCGTCATTTCCGGAGGCGGCGCAACCACATCAGATTTCATCGCCGCTTGAACTACACGATCCCGCGCAAATTGCACATCGGGCGCGGGCGCCACGACTTGAGTTTCGGGCGCGATTATGCGGGCCGATGACAATGACGGTCGCGTAGCATCTAGCGGAATCGCCGGAACGATGGCGCCCGTGGCAACGATGTTGGGCAAGGGGACGTCGCGGTCGAGTTTGAGATCGGGCGGCACGACGATAGTTTGAGACCGGTTGTCCGCTTCCCGCGGAACTGAAAGGATCGGCTGCTTCGCGTAGACGGGGTCTCCCGTTTGCGTCTTCGGAGCTTCGGACGCGCCCGTATCGAGAGGCGGCAGATATTCTTCCGGCGAATAAGTGACCAGCGACGACCGGTCAAACGCGGCGTGATCCAGAATTTTTTGCTGTCGAATCCAGGAGAGCGAAATCGTCCATATGAGGGCAACTGCCGCCGTGTGCAACAGCGCGGATTGCAGGAATCGTCCCCAGGGCAGCTTTTGCTGGACGAACACATCGCGCCACAGATCGAATTCAACTTCCTCGGCGCCGGGCAACTCCGTCGGGCGAAGCGCCGGGCGAGGTGCGGGATGAAGCGCTTCCCGAACTCCGCTCCGGAATTCCGGGCTCGCGGGATCGCGTTCTACCAACGGTCTCAACAGGTCTTTACCCGGGGATTCCATCTCGCTCCAAATTCAGTTCCAGCAAGCTGCAGAAGAACAAGGGTTTCGTATCAGGGCATCGCTTCAGCGATGCCGTTCTTCATCGATATCAGACGCCCCTTTAGGGGCTGGGCATCCACATCCGATTTTTTTCGGAGCCCTCCAGCCAATTTCCTGCTTCGAAGGGCGTTTTTCGCAGGCTCGCCACGGACGGCTACTCTGTAGCAGGATTATACGGGAAACAGAAACCATCGCTTCAGCCGGCCTCTACTCATTCGTTCCTTTTTGCGAATGAGCGGGTACGATGTGGCAGGGTTCGTGGCTTCGCTTGACAACCTCCATTGCATACTTATGATCTGAGATGATGCCTGACGGGATGCCTGAGCACCAATATTTTCCGGAGGAATTTTATGAACATGAATTTCATGAAGAGGATCACGGCATGTTTCCTGACGCTAGTGCTGCTGGCAGCGTCCGCGTTCGCGGCTAAGAACGAGAAGGAACAAGAACGCGTGAAGGAGGCAGGCGAGGTGCTGAAAGAGATTCTCAACATTCCCGACGACATTCCCCAGGATCTGCTCGACAAGGCCGAGTGTGTGATCATATTGCCCTCTGTGATCAAGGGAGCGATTGGGCTCGGCGGCAGTTACGGCCGCGGCGTGATGGTTTGCCGCAGCGGCGAGCATTACACGGGAAAGTGGGGAGCTCCTGCCATGTACGCGCTGGAGGGAATCAGCATCGGGTTTCAACTAGGCGGCCAAGCAACCGACTTTGTGCTTCTGGTAGTGAACGCCAAAGGCGCTCGATCGCTGCTTTCCAGCAAGGTGAAACTGGGCGCCGATGCCTCCGCCGCCGCCGGCCCAAAGGGACGCACGGCCGAGGGTGCGACGGACATCGTCATGAACGCGGAGATTCTCTCTTACTCGCGCAATAAAGGACTGTTCGCCGGAGTTTCGCTGGAAGGATCGACTCTGCGTTCCGACGGCGGCGCCAACGAGAATCTCTATGGAAGAAAGTTGACCGCCAGGCAGATTATCCGCGAGGGAAAGGTCGGCATTCCGCCCTGCGCGCATGAACTGGTTTCCCGGCTGGATTCGAAGTCGCCCAGGAACAAGTCGGAGCCGAAGTCGCTCCAATAATATATTTCCTGCGGATCGAAATAACGATCGAAATAACTCAGAGCTGCCCGGCATCGCGTTTTGCCCGCCTCCCGAGGCATGACCGCTATACTTTCTATACAGTTTGCTGAAAAGCTCGATCTTGATTTTGTCTTTGGGTGGCGCAGTGCAGGGGCCCCCAGCACGTCCGGTTTTGGCGCGATGGGGTGGAGCGGTTCACCGCTGCGATAAAAGGCTTGTTTTCAGTCCCGGCTTTAGCCGCTGAGGGCGATTGCGCCGCGGCACAAAGAGTCTTTCAGCAAACTGTCAAGCCGAATGTTCCGAGGTGAACATGCCGATCCGCACAACGCGCTCCCATGCGCTGCAACTTGCATGTTTCGTTCTCTTCGTCTGGACGCTTGCCGGCGCACAGGCGAAGCCGGATCGCCAGAGTAACGATCGGCAGAACCGGGTCCCGACTCCGGCAACGCCCGGAGCCGATTACTCAGGTATGTACAGCTTCTTGCGTGAGGGCGAATTCATACAGATCACCGTCGAAGACCACGGACGAGTGACCGGCTTTGTTTCTCGCTTCGGCGACGCGGAAAGCGATCGCGGCGTTTTTCTGGATCACTTTTTTAAATCGGGCAAGCTCGATGGCAATCAACTCGCATTTACCACCGAGACCGTGCATGGCGCATCGTTCGAATTTCGGGGGACCCTCGACCGAGGCGAGGGCAAGAGTCGCGGCGACGAAGCGTATTATGTGTTGAAGGGAACCCTCGTCGAGAACACAACCGATGAGTCGAAGAAATCTTCGTCCCGCTCGCGCGAGGTTGGCCTGAAAAGCTTTCCGCAGGATATGTCGCCCCCGCAGGCGGAAAAGAAGTAGGTCGTTAGTGGGCGTCGGGGCGGATCATCGAACCTGCGTCCCCTCGGCGGTCCAAGGTGTTTGCTGAGTCCAATCGTGAAATTGACTCATTGGTGCGTTCGGTCCGTTCGATGGGTACTTGACATCCTTTAGTCATCCGCCGGAAAATATCGCCAATTACCGGACAAACCCGCACTCCCGCAAGATTTGAATATTCGACTAGTTTATGACGCCTAGCCAGCCGTCGCAGTCTCCTCCCAAAAAAGTCAGCCCCGAACTATGCAAGCATCCACGAGTACAGATCGTCTCCCGCGATGAAGAATCCGAATATGTGGAATGTCAGGAATGCGGAGACGTTTTCGAGTCCAGTGAATTGAAAGACATGGCAATTGAGGAAAAGAAAGAACCAGAAGAAGAGTGAGCCACGGCTGGCGAAACCAGCACGTCGCGTTTAGGGTTTCCCCGGTGGCGGTTTCCCTGTGGTCCTCTGTGCCCCCCTGTGGTTCAAGTTTTCTTTCTTTTGCCGCAACCCCTGCCGTAATCACCCGATTTTAATAATGAGGTTTTCCGCCACATCCACCCAAAACTTCTTTCCCGCCGGAATCACAGTGGTCGCACTGTATTCCGTAATCACCGCCGGTCCCCGCATCGATCGGCCGGAAACCAGGTCCCGACGCTCAAACACGGGCGCGATCACGGATTTGTCATGAAAGAACACGGCCGCGCGTTCGACCGGCGTCACGCGAACCGACGGCTTTAGCGCCGGCCGCCGCCGCGCAACTTCCAACGGCGGCGTGCGCAAACGAACCCGCAGACGCAGCGTCACCAGTTCAATCTCCCGTCCCGCGTGGTGATAGCCGTAGCGCCGCTGATGTTCGTCATGGAAGCGAGCCGCGACGTTCGCCGTGGCGGGCACGTTGAGTTCATAGCCCTGACCGCGATACCGCAGGTCAAGACTCCTTTCATAATGAAGAGCGCCGCGCCATCGTTCCGCGCGGAAATCCTTCTGCGCCGCCCTCCCCAGCTTGCGAAATTCCTCCTCCAGTTTCGCCTGCGGTAATGCTTGCCCTACTTCCTGTCGAAGACACCCGGCGAATCGCCACAATAAAGTGCGCGAGTAATCTTTGACCACATCGCTCACCAGGATTCCAAACGCCGAAAGGGCGCCCGGCCGTGCCGGAATCACCACTGTCGGGATCGCCATCGCCTCCGCCAGTTCGCAGGCATGCAGACCTCCCGCACCACCAAACGCCACCAGCGCGAATTCGCGCGGATCATATCCCCGTTCGATGGAGACGACGCGCAAAGCCCGCTCCATGTTCGCATTCACCACCCGCACGACGCCGGCACAAAATTGTTCCAAGCTCAAATGCGAGCCCAGTTTCTTCAGCCATTCTGAAGTAATCCGCCGCGCTCGATCGACGTCGAGCGTGAACTCGCCGCCCAGAAAACGGTCGGGGCGAAGCCGTCCCATCAGCAAGTTGGCGTCAGTCACCGTAGGTTCAGTGCCTCGGCCATAGCAGATCGGTCCCGGATCGGCGCCCGCCGATTCCGGTCCCACGCGCAGCGCTCCGCCCGCATCGAAGCGAGCCAGCGACCCGCCCCCCGCGCCCACGGTGTGAATCTCAAGCATGGGAACTCCTACCGGAAGCCCGGCCACTTCCGATTGGCCAGCGGCCCGAACCTCGCCCTGCACCGCCGCCACATCGGTGGAGGTTCCTCCCATGTCGAAGGAGAGAATCTTCCGAAACCCGCTACGGCCGGCTACAGCCGCCGCGCCCACCAATCCGCCAGCCGGACCCGATAACACCGTGCGCACCGGTTCCCGCGCCGCCGACTCCAGAGCCGTGATCCCGCCGCTCGATTGCATGACAAAGATCCGCGCGACCAAGATGCGTGCGTCTCCCGCGATCGTTGCCCGCTCCGCCAGCCTTTCCATATAGCTCTGCATAAGCGGCTGCAGATAAGCGTTCACCACCGCCGTGCTCGTGCGTTCGTATTCCCGAAACTCCGGCAGAATCCGATGAGACACAGAAAGCGGCTTGCCAAGTTCCGCCACAGCCGCAGCTACAGCCGCTTCGTTCTCGGGATTGGCGAATGAGAAGAGCAAAGAAATAGCGATGGCGTCTGGCTCGGCACGCCGCACCGCTTCCCGCAGCCGCGTCAACTCCGCGCCCGACGGCCGCTCCAAGATCCGGCCCTCGGCATCCGTCCTCTCCCTAATGCCGAATCGCAGTTCTCGCGGGACGAGCGGCGCAACCCGATCAAAGAAAAAATCATACAAACGAGGACGCGCCTGCCGCCCAATCTCGATGACGTCCTCAAATCCCGAAGTTGTAATCAGCGCGACGCGAGCGCCTTTTCGCTGCAGCAGAGCGTTGGTCCCGACCGTCGTGCCGTGCAGTAACGTGAGCGCGGCTCCAATCTTCTTTATAGTTGCGCCGGGTCTTATTCCAGCTTCGCCAATCTTTCTCAGCGCTTCGGCAATCGCGCGCGACGGATCATCGGGCGTAGAGAACACCTTCAGAGTCTTGAGCGCGCCGTCCTCCACCCACACGCAATCGGTAAACGTCCCTCCAGTGTCGATCGCAATCGCCCGTGTGGCGCGGACACTCTTGTCCGCGGCCTTTGACTTTGATGTTGGTTCTGGCCGGTGCGCCGAATGCAGTTCGGAATGCGATGCGCGAGCCATAAGTGCGAAAGATGAAAGATGAACATGGAAGACTACCACCGCCCGCGGTGTAAGCAGTAGCCACCGCCCCGTGCCCGAAACATAACCGCCTCCCGCCGCCCGCTCCCGTATTCTGAATCAATGCATGGGAGAACCTGGCAACCCTGGCTCGTTCCCGGCGGCTTGCTATTGGCGCTGACGGCGGCGCTCGTCCACAGCTCTCTGTTCGTCCAGGTTGCGCCCTCGCTAAGCTTCTACTACGTTGCCGTCTTCGCCGCCGGATTGCTTCTAGCCTGGCGTTTCAATTCCAGCCGCCTTCTGTTTTCCTTGCTGGCGCTGCTGCTGGCGCATCGCGCAGTCGCTTTCTTCTCCAATGGCCCGACTGGAAACGCTCTCACCGGACCCGGCCGCACCGCCGTGGCGCTAGCCGCTCTGCTGATCCCGCTGAACTTCATCGCGTTCGCCCAGATGCGCGAACGCGGCCTGACCATCGCCGGAATCGCTCCTCGCTTTGGATTGCTCTTCCTGGAATCGGTAGTCTTCGCCGTGTTGTGCCGCCCGGAAAATGGCTTCGGATATGGTTCCGCCAACCCACTTCATCCCGCGGCGTTTCCAATCCCGCTCTGGATTCTGTTGAGCTTCGCCGCTGCCATCGCACTGTTCGTCCGCCGTTTCTTCCAAACGCGCAAGCCGATCGAGCCCGGATTCGCCTGGTCCGTGGCCGCCGTCTTCCTCTGGCTCCAATTCGCGCCGCTGGGCAAAATGTCGGATGCCTACGTTGCTACCGCTGCCCTGATCCTGGCCGCGTCACTAATCGAGACTTCCTACGTGCTCGCCTACCATGACGAACTCACCGGCATTCGCGGGCGCCGCGCCTTTAACGAGTCCCTGCTTTCGCTCGATCAGCAATACGCCATCGCCATAGTCGACATTGACCATTTCAAGAAGTTCAACGACACCTACGGACACGACGTAGGCGATCAGGTCCTGTGCATGGTGGCCAAGCGGCTATCCGATGTCGGAGGCGATGGCCAAGCCTTCCGCTGCGGAGGCGAAGAGTTCGCCATCGTCTTTCGCAACACGTCCGCCAAAGAAGCTTTCGAGCATCTGGACGCGCTGCGCCAGCGCATCGAGAAATCCACGTTTCAAGTGCGCGGCGCGGATCGAAGAGCCGAAAAAGCTGCGGAAAGAAGTGCTGAAAAAAGCACAAATCGCCGGGCAGGAACAAGCCACTCGGATCGCAGAAAGTCCGCAAAAAGAAAAACCGCGGCCGCGCGGTCATTGAGCAAACAACGGGAGCTTTTCCCGCAGCCAGCCGGCCCGTCGCCCGAGCGCAAATCCGATCATCGATCCGATCATCTGTCAGATCGCCTTTCCGTCACGGTCAGCATCGGCGTAGCCGAGCCAAGTACTCGCATCCGCCAGCCCGAGCAGGTGATTCAGTCCGCCGACCAGGCTCTCTATCGCGCCAAGAATGAAGGCAGGAACCGAGTAGAACTGGCTTCCGCAGCCCCACTTCGCGTGGCCCAGGGAAAGCGCTCGAAGGCATCGCGGCTCTGATCCCACAGCGCGCCATCCATCTAAATCGCCGCGCAACCCGATTGCCCGCAGCCGGCACGTCATGTAACATGCCGGGATTCGCGGCGCACGAACCCGCGCAGATCCAGTCCCAGGGAGGAACGAGGAACCATGTTCTCAACAAAAATGTTCGCGACGAAAATGCCCGTAATGAAAATGGTCCCAAAGAAATTTCTGATTGCAACCGCGATGATGTTAGCCAGCGCGTCGACCATCGCAGGCGCCCAGAATGCCTCCGCCGTGAAGGGAAACGGAACCACGGTCTGGGGCAAGCACGCGGCCATGACGGTAGTGACCGAGTCGCCCGGATCCGTCAACAGATCGATCGCCAGAACAAACGGCGGCGGCACGAAAACGAACATCCCCAACTCCGGCCTGGTCACAATCTTCAGCAATCTGGCCAGTGAATACCCGAACGGCGAGTTCTGGTGCTGCACCGGCTACAACATCATGGGCCCGTCTTCCGGCATCGGCGAGCAGTGGATGGCCGCTGCCTTCACCCCTCACGCCAATCACACCGTAACGAAAATCTCGGTCGCGGTGGGCTATTCGCAAGGAACGACGAATGGCGCTGTCCTCAGTCTCAGGCAAGACAACAACGGAGCGCCTGGCAAAACGCTAAAGGGATGGACTCTCTCCGCTCTGCCTGTCTTTGGCTCCTGCTGCGCGCTGGCGGAAGCGTCCGATCCGTCCGGCATCCCTGTTAGTGCAGGACAGCAGTACTGGGTCGTTCTGAGGACCAACGCCAACCAACTGGATACCGTGGATGCATGGAATGTCGACGATAGGGATCAGGTGCATTCACGGAAGCTTGCGGTCTTTCCCGGTACCCACAATGCCTGGTACGTTTTTCATGCCACGCCAGGACTAGCCTTCTCCGTGGAGGGAAGCAATTAAAGCGGTCTAAAGCGGTCGGGCCACTCAAAAAGATGAACGAGAAACAAAATCACCGTAGCCCCCAGCGGCAGCAGCAGCCCAGCCCGCAGACTCCCAGTGGAATGCGAGATCACGCCGACCATCCAGGGGATGACCGCCGGCCCGACCGCCGCCAGCGAAAACATAACCGCGCCAATGCTGCGAGCGGCAACGCCGAAGCGCTGCGAAAGACGGGCCACGGTGATGGGATACAAGGTTGCGAAACTCAGTCCCGTAATCAGCGCCCCGCCAATCACTCCCGCGAGCGTCGGAGCCCACAACATCAGGCCAATGCCCGCCGCTCCCGCTCCATAGCCCGCGCGCAAGACGCTGCGTTCCGAAAAGTGGCGCAGAAAACCGGTGCCGAGCGCCCGGCCGACCGTCAGCGCCGTCCAGAAAAATGCCGGCATCAAAGGGGCAATCGACGCCATCGAAGCCCCGCGCGGTCCGAGGCGCGAAACGTAGGATCCGATCCATCCGCCGACCGCCGTTTCCGCTCCGGGATACAGAAAGAAGATGGCGGCGAAAATCCAAATCGCCGGACTCTTCACCAGCTCGCGCCAGGAAGATGATGACGAAGATCCCTCGGGAGTTGCAGCGGACTTTGCTGAGGAAGTTGCGGCTGCGGGAAAAGGGAGATTGCGCATCGCGAACGCGAGCAGCAGAAGGAACAGCGCCACCGATCCGAGAAACAATGGCAGCAACTTGTGAGCCGCTGTCCAGGCCACCATCAGCGAGCAGAACACGGCTCCGACGCCCCAGAAAAAATTCAGCAGGCTTACGGCGCTGGCCCGCGAGCTGCCTTCTGAACTTGCCTGCGACGCGGCTTGCGAAGCTGCGCCCGAATCCGAACTGGACCCTGACCCTATTTCAGCAATCAGCAAATTGTCAGAGGGGACAACCAGCCCCAGGCCCAAACCATAAGCGGCAACAGCGGCCATCCCCAGCGCGGACGATCCGAGGAGAAGAGTGGATACTCCGCAAGCCATCAACAGCAGCCCCCACAAAAATGCGGGACGGTATCCCCAGCGCGTCAGCAGAAGTCCCGAGAGTTGGACGCCCGCGAGCGACGCCAGGAATTGCACCAGAAACAGATTGCCCGCCTGAGTGTCATTCAGCGCCCAGCGCGCAATCAGGATAGGCAGCATCGGACCGAGCAGCGTCTGGAGAATGCCCGTAGGCAGGAAGGCAATCTGACCGGCGAGGATCAGTTTCCGGTTCGACGATGATGATGACCGGTTCGATGACGACCGGTTCGACGATGAAGGAGAAAGCTCGGCTCGAGGGCTGGTCATGCGAAGAGGATGTCCCCCAGCTATGAGGAACGTTCAGCATAACGCAACCGCCGCAGCTTCGGAGGACGAAGGAAAAATTCGCCGCTGATGCGAATTCAAAACGGCAGCGGGCACGAATCGAAAGAGCCGCCAGTGGTAAACGATAATTCCAACTGTAATTCCGCAGCGCCGGAGAGGTGGCCGAGAGGCTGAAGGCGGCGTTTGCTAATTCTACCTGCCCTGTGGCATTCCAGCTTCCACAACGGACGCAGCCTAAATCCTAACTGCACCCCTACTGAATTATGTCGTCCGCTGCTGCGCCATCAACGAAACAGGCGTACTTATAACTTCACCGGGCCCGGAATCGAATTCCTCCACTACCCTTCCATGATCTCCATTGCCGTGCGAATCCGGCAACGTCCGCCAGTTCAACTCTTCCAGCCGCTGTCGCATCTCAACTCCGTACTTTTCACGAGCATTGCAGGATTCACAATTTGGACTGTGGATTCTCAGCAGGGACAACAGGTAGCATCTCAAATTCACGACAAACCTCGGGGGATACAGTTCATTCGCCTCAGGGCGTGCTACGCCTCAAGTGGCGGGAACTGCTTTTTGAAGAGGCGTGGCGTATTATGGCACACGATCAGGGTGTCGTTTCAATAAAATTGGGTAACATCTCGGTCCCTTACGTCTCCTCAACCGGCCAACGTGCTAAGTTCACATTTTCTCTCCCGGAGCGCCTCCACAAGTCGGACAGCGAACAGCGAGCACACGCTCTGGGCTGAGTTCTTTTGTAACACAAACCTCCACGTACAAAAGCTGGTCAACCAGAAGAGTGCCCCCTTTGGACGGTCTCCGCCCTCCTGACAATGGACATGGGCCGGTTTTGCAGAAAGGCGCTGATGAGTGCGCTATTTATTTGCAAACCGCCGTTGTAGCTGACGAAGCCCTTCTTCTTGAACGCATTCATAAATTTACTTACCCTCGCGCGGGTGGTACCAACCATCTCCGCGAGGGTTGCTTGGCTCACCTTCAGGGGGTTCTCCGCCTTGGATTCCTTGGTTATTTGCCCAAACAACAACAGAACCCGTGCCAGTCGCTTTTCGCTGAAATTGAAGAATTGATCTGCCAGGTCTTCCTCGACTCGAATAACTCGGGAAAGCAGATATGCATTAAGCAACGCTGCAAACTGCGGGTCGCGCTTGAGCGTGCGAAGCGTCCTCTCCTTCTGCAAGCGAGTGATATTGGAGGGCCCAATTGATCTCGCCGTGTACATCCGCAGAGATTGCCCCCCCAGACAACCTTCGCCAAAAAAGCTACCCCGCAGCAGGACGGCGATTATCGCTTTTTTGCGACGCGTAGCGGCCATCGTGAGCTTCACCGTGCCGCTCTGGATGTAGAACACCGCATCGGCTTTGTCCCCTTGCGAAAAAATGATCTCGTTGTCTCGGTAGTTCCGCAGACTCATTCCATCACGGAATTTCTTGCGGAAATCTGTGGAACTGAAACGGAGAGTTGGTTTCGCCATCTGTCTCTTTGGCACGATCAATTCACCTGGGAGATCCCGTCCTCCTGCCTAGAAAGGAGGCTAAATCATACGGGTCAGGAATCTGGCTCGGCTGGTCAATATAGGCCATACACAATTGCACACAGTATCTAAGTGGTTATCCAGGCAAACTGCTCTAACGGCAGGGAACCAAGGAATTCCTGAGGATTATTCTGGTAACCCGTCAGCCCGAGAGTCCGCTGGTGAATTCGCCTGCTTAAAGGGTCAGCCCTACCGAGTGAAGAGCCGACCCTGAATCTGGGCGAGTTCCACGGGCGCGGAAGCATTCCGCTTGCACGTCCGCGCATGTCGCAGCCTTGGCCTTCGGTCTTGCTTTGGGTTTGGGTGGTGTTTGAGCGATCAGATGTGCCGACAGCGCCTGGATTTGTTCCTGTTGCGCCGCCCTTCATCTTTAACAGGGCGTTCACAACTCTTTAACATCGGATTCACCACGCCTTCCTAGAATCGCTAGTCACCACCAAGACAAGAACCAGGGTACCCGGCGGAAAGACTGTCTTTCCGCAGCTCAGGAGGATTATGCAGCGAAGTTGCTCATCTCTCTCAACCTCACTCTTCGCTTTGGCGCAAACCACACTTCTGGCCCTGACCTTTTTAACGATCACCTCCGTAGGAGCATCCGCGCAAATCGATCGCGCAGAGCTCGAGGGGACGGTGAACGACGCATCCGGAGCCGTGATCCGGGGTGCCAGGGTCCAAGTTCTGGCGGCAGACACTGGCGTCAGCCAGGAACAGCAAACCAATTCAAACGGCTACTACCGCTTCCCCGGCTTGGCCGTTGGGCGCTATACGGTGACGGTTACCGTCACCGGCTTCAAGACGCATGTCATCGAACAGGTCGTAGTACAAGTCGGCCAGACGCGCACTTTGGATATTAAACTTGCAGTTGGCGCGGTCGCTGAGAAGGTGGAAGTGAAAGCGTCCGACGAACCCGAGAACCGCGCGTCCGCCGAGGCGTCCACGGTCATCAGGGAGGACCAGATCGCGAACCTTCCCAACAACGGACGCGACTGGGCCAGTTTCACCCTTCTCGCACCTTTCGCCCAGGATGATGGTGGGGGCGATCAGCGTACGATTCGCTTCGCCGGCCGCGCACGAGACGACAACAATTTCCAGATTGACGGAGTCGACGCAGGCGGTATTCAAGAGCAAGCTCAGAAATCGCAGACGCGTCTGCAAATTTCGCAGGACGCAATCGAAGAGTATCGCGTCAACAGCGCGCTATACGATGCGGAGTACGGCACGCAAGCAGGTGGCCAGATCGACGTGGTCACGAAGTCGGGGACCAACGATTGGCACGGCACCGCTTTCGGATATGTCAGGAATTCCGTGTTCGACGCGCGTAACTTCAATGACTTCGACCTGAACGGAAACCCGGCAGTGCCGCCATTCCGAATGGGACAGTATGGGATGACGATCGGTGGACCGCTCAAAAAGAATAAGACGTTTTTCTTTCTCAGCTACGAGGGGCTGCGCCAGTTGCAGTCAATTACGGAGCAATTCCCGGTGCCAGGGCCCGCGTTTCAGCAGCAGGTTTTAAACACCAGTCCGGTGATGTGCAGCATCATGGAGGCGTTTCCGTGGCGGGCTTCGACCGGAACCATCAATGGGTGTGCGCCTCGCTTTACTTATCCGGATGCCGCCTTCCAAACCAGTCAATCGAACTCCGACGCCGACCTGCTCACTGCGGCAACGCCTACGACAGTTCACGAAGATACGTGGCTGGTGCGCATCGATCACAAGATCAACGATAAGACTTTGTTGTATGGTCGAGCCCAGCGCGACATCAGTTTGGTGAATGCGCCCAATGGCAGCAGTCTTCCGGCGGATAAGCTGCAAACCATAAATCACCCGGCGAACTACCTGCTGGCTCTACAGCAGACCTTCAAGCCGAACCTACTAAATGAGGTCAAGGTCTATATCAATCGGTCGCCGTTTCACAACCCGCAAGCGAGCGCGCTGCCATTTGCCGTAAACACGGATAACTTTGTGGCTCTCAACGACAACACCGCCGACATCGAGGTCGGGACGACATACGGAGTCGTTGATAACCTTACTTGGGCCCATGGCCGGCACGCCTTCAAAATGGGCATGGAGATTCGCCGCGTCCGGCTCAATCAGGGAATAACCGCGGATAATGTCCTGAACTTCAGCGACGACAATTCTTTAGCGACCGCCACACTCGACAACATCACGTTCAACGCTCCCTGGTGTTGCCACCGGTTGCGGCGCACGTTCTATATGCCCTACTTCCAGGACGAATGGAAAGTAACACAGACCCTGACGCTGAGTGCCGGGCTTCGCTGGGAATATTACGGAATTGCCAACGAGGCGACCAACCGGACAACCGTCTTCGACCTGAGTCAATTCCACGGCGTCTGCCTGGGATCGGGGTCCTTTAACGTTGCGCCGAACCCCGGTCCCATCAACACTCCTCCGTGTCCAAAAAATCCAACTTTGTACAATCCGAATTACAAGAATTTCGATCCCAGGATCGCCGTGGCATGGGCTCCCAGCGCCCTGCACGGAAAGACTGTTGTTCGCGCGGGCTTCGGCATTTATCACGGTGCGGCGCAGAATGACGACTTGAACGCCGGACTCGAGAGCGATACCTTTCGCATAAAGACCACTACGGCCGTTACATTGAACCCGGCTTTTGAACAAACCACACCCGACCTTTCGAGCATCAGCACCACGAAGGCGGGCTCCCACCCGCGCGCCCTGCAGCGGCAAGGCAGACGCGATCTCTATGCGGAAACGTGGGGCTTGACCATCGAACACACCTTGCCCGCCAATTTCTTGTTTTCGACTCAGTATCTTGGGAGCCGGGGCGTCCGGCTCTTTTCGCGCGGCGGGGTGGACCTGTGTAGCACTCCAGTCACGCTCAATGGCGATCAAAGCGATTGCGTCCGGCCGCTGGACCAGTATTATCCGGGCGGAAATCCTTTCGGCTCGGTGGACATCAAGAGAGATATCGGAGCCAGCACTTACAACGCCTTGGGCGTATCCCTGGAACGGCGTTTCACAAAGGGTCTTTCCTTCCAGTCGCGCTATACGTGGTCTCATTCCATCAACGATGGATCGGTGGGTGGCGGCGAGTCGAATGGACCGGAGAACGTGAATTGTCTGAGTTGCGATAAGGGTCCGAGCGTTTTTGACATCCGCCACAACGTCGCGGTAAATGCCGTTTACGAACTCCCGTTCGGCCCGGGGAAGGACTTTTGGAACGACGGCGGGGCTCTCGGCAAGATCGTTGGAGGCTGGAGCCTGAGCAGCGTTGGCCTCTGGCACACCGGTCATCCACTGACTGTTCAAATGGACCTGAGCAACCCCATTGCGAATCCCAACAGCCAGTTCTTCGCCGGCGGTTTTGCAAGCACCTACTTGCTTCCGGACGGCAACGATCAAACAAGTGTGCGACCCGACATCGTCCCGGGAGTGCCGCTGACTCTGCCAAGAGGCGGACGCAACGGCGTGCCGCTGATCAACATCGCTGCATTCCAGGCGCCCCCTGTGGACGCGAATGGGAACTTTACCCGCTATGGCAATGCTGGGAACGGCATTATCCGCGCTCTCGATAGTTGGCAAATCGATCTCGCGCTCACCAAGGAAACAAAGCTCACAGAGCGCTTCTCAATGGAGTTCGCGGTGCAGGCATTCAATATCTTCAACCACGTCCAACTGGGCGACCCGGGTTCTCCGGGCAGTCCGGCACTGACGCTCAACTATGTGCCCGGCGCTGTGGTAGGCAACACCGTCACAAATCTACAAGACCCGGGTCAGTTCGGGATCATCAACACGACAGTAAACTTCAATAACAACAACGACAACAAGGCTTCGCCAAACACGGGCACCGGCCTGCCCCGGCAGTTGCAGTTCATGCTTCGCGTCAAGTTCTAGCTTGTAGCGAGGCGGGCTCGCGCGGTTCGCCGCACCCGCCGCCTCAGCCAATAATTTGAAGTCTGTACAATTTGAATCACCATTGTTCTCAGGAGGAGCCTCTTTGAAGCCTTTGCCGCTACTTATCTTCACCTTGTCACTAAGCCTTCTTGCCGCCTCAGCTCAGACAGCCGGGAGCTATCACGTCACCAAGAAGATCCCTATTGCGGGCGAGGGTAGTTGGGACTACCTCACCGTCGATGAATCCGCTCGCCGCCTGTACGTTTCTCACGGAACTCAAGTCGAAGTGCTCGACGTCGATTCGGGCGCGATCGTCGGCAAGATCGCGAATACTCTTGGCGTGCACGGCATCGCCATTGCTCCGGAGCTGGGACGAGGATTTGTCAGCAACGGACAGTCCTCAACGGTCACGATCTTCGACTTGAAGACTCTGAAGACGATCGCGGACGTCCCGACCGGAAAGAAGCCCGATGCGATCATTTACGATCCCGCCACGTCGAGAGTTTTCGCATTCAATGGCGGCAGCAACAGCGCCACCGCCATTCAGGCGGCGGATGGAAAAGTCGCGGGTACGGTTGATTTGGGCGGCGGTCCGGAGTTTGCGGTGGCCGACGGCTCCGGTTACGTTTACGACAATCTTGAGGACGAAAGCCTGGTATTGAAAATCAACTCCCGCTCGCTGAAAGTCGAGCAGCGCTGGCCGACCGCGCCTTGTGCGTCGCCTTCCAGTATGGCTATGGATCGCCCGAATCGCCGGTTGTTCGTTGGCTGCCGCAGCAAAGTTATGGCGGTCATGAACGCGGATACAGGGCAAGTGATCACTACGCTCCCGATCGGCGATCACGTGGATGCCACCGCCTTCGATCCTGACTCCCGGCTAATTTTCAATTCCAATGGGGAAGGCACCATCACGGTGATTCACCAGGACAGCCCGGACAAATACTCCGTGTTGAGAATGTGAAGACTTCGCCGCGGGCGAAGACCATGGCGCTCGATCCCAAGACGCATCAGCTCTTTTTATCGACTGCGGAAGCGGGACAGTTTGAAGTACTGATGGTGGGTCACTAAATGAAGCTTTTGCGGAAATTGCCGACCGTAATTCTCGTTCTCACCTGCGTTGCCTGCTCACGCTCGCACTTACAGGCGTCCCCGGAAACCCAGCCTGTAGAGCTGCAACTGCAAGTGAGTCCGCCGTTCCACTTCGTAGTCTATGGAGATTCGCGCTTCCATGATCCGAAGGACACCGAAGCGGCGAATCCACCTGTCCGCCGGACACTCGTTCGGGCGATTGCCCAGACCGATCCTGCATTTGTCTCCTTCGGAGGCGACATCGTTTATAACGGCGATGACGTGGACGACTGGAAGGTGTGGGACAGCGAAACCGCGGTGTGGCGCGAGAAGAAGATCCCGATTTACCCCGCGTTGGGCAATCATGATCTTCACGGCAATGAAAAAGTTGCCTTGGCCAATTATTTCCAGCGTTTTCCTGACCTGAAGAACAGCCGCTACTATTCCGTTCGCATCGCCAACGCGCTGCTGCTGGTGCTGGACAGCTCTCTCGATGAGATCGCAGGCCCGCAGGGGCAGTGGCTCACCCAGAAGTTGGATAATGTTCCCGACGATGTGGACTTCGTGTTCATTGTTCTTCACCATCCTCCGTATACCAGTTCGTCGGATGAGAAGAAGTTCGGAGGAGGACACTCAGCCCGTTCGCCTGAGCACAAACTCGCCAAAACATTGGAAGCGCGGCAGCAGAACCTCCGCGCCAGGATCGTCGTTTTCTCCGGACACGTGCACAACTACGAACGCCATGAGCACGGCGGCGTTAGCTATTTCGTGACGGGCGGCGCCGGAGCGCATGCTTATCCGATTGAACGCGCCGCGGACGATCCGTTCCAGAGTAAAGAAGTAAACTACCATTACCTCCAGGTGGAAGTCGATCACGGCAGCCTCAAGATCACCATGCACCGTCTGGACTTGACGAGCGGCACAGCCGCCTGGACGCAACCGGACTCGGTTGCGATTTCGGTGCCGGCAGCGAAGACCGGAGCGCAGGGCAAATAAACGAAGAGGGAGCCTTACCGCATCGCACTTGGCGGATGGCGCTGGCTCCGCTAAGACGCGCCCGACCAAACATTACTGCCGGCGAAAAGCACCATTGTGAAAACCAGCGCTATTCTCAACCGCTCGTTTCGGCAATTGGAGGCCGAGGGGCGCCAGCCCTGCGCGGTAGCTCCCCCGGATCACTTCACGGGTTCCCAGCCCTCGGGCAGCATATCGAATGCCAGCGTGTCACGGTAGGCGTACTGATTGCCTTCCTGTACTGCCACTGGCGTCAACATATGCCAGATGCGATCATCGTCGAAGACGTAACACTCACCCGATTCGCGCATTGTGAAGCGATCCAGTTCGCGTTTGTCATTGTCGGTTATGATGACTTCGCCACCGTGAGCGCCGCAGCGGCCCACTAGATGCGTGGCGATGTACTTTTCCCCGTCTTTATGTAAGCCCGGCGGACTCGTGTCGCACGGCCGGCCCGGCGTAGCCGTGAACCTTATTAGATGGATGTTGACCAAATACCTCGTACCCACTGCCGAGAGCGGCAGGTAATGAAGGTGGTGAGCAATCATCTTGCGAACGCCCATGGAACCGGCGATCGCCGGGGGCAGCGGAGCGTACTCTCGCGGCTGGCCACCGATTGTCGTGTTGTATTTTTTCAGCTGCACATAGGGCGTGCTCTCTTCGCTCAACCAAACCTTTACACCGCCCTCAACAATCTCGGCCCTGACACGATTTAAGGAACGATACCTGTCGCCCCCATCGTAGTATTTGTCCTTTGGAACGGACCAGGCGGCATGGGATAACGCTTCCAGCGAGCGCGCTATGTCTACATCAACCCTGAGCGGCTGACGACTGAACCCGCGCTCGACGAGGTCGCTTCGCGACCTGGCATTGGTTGCAACCGGAATAAAACGATCTTGCCCCATGATTGCTCCTGATAAATGCTTGACGATTGCATGACCAACCAGCACCGCAAGGGCCATGCGCGCGCGCAAATTATAGGCGACGCAGCCCATTGCAGAGGATGCCGACGATTCAGGGCGGTTGGTCGGCAACCCTCCCACAACCGCGCACCCAGCTCAAGGATTCGGCTCGATGCCAATGCGATCATTGACGGCTGATCGAATCCGCTGCTTGCAGCCAAGGTAGCGTTCGGTAGTTTGCACCGAAACGTGCCCCAAAAGAAATTGGATCTGCTCCAACTCGCCTCCCG
>Ga0209528_1000006_pt1 | contig 21446 bp, 17 predicted proteins | sample JacPinW_OM2H0_M3_FD_187970 | JGI IMG/M metagenome (GOLD analysis project Ga0209528, IMG submission 187970) | Forest soil microbial communities from Algoma, Ontario, Canada - Jack Pine, Ontario site 1_JW_OM2H0_M3 (SPAdes) (version 2) | ecosystem: Environmental > Terrestrial > Soil > Boreal...
CGGACGAATGCGTCCGCCTCTACGTGGGCATTTTTTTTCGCGCAATTCTGCTCCCGGCTACGACTTTTTCTTGCGGGTGTAGTTCTTCAGGTACGCGGGCAGTTCTTGCTTGCAGCGATCGTCGCGGATTGCGGCACCGACTGTCATCTCGAGCGGGATTACTCCTGCCCAGGTCGGGAAGGAGTAGTCTTCATCGTCGTCCACGGGCGGGCCTATGCGAACTTTGGCGGAAAATTCAGTGATCGGAAGGCGCAGGACGGACGTTGCCTTCAGCTCCGTTGCGTTGGGCTGGCGCGAGTCATCCCAGCGATGGGGGATGATGTGCTCGCTGAGCGTGCGCAGGGCGGCGAGTTTTTCCGCCGGATCATCGACTATGGTTGCCGTGCCGAGAATTACCACCGAGCGGTAGTTCATCGAGTGATTGAAGACGGAGCGGGCGAGGACCAATCCATCGAGCAGCGTAACCGTGATGCAGACGTCGACGCCTTGATCGAGATTGCGCAGCATGCGGCTGGCGGCTGAGCCGTGGATGTAAAGCACGTCGCCGTCGCGTCCGAAAGACGTGGGGATGACGAAGGGCTGTCGGTCGGCGACGAAGCCGACGTGGCAGAGAAAAGCTTCGTCGAGAATCTGGTGAACGGCGTCGCGGTCGTAAACCGCGCGTTGCGGTTCGCGCACTACGCGCGTGCGCTGAGTGGGACTGGCATTGCTGGAGTTTAACCTGGTGGACGTTGAATTGTTGGACATGGAATTGACTTCCCGGGCAGGGCCAAGAGTGGTGAAGGGGTAGTTTAGCAGGTCGGAATGGGGGACTTGCACCACAGGTTACAAGCGGCGTTATAATGCAGAACTGCCACGCGCGTCAGGTTTTATGAAAGTTTAACGCGGCGTTAACCCGACCTCGCCGTGCTCCGGCTATACGTGGGAACGTCACCTCGTCGTAAATTAAATCGCATCTTAAAATCGCTTCCCAGGAGGTTGTTTGTGAAATTACTTCTCCCCTTCCGCGGTTTGTACCGGACATTCGCTTTCGTCGGTGCGCTTTTGGCCATCGTGACCGGTGTCGCCAAGGCTCAAAATACGTGTGGGCTGAACTCTCCCAAGGGAAAAATAAAGCATGTTATCTACGTTCAGTTCGATAACACGCATTTCGTCCGCGATAACCCTAACGTGCCTTCCGATCTCGAGCAGATGCCGAGCCTGCTGAACTTCCTCGAAGGTCAGGGGACGCTTCTCACCAACCATCACACTCCGCTTATTTCGCACACCGCTACCGATATCCTCACTTCGCTGACTGGCGTGTATGGCGACCGTCACGGCGTGCCCGTAGCCAACAGCTTCCGCTACTTCAATCCGGACGGCACCAGCAACCTCGGTGTTTCGTTCGCGTATTGGACTGACCCCATCTTTGACCCGACCACCAGCACGCCCACGGACACGAAGTTCAACATGCTGACGGCCGACGGGCATAACGCGCCCGCTCCCTGGGTAGCGTTCACTCGCGCGGGGTGCAATGTAGGATCGGTGGCGACGGCGAATACGATCCTGGAAAACATTGCCACCGACATTCCCACGGTTTTTGGCGCGGGTTCGGTACAGGCGCAAGAAGTCAAAAACAATCCTGGCCAGGCGTTCGCCGATTTCGTCGGAATCGGTATCCACTGCGCTGCCGGAGATGCTTTGTGCTCTTCCGCCAACACCGGCGAGCAGGACTTGCTTCCGGATGAGCCCGGCGGGTACGCGGGATACAATGCCTTGTACGGCAACAAGTATGTCGCTCCACAGATCAGTCCGAATGGACCCATGACTGACCTGAACGGTAACGTGATTCAAGACCCGCAAGGACACATCGGGTTTCCGGGCTTCGATGGAATGGCGGCGGCAGTGTCGCTTGCCTATGTGGCCGCCTTGCAGGAGCACAGTGTCCCGATCACCTACGCGTATATTTCCGATGCGCACGATAGCCATTCCGGCGGCGGTGCGTTCGGTCCCGGGGCTGCCGGTTATGTCGCGGCGCTCAAAGCCTACGACGATGCTTTCAATAAATTCTTCACCCGCCTCGCGGCCGATGGGATTACCCACGACAATACGCTGTTCATTTTCACGTCCGATGAAGGCGACCACTTCGCCGGCGGTCCACCCAGTCCCGCCAATTGTGACGGCGTAACCGTTCCTTGCACGTACGCGAAGATCGGCGAAATCAATGGCAATCTGGCGGGCTTGCTGGCAACGGAGCAAGGCATCACGACTCCGTTCAAGGTCCATTCCGATGACGCGCCGACCATCTACATCACAGGAAATCCAGTGCGCACCGACCCTGTGGCCCGCAATTTTGCCCGCGCCCTCGACGGGCTGACGGCCGTGAGCCCGATTACGGGGAATACGGACAAGATCAGCCAATTCCTGGCCGATGCGGTGGAGATGAAGATTCTCCATATGGTCACCGCCGACCCGGCGCGCACCCCCAGCCTGGTGATGTTTGGCGACCCCGATTACTTCCTTTTTGCCGGCGCACCCAACTGCAACTCGCCCTGCGTGACGGAAAACCCGGGATTTGCCTGGAACCACGGCGACGTGCAACCGGAGATCGTTACCACCTGGCTCGGAATGGTCGGCCCGGGCGTGGGAGATGACGGCGTCGACGGCGAGACTTGGTCCGATCACACTGACATTCGTCCGACAATCATGCTGCTGACAGGATTGAAAGACGACTACGGACACGATGGCCGGGTGCTGTCCGAAGAGCTCGCTGGATCTGCGCTGCCGTCTTCGATGAGGGGAAATGGAAACATCTTCCGCAAGCTGGCGCAGTCCTACAAACAGATCAACGCATGCGTCGGGCAATTTGGACTGGGTACGCTACGCATGTCGAACTCAGCGCTGAGCTCGAATGATCCGGGTGACGCGACTTACAACCAACTGGAAAACACCCTCGCCAACCTCAACGCGCAGCGAGATTCCCTCGCCAGCCAGATGATTCAGATTCTGGAGGATGCCGCGTTCAACGGCAAAACCATCGACCGGGCACAGGCGTCGTCGCTGATACAACAGGCTAATCAGCTGCTGCAACAGGTTCCGCAGTAAACCCGCCCACCCGCCCAGAAGTGCCGGGGGGCTACCCTCGGCACTTCCCTCTCTTCTGTTGTGACGAGCCTAGGTTCTTGTAGGGTGTGCAATTGTTACTAAGACTTTGGCACCTTATCCCCCCAGATGGACTCCCACCAAGCGGGGGCATGGTTAAGATAAGATATCGTCGCGCGAGTCACCGAGGAGGTCTATTGTCACGGTGGAGGGAATCGTCATGAACTCGGGATTCGCGCTGTTGCTGGCGTTTGGTATTGGCGTGGTGGCGGGTTTGCGATCCATGACGGCGCCGGCGGCGGTAGCTTGGGCGGCGCACCTGGGTTGGATCAGTCTTCACGGTTCTCCCTTGGCTTTCATGGGTTCGGCTTGGGCGGTGGGCATCTTTACTGTTGGCGCCTTGGGCGAATTCGTTGCCGATCAACTCCCGACCACTCCTGCCCGTACGGCGGCCGTCCCGCTAACTGCACGCATAGTGATTGGCCTGCTTACTGGTGCATGTCTCGGCGTTGCTGGGGGCGCGTCGTACTGGCTTGGGGCGCTGTTCGGGGCAATCGGCGCAATCGCTGGAACGTTCGGCGGTTATCAGGCTCGCGTCAGGCTGGTTCGGGGCCTTCACGTTCCGGATGCTGCGATTGCCATTCCGGAAGACCTGGCTGCGATTGGGCTTGGACTGCTGCTGGTTTCCAGATTCTGAAATTCTCCGGAAGTATTACGCACATCCGAATCGCGAGCGTGCCTATGACCACTGCGCAGCAATACGATGCCATCATCATCGGCTCAGGGCAGGCTGGTACGCCTCTCTCGACAGCGCTTGCGGCAGCCGGGATGCACACTGCTCTGATCGAGCGAAAACATGTGGGCGGAACCTGCATCAATGACGGATGCACTCCTACGAAGACGATGGTGGCGAGCGGACGAGTCGCCTATCTCACAAGGCGCGCCGTCGGTTATGGAGTGAACACCGGCGCGAGCGATATTAGTATCGATCTTCGAAGAGTTCGCCAACGCAAGCGCGACATTGTCGACAAATTTCGCAACGGCAGCCAGGCGCGCATCGAACGGACTGCGAATCTTGAGTTGATTTTCGGCGAGGCCAGGTTTCGTGATTCGTCCAAGGGTGCAACGACGATTGACGTCCGCTCGAACGATGGCGCCGAGCGCTCTCTCTCCGCCAAATATATCTTTATCAATGCCGGCACCCGCGCCGCCCGGCCCAAAGTGAATGGCCTGGACGACGTTCCGACCCTGGACAACGTGTCCATGATGGAACTCGACGCTGTTCCCGAGCATCTTTTGATCCTGGGCGGTGGCTACATCGGTGTGGAGTTTGGACAACTCTTCCGGCGTTTCGGCAGCCGCGTGACGATTATTCAAATGCGCGGACAACTGCTCGCCGGCGAAGACCCGGATGTCGCCGAAGAAGTCGCCAAGATTTTTCAGCAGGACGGGATTGAGGTCTTGCTGAACGCCAGAGTGAGTCGTGTCAGGCAAGCGGATGGGAACATTCGTCTCGAAGACGAGCAGCCGGGACGTTCGACAACTCTAGTTGGTTCGCATCTGTTGGTGGCTACAGGACGCGTGCCGAATTCGGACACGCTGAATCTAGCGGCGACTGGGATTCAAACCGACGATCGCGGCTTCATCCGGGTGAACGATCACCTCGAAACTACGGCGAGCGGCGTCTACGCACTCGGCGACATCAAGGGTGGGCCGGCATTTACGCACATTTCGTATGATGATTTTCGCATCATTCGCGCCAATCTTCTCGAGAAGAAAAACGCCTCGATCAAAGATCGACTGGTGCCTTATACGGTGTTCATCGATCCGCAGTTGGGACGAGTCGGTCTGACCGAGACCGAAGCTTGCGCGCAGAGGCGGAACATTCGTGTCGCGAAGCTGCCGATGTCTTCCGTGGCGCGGGCGTTAGAGACGGACGAGACTCGCGGCTTCATAAAAGCCATCGTGGACGCGGAAACGAACCAGATACTCGGGGCCGCGGTGCTCGGGATTGAAGGGGGCGAAATTATGTCGGCGATCGAGATTGCAATGATGGGAAAGTTGCCGTACACGGCGTTGCGTGATGGCGTGTTCGCACATCCTACTCTGGCGGAATCGCTGAATAATCTGTTTACGGCGATGGACAGCGGCAAGTAAGGCGAGGCGGCAGAGGTCTGAATTCTTCCCGCAGCTACAGCAGCCCGCCAGTCTGAATTGCAAGGTTGTTGAGCGCCATCTCTAGTTTGGTTATGGCCTCGCCGAGTTCTGGATGATCTCCGACCTTTTTTTGCAGGTCCTTAAGAATCTGATGAGCACTTGCAACATGCTTTGCAGCCTGGACTGGATCTTGCTTGGGCTTGGGTTCGCTCGGTGTTGGCATGGTCACTCGCTCCGCTGTATGGGTTAATTCTATACAGGATCGTCTTTTAGGGCGTCAGTAATTATGTTGAGATTCGGCTCACAGCTGGTGATGCTGTTGCTGCTTTTCGGAGGCGCTTTGGCGCAGCAGGAGCCAAGTTTCACTTCCCAAGGCAACCTGGTACCCGTGCCGACGCTGGTGAGAGACGCAACCGGTAACGCGGTTTACGGGATGCAGGCGCAGGACTTCATCATTGAGGATGATGGTGTCGAGCAGGCAGTGCATCTTGATGAAGCTGCGGACGCTGAGCCCATATCGTTGGTGATCGCGGTGCAGTGCGGGCGTCGCGCCGAGCGGGAATTTGGCAGAATGGCTGGCTTGGCGGCGATGCTCGATCCCATCCTGAGCGGGCGTCAGAACGAAGCAGCCTTGCTGCTCTTCGACAGCAAACTGAATCTGGTCGAGGATTTTACAAATCAGGCGGATGTCATCGAAACTGATCTGAAGAATTTGGAGCCAGGGGATCACGGAGCGGCCATCCTCGACGCCGTGGCCTATTCGGCGAAAATGCTCGCCCAACGGCCGGCAGGGCGGCAACGCGTGCTGCTGCTGATCAGCGAGACGCGCGACCATGGCAGCCACTTTGCGAAAATCGACGATGCCGTGAGGTTGGTCGGAGTTACTCACACTCTGGTTTACGCGCTGCCGTTTTCGCCATATATTTCTCAGCAACTGGATATCGCGCGGGGGAGCAACAAAGACGAGTGGAGCCCGAACTTCGATATCGTCGAGAAACTTGCTGCCGCGCGACAGGCGATGAGAAAGAATAGCGCGAAGGCACTGGCCTCGATGACGGGCGGTGAGTATGAGCTGTTCGCCACCCGCAAGAGCTTTGAGTCCGACATGATTCGCTTTGCGAATCACCTTCACAGCCGTTATCTGCTTAGCTTCGAGCCGAAAAATCCCCACCCGGGGCTGCACAGGATTCGAGTAAGGCTGAGGAATTCGGCCTCGAATCAGACTGTCTTGTTCCGGAGCAGTTACTGGGTAGCGGACTCGCTTCGGTGATGGCCAATTCTGAGAAGATCACTTGCGTCGGCGAGGGGTTGCACGCCGCGGCTGCTCTTCGAGCACGGCGAATTGTATCTTCTTCTCTACCGGATCAATCCGGTCCACTAAAACGCGCACGCGATCGCCCAAGCTGTAGGTCTTGCGGGAGCGTTGGCCGATGATCTGGCGCGCGTCTTCATGGTAGGTGTAGCGGTCGTCGGTGAGGGTGTTGAGTGGCACGAGGCCCTCGACGAAGAGATCGGTAAGTTCCACGAAGAATCCGAATTTGGTCACGCTGATGATGAGGCCGTCGAAGTCTTCGCCGATGCGGCGCTCCATGAATTTTACTTTTTTCCATTCCATCAGGCCGCGCTCGGCTTCGTCGGCACGGCGCTCGGACTGGCTGGATTCGTCGGCGATGGTGTGGAGTTCCTCGAGAGTGATGGGGCCGCCGAGAGGTTCGAGCGCTTGACGGTGAGCGTTGTGATCACGACGCTTGGACCAGGGGGTAGCGCCGGCGTCTCGGTCCGGCGCGGTCGCGGTGCGCTTCGCGTCTCCAAGGACTTCTTTCAAGATGCGGTGCACGATCAGGTCGGGATAGCGGCGGATCGGAGAGGTGAAATGGGTGTAGGTGGTAGCGGCTAAGGCGAAGTGTCCTCGATTCTCTTCGGAGTAACGCGCCTGTTTCAGCGAGCGCAGCATCAGGAAACTTAGAATTCTTTCTTCCGGCTTGCCCGCGATCTTCTCTGTGAGTTTCTGATACATACGCGGGGTGATGTGGACTTCTTTGGGTACTTCGATTTCGCGGACTCGCTTGCCGGTGCCCCGCGATTGGCGGCGGTCGGCCTTGAGCTGCACGCGCTGAATGGGCAGTGCGCCTACTCCCAGGGAGTATCCGAGGGTGGCGGCGATGATTTCGAAGTCATATACGCGTTTGGCGTCGGGCTTTTCGTGGATGCGGTAGAGCGAGGCGATACGCTTATTTTCTAAATAGTGCGCGACGCACTCGTTCGCCGAGAGCATGAATTCTTCAATGAGGCGGTGGGCGATGTTGCGCTCCGATCTCGTGATGCTCTTCATCATTCCCAGTTCGTCAAACTCGATGACTGGTTCGGGGAGATCGAAGTCAATCGATCCACGGCGTTTGCGTTTACGGTTCAAGATCATTGCCAGATCGCGCATGCGTTCGAAGTGTTCGACTTGAGTGGTGAATTCGCGGCGGGCGGTGGCGTTCCCTTCGATGACGGCATTCACGGCGGTGTAAGTCATGCGGTTGGCGCTGCGGATCACGCCTTCGTTGATTTCGTAGGCAACGATCTCGCCTTCGTGGTCGATCTCCATGGTGCAGGAGAGGACGAGACGGTCGACCTGCGGGCGCAGGCTACAGATGTCAGTCGAGAGTTCCAGCGGCAGCATGGGGACGGAGCGGTCGGGGAAATAGACGCTGGTGCCGCGCAGACGGGCTTCCTGATCGAGCGGCGAGTCGGGGGTTACGTACTGCGCGACGTCGGCGATGTGGACTTGCAGTTCGTAGTTGCCGTTTTCGAGTTGGCGGACGTGGACTGCGTCGTCGAAATCGCGGGCGGTTTCGCCGTCGATGGTGACAATGGGAAGGTCGCGGTAGTCGCGGCGGTGATGTAGTTCGCTCGCGTGAATCACGTTCTCGATAGCCTGCGCCTCGTCGATCACTGCGGACGGGAAGCGGTGGGGCAGGTGAAACTTGCGGATCATGATCTCGACGTCGACTCCGAAGTCGTTTTCTTCGCCGAGAATCTCGATCACACGGCCGCGGGGCTGCTCGGTGGCGCTTGGCCAGTCGGTGATTTCTACGTCCACGACTACGCCTTCCAGATTCTTCGCGGTGGCGTGGATTGCGGCTTCCTTACCGATTACTCGATCGGGAGAGGCTATCTTCTTCTTCGGCCTGTGTGGTGGCCTTGAAGCGTCCACGTCAAAAGCAACCACCGGGGACACGGAGGTCACAGGGGTAGAAGCCACAGGGGACTGCGGGTTCTCCATCCCTCGGGGGATTAGGATTTCCTGGGTCACTTTTTCGTCGATGGGCTTGACGTAGTTGTGGCGGTGTCCGTAGTGGAAGATGCCGACTACCGTCGGATGGGCACGCGAGAGTGAGCGAATGATGCGGCCTTCGGCTCGTCCATCGGAGCGGATGGTACCGACTTCAACCAGGACGCGGTCGCCGTGCATGGAGGATCCGATGGCGTGCGGAGCGATGAAGACATCGCCGGCGAGACGGGCCTTCAGATTGGCATCGAGCGAAGCGGCGTCGGGAATCACGAAGCCGAAGCCGTCGCGATGCATGGTCAGGCGGCCGACTAGCATGTTGCGTGGCATCAGGTCTCAGGTCTCAGGTCTCAGGGTCAATCTCCGGGTGCTGGGCTGGGGCGGACGGGCGGGAACGCCCGTCTCTCCGCTTACGTCAAATACTTCTCCTCGATTATCCGGCGATGATGCAACTCGTGGCCGGCGATGATGTAGGCCAGGGCTCGCACCGTCACTTCGTTCTTGTTGGCTACTCCGCGTCGGCTCCAGGCGGCCTCGTCCAGATTGCGCAATAGGGAGACGGTGGCGCGGCGGACAGCGATGTAGTCCTCGATCAAGTCAGCCAGCGGACGGCGTGCGAACGGACCATTGCGGACATAGTCGTCCTGCTCGTAGCCTTCGATGGGAGTCGCGTCGGCGCGCGAAATGCGCAGTGCGCGATAGCTCAGGATGCGCTCGCTATCGTTGACGTGGCCGAGAACTTCCTTGAGGCTCCACTTATCGGGCGCGTAGCGGAGATCGCCGTCGGCCTCGGTGCGTCCGCAGAGCAAGAGAAGCATCTGTCGGCGCTGGTCTTCTAAGGCGGCGAGAATGTCGGTGGCCGGAACCAGGGAGAGATAACGGTCGTAGTAGGGAGCGCATTCTCCGGGCTGGGGCCGGAGGGAGGCGGCCGCGGTTGAAGTCGTCGCGGCTGGAGTCGTCTCAGTCAAAGTCATGGTTTCCTCTTCCGGGAATGCACGGGGTCTGGTTGTGCTCCCAGGACTCCATAGTATCGGATGGGAGTATCGCGATAGAAGAATTACCGCAGGCCGGGCAGGGCTTACACGATGGAAGGCACGAGCTAAGGTGCGGGTGCCGCGGGGGAACCATGAGGGGAACTATGAGAATCAATAAGAAAAGCTGGATTTCCACAGCTCAGGGCGTTTATCGGGGAGTACAATTCGTTTTGGCCCCAGAAATGCGGCGCTGATTCAGAATCCCCTAAGATTCAGAATCCCTTAATATTAAGAGGAAAGGATTTCGAAGACAATGTGGAAGCCCACGAATCAACCTGCGACACCTGGCCGGCCGGCTGAGCCGGAACGTCCGACGACGAGCACGGGGATGACCGCACCCAGCATGAGCACGAGCGAGCCCCCTGCTATGCCGCGCCCGGTTGCGGCCACCACCACGTCCACTTCGGACCAAGCCACGATTGGCAAGTCGCTGGTGATTAAAGGTGAAGTGACCGGTTCCGAGTCTTTGTATATCGATGGCAGGGTGGAGGGATCGATCAACCTCTCCGGCAATCGGGTAACCATCGGCCGCAATGGAGTGGTCGCGGCCAATATCAGCGCGAGGGAAATCGTGGTGCTCGGCAAGGTGCGGGGCAATCTTACCGCGAGCGACCGGGTGGACATCCGCAGTGACGGTTCGCTTACCGGCGACGTTGTGGCGGCGCGCATTTCGATTGAAGACGGCGCCTTCTTTAAGGGTGGCATCGACATCCGCAAAGCGGGTGGGGCAGTAGGCTCGAAGCCGGAAGAAGTGACGAAGAATGTTTCGAGCGCCGCGCCGGAACCGGCGATCGCGGCCCGAGCGTAGGGCGGCTCTCAAGCCAGTAAAGTTCGGAACGTAAAGGGCATCCTCGTTATGAGGATGCCCTTTTTTGTTTTTGCGATCATGCCCGGCCGATCGTATAAAATGGCTGACCGGGCTACGACGGGAGGCGGGTCGTGAAATCCAAAGATCGATTTATGGCCGCTTACAGCGCCGGAAGATCCGCGTACCAAAATCACGCCATCTATGACATGGAGCCGTGGGAGGTATGGGCCTGTGTTGCCCTGTTGGCTGTCGTAACGAGTGCTTCCGAGATTTTGCTTGAACGCTACACCGCCCTACCCTGAATGGGACGCCAAGGGATTTCCAGTGTTCGGTTGGCGCTGGTCTGGGGCGTTATCTTCGCAATTCGAAACAGGCGGCGCGCAGTTAAGCGCGACTAGGTGTGTCCCGTTCCAAGATTTTCCTCTTCCCTCACGAACCCAGCCAGAGGTACCTCACGGTTCTTTGCCGGTAGCCATGGTCTCCGCGGCTTGGCTTTCGGCTACGCTTGGGAACGCAGCCGGTTTTTTTCTGCGAAGATCTGCCGGCAATTCCGAACGCAACAACCAGAGTCCTGCGGCGACGGCTGCAGCCCAGGTTACGGTCGCGAGCGCGAGGGCGAGGAGATCGGCGCGGCGGCTGCCATCGAGCGATATCGTGCGCATGACCTCATAGCTCAATCCGCCGGATGCGGCGCCCACCAGTGCAGCCTTTCCTAGTTCCGTCCAGTTCATGCCGCCAAACGACACCATGCCGCGAATGTGCAGGAGCAGGGCGATGGCTAGGGCGTTGGCGGCGATGCCAACGTCCGATGCGATGGCTAGGCCGCGGACTGACAGTGTTCGAAAGAACAGCGCGTAGATGGGTAGAGAAGCGAGAGTGATGAGGCTGGTGGCGATCATCGGAGTGAGCGTATTGCCAGAGGCATAGAACGCGCGGGCGTAAAGCGCCTGACTGGACCACAAAGCCAGCGAGAGCGAAAACCAGAAAAAGTAGAGCGCGGTGGATTCGGAATCCGCGAAGGTGAAGTGGCCGCGGCGATAGACGAGGTCGATGAGCGGGACGGCAATCGCCATCATCCATCCAGTGATCAGCAGGGACGCCGCCGTGATGCGATAGACCGAAGCATTCACGGTGGCGGCGAACTCGGCGAACTTTTTTTCTCCGAACAGGCGCGAAAAAAAGGGCAGCGACGCCTGGCCGGTGGCTTGTCCGAGAATGGCGATGGGAACGGCGAAGAGTCGCTTGGCATAGTTCAGCCTGGCGATGTCGCCGACGCCGCTTGATGCGAAGTAACGGAGGATCCAGTCGTCGGCGGTGACCAGGGAGACGCCGAGCATCAGCGGGATGGAGAGCCGCACCCACTCGCGGAACGCCGGATTCTTCACATCGAACGAGGGGCGGTATCCGGTGCCGATTTTGGCGGCTCCGATCGCGTTGATCAGAAATGGTCCGGCAATGCTGCCGGCGAGGGCGCCGAAGGCTAGAGACGCGATTCCCATCTGGCGCCCGGCAACAACTCCGCCGGCGATAATGAAGACGTTGTAGATCAGCGGACCGAATGCCGGCAACAGGAAGAGACGGTGTGAGAGCAGCACTGCCGAAACGACTCCCCCAACGTAAAAGAAGATCTGCGCGGGCAGCAGGATGCGCGTGAGATGAACGCAGAGCCGCATCTGCTCCTCGGTGAAGCCGTGGAACATCCAACCGGCAAATTGAGGCGTGAAGATTTCGGCCAGGATGGTGCCGGCGACCAACACGGTGGTCATCACGGTGATGATGATCGAAAATGTTTTCTGCGCGTCCTGCTCGCGCTTTTCCGCCAGGAAGCGAGTGTAGATTGAGATGAAGGTGATCGAGGCGGTGCCGCCGGCCACGATGTAGTTGAGCCAGTCGGGCAGCGTGAACGCGGCGACGTAGGCGTCGGTCTGCTGTCCGGCACCGAAAGCGTAGGCGATGTAGGCCTCGCGAATGTATCCGATGACGCGCGAGAGCGTGATGGCTGCCATCAGCAGCAGCGTCGCCGAGAAGGCGGTGTGCTGGTGTGATGGGCGGAAAAAGCGTAGCAGACGCATCCTTCGCAGATTAACGCATCTGGCGGTTGGCGGGAGAGTTATTGGCGGGGCTGGAATCGGGGAAGGCAATCTTGGCTTCGGGATCAGCGCTGAGGATTGTGAGTTGGTGGTATCGCGCTTATTTCGATTGCCGCAGGGCGTCCGCCTGGTTCGCGACGAAAATCGCTCCCTGGTTTCTGGCATCTTTTTCCAGAGTCGCCAGATGAGAGCGGGCGGTAGCGGAGCCGGACCACAATGCAATTTCCCCTAGCGCAAGACGCGCCTGCAGCTCGTAGAGCCGATACCCATGTTGGTGCGTCGTGGAAACCATGGATTCGAGTTGCTGACGCGCCTCCGCGGCCTTGCCCGACTTTGCCTGCACACGAGAATCGGCAAGGGTGGCTTCAAAACGTGGCGTCTCGCCGGCAGCTTGCCGCGAGCGGGCGACGGCTTTCGCGGCGGCGCCGCGCGCCTCCGCCAGATTGCCTGCGCTTAAGAGATTGCGCGCCAGCAAAGCATGGGCCCATGCGCTACTGGAGGTGGAATTGGTTTTATCGAACACCGCGGCCGACTGACGAGCCAGCGCTTCGCCATCAGAAAATCTTCGCTCCTGCAGCGCGACGAAAGCGAGCGCGGTGTGGATTTGGGCGGCGAAGTCCTCATCTTTGATTTCTTCACAAATGGCAAGCGCTTGCTCGTATTGCTTGCCTGCCCCCGCCAGGTCGCCCCGGACGACAAGAACGTCGCCCAAACCGGACATAGGATATGGCTGCCCACCGCGGTAGGTGATTTCCTGCGCGAGAGAGAGCGCCTGATCGAAGTACTTCTCGGCCGCGTCGGGATTGCCCATTTCCAAAGACAGGTTCCCCAGATTATTCAGCGTGGCGGAAGAGCCGCGACGGTCGCCGAGTTCGTTGAAGGCGGCCAGGGCCTGTTGCTGCATCTTCAGGGCGCCGGTCAAATCCCCTAGGCTATCGAGGGCATTGGCGATATTTCCATAGTCGCTGGCGAGGTTGGTTGGATCGTGAACGCTCTGGTCAAAGCGCAAGGCCTGGTCGTAGTATGTCTTTGCTTCTTGTAGTTTTCCCTGCTGGTAAAGAATATTTCCGATCCGCTCACGCGAGGCGCGAATACTTTTTTGAGCCCCGATCTCCTGAAAAACCGGAAGCGCCTCCTCAACTTTCTTTCTCGCGCCTTCGAAATCGCCCTGGTCGAAGAGCACGTCCGCAGTCATGAGCAAGGTGCGAGCCGCTCCCTGTCGATAGCCAGCCGAGGAAAAGAGCTCTCTGGCCTGCGCCGCAAGTTGGATCGATTTGTCCGACTGCCCCATGCGCTCGCAGGCAATCGCTTCCAGTTGCAAGGCCTCCGCGACCAGTAAACTGGCACCCACCGCACGTCCCCGATTTGCCGCCCGGTCGGCCGACGATTGCTGCCGCTTGAAATCGCTCTGGGACATGGCAAAGTTGCCGTCGCTCAGATCGATGCGCGCGGCATCGGCCTCGGAGACCGGCAGCTTGCGAATGTCGGAGAGAGTGGATTCCGCGTCGTTGCCCCGCCCGGCATTAATCTGGGCACGGATCAGCAACAAACCGTAATCGACACGGTCCGGGAAAAATTGCCACAACGCGCGGTAGTTTTCGATGGCCGCAGGTTGCTCGGCGAGAATCTCGTGGGCGCGGCCTTCAATCAGCAAGCGCTCTTCCCGTGAAAAACCCGGAGATAATTCCAGTGCCCGTTTCGCTTGCACTCTGGCCTTGTCGTCATAACCGAGCGTCGCCCAGGCCTGGGCCAGCGCCGAGTGTGCGGGGGCGTGACCGGGATCAAGAGCGACGGATTTCTGCAGCAAATCGCGAGCCGCGAGAGCATCGAACAGCCGCAGTTTTTGCAGGCCTTCGGCATACAGGCGCGCGGCCTCGGGATTCGACGGCAGCGATGTCCTGACCACGGCCGACTGCTCGTCGGAAAGAGCGGCGATGCCGAGCTTCGCGCGCAATTTGGCCCCCGCCTTGCCGACCAGCGTGTCGATCTCCGACTCGTTTCCTTTTTCCGACACCGTAGCGAGAGTTTCACCCGCAAGCGCATCCTGCATGCGCAGGTCGAGCCGCAGCACGCCATTCCCCAGCGGGAGATACGAACCGACAACTACGTCATCGCTGCCGAGATTTTGCCGGATGCGGTTGAGGGTCTGCTGGCTATAGCTGTCGGCGTCGGGAATCGCGAGGCTCATTCTCATTTGCGCCACGCTCTCTCCGGGAATGGTGCGCAATTCATCGCCTTGGCTGAGTTCGGTGGTCATCAGTTCCGATAGCGCGGTGGAGAGCCATGATTTCTCGGGGTTTCCGGAAAGATTCTTGAAGCCGAGCACCGCGATGGAGCGGCGCCGAATGGCGGTTGGGGGAGCCGATCCCGCGTCCTTTTTCCGGTGCATGACGAGATATGCGGCGCTCGCTACGGCAAGAAGAGCCACGATCAGAGCGCTCGCCAGGTATGGTGTAGCGCGCTTCGCTGGAGCGGGAGCGGGAAAGACCGGTGCAGTTCCAGTGGAGACTGGCAACTCGAGAGCCACGGCCAACTCGCCGCCAGTCTGATAGCGCTGCGACGGATCCTTGGCGAGGGCCTTGCGAATGACCTCGTCCAACACCGGCGGCACCTCGGGGTTTAGTCGGCTGGCCGGCTCGAAGGGCCGATTCAGAATTGCATCGATGAGAAGAGGAGCATTGGTTTGCGCGAACGGCCGTCTCCCGGTAGCCATTTCGTAAAGCACCGCACCGGCCGCCCAGACGTCGCAGCGCGCATCCGCGCCCTCCCCGCGCAACTGCTCGGGAGCCATATAAGGGAGCGTGCCGGTGGTCTCCTGCGACTTGGTCACGGTGACGGTTAGGCCGAGGTCGCTCGGCTGCGGCATGAACTGGGCCAGACCGAAGTCGAGAATCTTCAGGCGACCGTCGCGAGTGAGGCGGAGATTTCCCGGCTTCAGGTCGCGATGCACGATTCCTTGCTGGTGCGCGGCCGCGAGGCCTTGAGCCATTTGCAGTCCGAGACGGAATACTTCCGCCACAGGCAGAGGGCCAGCCGCGAGTCTGGCGTCGATCGCGATGCCTGAGATGTATTCGGTGACCAGAAAATCAATGCCGTCCTGGGTGCCGAACTCATGCACGGTCGCAACGTTAGGATGGTTCAGGCGAGCGAGGGACAGAGCTTCTCTGCGAAACTGCTTCTGAGTAGTCTCATCGGCGAGCGATCGGGAAGGCAGAACCTTTATGGCGACGTCGCGGTCGAGTTGCTCATCATGCGCGCGATAGACGACTCCCATGCCTCCGGCGCCGATTTTTTCCTCGATCCGGTAATGCGACAGCCTCTTGCCAATCATGTTGGCCTGAAATAACGGTTAAAGAATAGCAGTCTGAGGCAAGCGAAAGGAGTTTAACTGGCTCGGGCCCAGCCGATACCAGAAGTGCAGCTGGAAGGTCGGCCCCGGGTTTCGCTACTCCACGTTTTCCGGAAGCTGAAGACGAGCTCGGAGGTCGGCAATCCCGAAATTATGCGGTTGTTGGCGAAGCGTCGCGGTTACACGAGCAACTCCATGCTTGGTGTAATCGTGTCTACTCCGGTTATGTTCGGAAGGCGTTGTGCTAAAAGCTGCTAAGAGTTCACCCGTATGATTTAAGCCGCAATAGTATGATTGGCGCCAGGCATGCGGTCAGACGCGGGGGGGCGCAGCGACGAAGCCCTAGCCATGAGATGGAAACTGGTTTGGGTTGAACAACAGCGTTTCCAGGGTTTTGGTTGTTCCGAACGTGGCTGGCGGTTCATACCCGCCGGCAGGCCACCCGGCATGTCTCTCGATGAAGTGATGAACAACTTCGAGTTGCAGCGCGACAAAGGGTTTGCCTCCCATGTTTGCGCTGATCACACCAAGAGCCAATAGCACGAGCAGCAAAGACGCTGACAGGCTGTCGGCGTGTTTTCCGCAAAGCAGGCATGCAGTGGTCGATTAAAAGCAGAGGCCTCAAGGTTAAGACAGGGGACCCCTCAAAGAAGGAAACTCTTAAGTGCCTATTCGTTTTGGAGTGTTCGGCGCGAACTTGAAAGTTCAGACGGATCGTTCTGGGAGTTCGCGACACTTGCAGCGCCATCGCTGGCTCTGGGTCGTCCGAGGATTCCCTTCTGCGGAAACAGAAATCCGCGCATCGTCTTTTTCGCTTTGTGGAGCTGTGATTTCGAGTTTCCGATGGAGCATTGCAGGAGTTCGGCAATCTCATGATGTTCGTATCCCTCAAACTCGTGCAGTTCGAAGATCTGCCGGGCTCCCCTAGGCAGTTCTTCGATGGCGCGGCGCAACGCAATACGGTCAATCGCTCCGCAGAGGCTTTGATCCTGTTTCCCAAGTTCGCGTTTGAGGAAAGGCGAGCCGCTCGACACGGGCTCATCCAGTGACAGCAGGGGTGGGGATTTCCGACTCCGCAACTTCATCAGCACGGTGTTCACAGCAATCCTGTGCAGCCATGTGGGGAAGGCCGAATCGCCGCGAAACGAGTTGAGGTTGCGAAACACCTGCATGAAAGCCTCCTGCACCAGATCTTCGGCTTCAGCCACATCTCTCGTCATCCGCAGACAGACCGAATACACACGCTTATTATGCAACTGGTAGAGTGTGGCAAAGGCCTGCCCGTCGCCGCGTTGTGCGCGCTGAACGAGAGTGTCTTCGGAACCTTCTCGCCGGTCTTCAGCCATTAGCGGACCCACGCTTACCGGGGGTAACCGGGGGTACATTCGCTGGTGTCACGCAAGTCGCCACTGTCGTCTCCTTCGGTCATTTCTGACGTCTGATTAGGGCTTTTCACACAGCAGCGTTCTCAGCTTTCAAAAAAAACACGATACCGATTAAAGGTTTCAAGGACTGATCAATTTTGCACACTTCCGAGAAATCCCGAGCAAACCTCGCCGTGGATTTTCCTTCTTCATGGCCGATGAGAGGAAGTGGGTGACGGGAAAATTCGGCAAGACGTAGTTGGCGAAAAATTGCGTTGGAGAAATCGCCTGGCGTGCCAGCGATGAGTCTTCAACTCCCGATCCCCGAGGGGTGGAGGCCACGCGGTTACCCGAATTTGCTCGGATTTTCTGAGGTTGGGCCGGGCAAAGCGAGCGGGTTTGCGCGTGGCCTCCATTTGGCGGGGAGGGCGGCTCGACTGAGGGCTGAGGAGATTGGCTGGGCGGTGGAGCAGATGCGGGCGGCAGGCGTGGAGTCTAACGCTCTGGCTCGTTGAATGCCGCGGAGTCTACCGAGCTTCGCTCGGCTTGCACGGGCGAGGCGCCCGGCCCCGCACGAGCCTAAAGACCCACAGGCGAGGACTCGCTCTAAATATCTGAAATGTTTTGACTTGGCTGTGGATCTACGTTTTACCTGCGCTGCATTGTCATCTTTCCGCCTTCGCCGCATAGTGCCCGCTGAAATGGAGGCACTATGGCCACCTCACTCGCCGATTTTGCGGAGCAGATCAACCCTAAGACTTTGGACGAGGCCCGTCGCGCTGGTTTCCGGCAAGCCACGCGCGTCCACGGAAGTTTGCTGGCTGCCGCCGAGAAACGGGCTCTCGTCTGGATGGCCGAACGCATGCCGGCGTGGGTGAATTCCGACCACCTGACCTTTCTCGGCTTTGCCTCCCAGATCGCGACCGGCGTTTGCTATGCGCTGGCGGCCCGTGATCGCCGCATGTTGCTAGCCGCCATCGTTTGTCTCGCGGTGAACTGGTTCGGCGACAGCCTCGACGGAACCTTGGCGCGTGTGCGCCAGCAGCAGAGACCGCGTTACGGCTTCTACGTGGACCACATGATCGATTCCATCGGCGCAGCGGCGATGATGGGCGGGCTGGCTCTGTCCGGATCCATGCATCCGGTGATCGCGATTGGATTGCTGATCGCGTTCCTGTTGCTTTCCATCCAGTCGTATCTGGCGACTTATACGCTCGGCGAGTTTCATCTTTCCTTGTGGCACTTCGGGCCGACCGAGTTGCGCGTTCTGCTGGCAATTGGCAACCTGGCGATGTTCCGCTGGGCGTGGGTAATTCACGGGCGCTACCGGCTGTTTGATATTGGAGGCGCAATTGGGTTGGCGGTAATGCTGCTGATGCTGGTTGCCGTCAGCCTGAAAAATACGGTCCGGCTTTATCGGGAAGAGAGAATTTCATGAACAGTTCGTGTAGGGACGGGTGCCCCCGCGAGCCTGCCCTGAGCGAAGTCGCAGGGTCTGTGCCGAGCCCAGCTCGGCAGAGCCTTTGCCGCTGGCTGAAATTCAACGCCGTTGGTGGTGTCGGCATCGTTGTGCAGTTGGGGGCTCTGGCTGTTTTTCGTTCTTGGCTGAAACTGGACTATCTGCTGGCCGCGGGGCTGGCGGTCGAGATCGCGGTGGTCCATAACTTTTTGTGGCACGAGCGCTACACCTGGGCGGACCGGCCGGCTACAGGGGCAATGCAGTCTCTGGTCAGGCTGGCTAAGTTCAACGCCAGCAATGGAGCGGTTTCGATGGTCGGGAACCTTGGGCTGATGCGACTGCTCGTGGGGGAAATGTTGTTCCACTATGTCGCGGCGAATCTTATTGCGGTCGTGGTTTGTTCGCTGGTGAATTTTCTGCTGAGCGATCGCTTCGTCTTCGATGCTGAGGCCAACTCAGCCGCGCCTTCGACCTAGCAGCTGCCGAGCTTTGCTCGGCTGGGCAGCCGAGGGCGGCTGTCCCTACGTGGTGCTTGGCGATCGCGGCTGCTTTTGGAACTGGCCTTTGGGGTGTGTCTTTTGGGGGTTACGGCGCGATCAAACCCAGGATATAATGTTGGTAGCTGCGATGCGCTCGAATGGCTACATTCCGCTTCTCCGGACGTGCTGGATCGAGGGACGCGCCTGTCCCCGCCGCTACCTTTCCGTTCTGCCTTCGCATGTGCGCGCCAATCTCTTCGGCAGCGACTAATCTTTCTTTCCTCTCGTTGCTTTGCGAATCGCCTATAGCTCTTCGCTTTTGGCTCTTAGCTCTAAAACCCAAGCAGCCTCTCTCCGTGTACGCTGCTCGATATGCGGCCCCAAAACCACTGAGAACCGAGAACTGATTCTGGAGGAACTCATGATCAGCAAAACTTTAACCGGCCCCAAGCTCAAGACCGCGCTCCCGGGCCCTAACGCCAGGCGTATTCTCGCAAGCGATGAGAAATACATTTCGCCTTCCTACACGCGCTCCTATCCGCTGGTTGCTAGGCGCGGCCGCGGCATTGTGGTCGAAGATGTGGACGGCAATGAGTTCTTCGACTTTTCCGCTGGGATCGCCGTGACTTCGACCGGCCATTGCCATCCGGAAGTGGTTGCCGCCATTCAGAAGCAGGCGGGCGAACTGATCCACATGTCGGGCACCGATTTCTATTACGAAAGCATGGTGACGCTGGCCGAGCGCTTGTCAAAAATCGCGCCTATGCCCGGGCCGCACCGGGTTTATTACGGTAACTCCGGGGCCGAAGCCATCGAGTGTGCTTTGAAGCTGGCGCGCTATCACACCAAGCGCCAGCAGGTGATCGCCTTCTTCGGGGCTTTCCACGGACGTACCATGGGCGCTCTTTCGCTGACCGCCTCGAAGCCGCAGCAGAAGCGCGGCTTCTCGCCGCTCGTGCCGGGAGTTACGCACGTGCGCTATCCCGATGTGTATCGGGGCTGTGAGGGCGGTCCGCAGGATGCCGAGAAATTCGCGCTGGGCTGCGCCCGCTACATCGAAGACAAATTGTTTAAGACCATCCTCGCACCGGAGGAAGTTGCGGCAATTTTTGTTGAGCCGATCCAGGGCGAAGGCGGATACGTCGTTGCGCCAACGATCTTCATGCAGGAATTGCGCCGCATCTGCGACAAGCACGGCATCCTTCTGGTGCTGGACGAAGTGCAGAGTGGCATCGGCCGCACGGGCAAATGGTTTGCGGTCGAACATACCGGCGTGCATCCCGACATGGTTTGCATCGCCAAGGGCATTGCCTCCGGGATGCCCCTCGGCATCACCATGAGCAAGGCCGACATCATGGACTGGGTGCCCGGTTCGCACGCGTCGACTTTTGGCGGCAACCCCGTCTGCATCGCCGCAGCGCTGGCCACGCTCGATGTGATCGAGAAAGAAGGGCTGCTAAAGAATTCGCAGGAAGTCGGCGCCCACATGCTGAAACGCATGGCGGACTGGCCGAAGAAGCACAAGATCGTCGGAGACGTCCGCGGACGTGGCCTGATGATCGGCGTCGAGATCGTGAAAGACCAGAAGACTCGCGAGTACGGCGCCCGCGAGCGTGATCGCATCGTGGAGCTGGCGTTCGAACGCGGCGTCTTGTTTCTGGGCTGTGGCCCGAGCACGGTTCGCATCGCGCCGCCGCTCATTGTGACTAAGGACGAAGCCGACGTTGCCATGGACGCGCTGGAAGAGTCGATCGCTAGTGTCGAAAAGAACGGGTAGTCGTTGGTTGCTAGTCGTTGGTCGCTGGTCGTTAAGTCGTTGGAGGCGTGCGATGTGGAACGGAACTGTGGAATCGATTCATATTGCTTCCACGGCCCAAGGGCAGACGCAATCTGTTCCTCAGGCGACGGCGGTTCCAGGCTCGGGGCTCGATGGTGACCGCTACGCGCTGAGGCAGGGAACATTCTACAAGCCTGCGCCGGATTTCGAACTCACGCTGATTGAGGCGGAGGCGATTGAGGCGCTGCGGAGGGACTATCAGGTCGAGCTGGCCGCGGGCGAAGCTCGACGCAACATCGTGACGCGCAATGTACCGCTGAATCATCTGGTGGGCAGGGAGTTCGCCATCGGCGAAGTGCGGATCCGCGGCATCCGCCTGTGCGAGCCTTGCGACCACTTGCAGAAAGTGACGGGGAAGTCCGTGATCAAGGGCCTGCTGCACCGCGGGGGATTGCGGGCGCAGATTCTAACGCAGGGCACGATCAGCGTCCGCGACGAGATCACACTCCCGTAGAGACGCGGCTCGCCGCGTCTCCGCTGGCACCGCGCAGTTTCGCACCAGGGGATCGCG
>Ga0209528_1000007_pt1 | contig 20607 bp, 17 predicted proteins | sample JacPinW_OM2H0_M3_FD_187970 | JGI IMG/M metagenome (GOLD analysis project Ga0209528, IMG submission 187970) | Forest soil microbial communities from Algoma, Ontario, Canada - Jack Pine, Ontario site 1_JW_OM2H0_M3 (SPAdes) (version 2) | ecosystem: Environmental > Terrestrial > Soil > Boreal...
AGCACAAAGAAAAAATGAGGAATCTGCGGTTTCGCGACCGAGCAAACTGCAGATTCCTCGCTTCGCTCGGGATGACAAAGGCTGGCGAATTGGGATTTGCCGTTAGTGTCGCCACGGATCGCTAGTGTGTTTCGCCGTCGCCGGGCGCGACATCTGGAGTGTCGACTTTCCGCGCGACTACTGAATTCCCGAGACCCGGTGCAGGCTGGAATTCGCCGGGATCCTTGCCGGCCAGGGCGACGTTCATGAACTGCATCCAGATCGGCAGAGCGGCGTGTCCTCCGGTCTCTTTATCGCCGAGGGATTTCTTTTCATCGTAGCCGATCCAGACGCCGCAAGTGAGCGACGGAGAAAAGCCCACGAACCAGGCGTCGGTGAAGTCGTTGGTCGTGCCCGTCTTGCCGGCCAGCGGATAAGGCATTTTGGCGGCGGCGACCGCTGTGCCGTGAAGCACCACGTCCCGCAGCATGGATGTCATAATGCGAGCGGTGCGCGAACTGATGGCGTCTTTGACGTCGGAGAAATCTTCTTCCAGAATGCGGCCTTCATAGTCGGTCACCTTGGTGATGTAACGCGGAGCGACGCGCACGCCGTCGTTCGGAAACACGCTGAAGGCTGAGGTCTGTTCGAGCAGCGTGATTTCCGCCGAGCCCAGCGCCACCGGAAGATATGCGGGAATGTTTGCGGTGATGCCGAACCGGTGCGCGTAGTCGATCACGGTCTTGATGCCAATGCGATCGGCAAGCTTGAGTGCGGGGATGTTTCTGGACTGGGCGAGAGCGCGGCGCAGCGTGATGGTGCCCTCAAACTTGTCGTCGTAGTTGTGCGGCGAGTAAGGGCCAGAGGCGGTTTGGAAAGTTACCGGCGCGTCCAGAATAGTGTCGCTGGGGCTGCCGCCCTGGTCGATCGCAGCGGTATAGACGTACGGTTTGAAAGACGAACCCACCTGGCGGAGGGCCTGGGTGGCGCGGTTGAACTTCGAGACGTTGAAGTCACGGCCGCCGACCATGGCCTTGATCTCTCCGGTCGCGTTATCGATGGCGACGAGCGCTCCTTCGGCCCCTGAATCCTGTTCCAGACTGACACGCGATTTCCCCCCAGCATCGAGCGAGAGCACTTTGATGTAGACAACGTCGCCGGCGTGGAGAATATCGGGAAGTTTGGACTTGAGATTGAGCTTTGTCCAGGCGGCATCGGCCGGCGTGATCGTGGCCGTGTGCTGGCCGAAGCGAACTGCGGCTGCCGCCGGCGAGACTTGAATCACCAGCGCGTGCATGTATCCGTTTATCTCGGGATCTTCATCCCAATCTGGATCTGCATACTTGTCGAGCTTTTGACCCTGGGCAATGACGTTCACGAGTCTGCCGTGCCAGCCATGCCGGCGCTCGTAGGCGGCGAGGCCGTCGAGCAGCGCCTGGCGCGCGGACTTTTGCAGATCCATATCGAGCGAGGTATAAACGCGCAGTCCGCCTTCGTGAACCTGGTCGCTGCCATACTTCGCTTCGAGGTAGCGCCGGATTTCTTCCACATAGTGCGGAGCCAGCGAATTCGGATCTTTCTGCAGATTGAGGACGATCGGCTTGCTCTTGGCATCCGCGGCTTGTGCGGCGGTGATCTTGCCGTCCTCGAGCATGGCATTGAGCACGAGGTTGCGCCGCTTGATGGCGCGGTCCGGATGGGTGATCGGCGAGTAATATTGCGGCGCCTTGGGAAGTCCGGCGAGCAGCGCGGCTTCTTCGAGCTTCAGTTGCCGGGCTGGCTTGCTGAAATAGTATTGCGAGGCGGCCTCATAGCCGTAGGCTCCGTGGCCGAGGAAAATCTGGTTGGCGTAGAGCGTGAAGATCTGCGGCTTCGTAAACCGGCGTTCGATCTGGATGGCGAGCAGCGCTTCCTGCACCTTGCGATAAAACGAGCGGTCGGGAGATAGAAATAAATTGCGGGCGAGTTGCATGGTGAGCGTGGATGCTCCCTGCACTTTCCCGCCGGATTCGATATCGCGATAAGCAGCGCCTACGATGCGCCAGATGTTGATGCCGGAGTGGCGGTAGAAATCTTTGTCTTCGATCGAGACCAGGGCATTGCGGAGAACCTCCGGATAGTCGTCATACGCAGCAACGACGCGGCGCTGGAGCGCAAAGGTGCCGATGACTCTACCCTGTCCGTCGTAGAGTTCGGTGACGGAGCTGGGACGGTAACGTTCGAGTTCTTCGACCTGGGGCAGATCGGTTGAGTAGACGAGCAGCAGTCCGGCGGTCGCGCCCACCGCGGCGGAGAGCAGGACGAGCAACCCGAAGAGGACGACTCCGACCAACTTCAGTCCGCCAATCTCTATCGTCGGAAGATGTTGGTAGATGATTTTCATCAGCGAGCGCGGGGTTGAGGCGCAGGTTTCAAAGTTTCAGAGTTTCAAGGTTTCAATGTTACCGGAAAGAGTTACCGGAAGAGCAAGTTTCAAGGTAGCCGGAAGCATCAGGCGTTGCGCTCAAGTCTTCCAAGCAACAAAAAAGAAATCGCCCGCCAAAGCGAGCGATCGTAACCTTGAAACCCTGAAACCGTGAAACCTTTACTCTTATCCCTTCGATTCCCGGTTCTTCAGTACTTCCAGCGCCTTATTCAGTTGCTCGTCTATCGTGTTCTTCGGTTTCTCGTCTTTCTTGTCGCCGGGCTTTTCGCCAGGAGCTGCCTGCTGATCTTCGTCAGGCAATCCACCATCGTCGTCATTGGTGTCGGCGATCAAGACATTCGGTGTGACGGCCGCATCTTGAATTGCTTTTCCGCTCGGCGAGTAATACTTTGCGATCGAAAGAATCAGGGCGGAGTTGTCCTGCATCTCGATCAGTTTTTGCACCGAGCCGTCGCCGAAAGTCTTGTCTCCGACCACATCGCCGCGAGCGTTCTCGAGGATCGCGGCGGCCACAATCTCGGCTGGGCCCGCCGTGCCGCGATTTACCAGCACTGCCACGGGAAGCTTCGTGATGTCTTTGGCGGGATCGGCGTTGAAAGCCTCGCGCGGATACTTCTGCCCCTGCAGATAAGTGATGGTGCCATGGTCAAGGAAAAGATTGGCGGTGGCAATGCCCTCAGACTCGGCGCCACTGGCGGAGTCGCGCAGATCGAGTACAAGCTTCTTCGCTCCCTGCTTCTGCAGGTCGCGAATCTTGCCGGCGATCTCCTGCGACTTGCTTTCCGGAAACGCGTCCACCTTGATGTAGCCGACATTGTCAGCCAGCATCTTTTCGCTAACCGGCGGGATGGTGACCATGTCGCGCGTGATCACAATCTTCTGCGGTTCGGCTCGCCGCGGCCGCACCACTGCCACGGTAATCGTCGAACCGACTTCGCCGGAGAACAGGCCGTGAATTTCAGCCAGCGACATGTCGTGCGTGGTCTTGCCCTCGATGGACTCGATGATGTCGGAGTTCTCGACACCGGCCTTGTCCGCAGGCCCTCCGGGAATCACCGCGACCACGGCCGCGTATCCGAAGCGTTTCGAGACGGTGGCGCCGATATCGGCCTTGCCTTCGGTCTTCATCGTCTTGTAGTGCTTGTACTCGGCCGCCGACAAGTAGCTGGAATTGGCGTCAAGCGATTCCAGCAGCCCGTGCAGCGCGCCCTCGGTGACCCCAGCGATATTGGGCTCTTCAACGTATTCCAGGCGGATGCGCGACAGCACTTCGCTGTAGACGGACAGCTGGCGATACGCGCCATCATTCGAAGAGGCGCGAACGTTGACAAAACCGCCAACGATGGTGAATAGCAGAATCGCGAGGGAACTGGCAATGACGGTGACCTTCAACTTCGTCGACATAATTTGATCGCTTCTTTTATCGCTATTTTTGGATCGGGCTTCTTTGGATCGGGCTTCCCCGAGCAACCAATATTGCATTATAGACGGTTTGATGCATAGATCGGGAAGCAAGCTACAAAGTCGGCGTCGCCGGTAACGTGAGTAAGGGAGCCGCGAGGATGCCTGTTCCCTATCTATTAAAATCATGGACTTAGCGGGTGTTTTCGGATCGTACCTTGCGTGCTCATGAATCGGCTGGACGGGCGAGGACGCCCGTCGCTCGACGGGCACGGATCACTCTTCCAGCCGGGTAGCAATCTCCGCGTGGCCTTTTTCTCTAGCTACCATGGCTGAGGTCTTGCCCTGATCGTTGACTAGTTTCCGATCGGCTCCGTGCTGGAGCAGTAATTCCACCATGGGGCGATCTCCGTTCTGGGCGGCGGCGTGAATCGGAACCCATCCTGCTTGCTGACGGGCGTTTACGGGGGCTCCGCGTTCGAGCAGAAGGCGGGCGGCTTCCAGGTTGCGGGATGAGGCGGCGGAGTGCAGCGGCATGACCTGCGTCGGATTCGCGGCCACGGCGTCGACTGCCGCTCCGTGTTCGAGCAGCAGGCGGGCGGCGTCGGGCTGGCCGAAAAAACAGGCGAAGTGCAAGGCCGTGAAGCCATCTTTTGAACAAGAGTTGATAGCGGAACGAGCGCCGCGAAGGCACTGCTTGAGGCGATCGAGACGGCCGAGCGCGGCCGCTTCGAAAATATCGAGCGCCTCCTTCTTGCTTGCGATCAGTTCCGCCAGGTCGCGGCGGCCGCGATAAAGGGAATGCATGAGCAGGCTCACGCCGGCCGAGTCGCGGGCCTCGGAGTGGGCGGGGTCTTGTTGCAGAATTCGGCGGAGGCCATCCGCATCGCCTGCCCGCAGGAGTTCGAAACAGGTTTCGAAACTTCGCCGGGAGTCTTCCATGGGCGCTTCCTCCTAATTACCTAGCACTGCTCGAAGTATAGAGTGTGCATTGACCTGTCGGAGGGCACGGTGGGTATAAGGTGCACGGGGATGGAAGAATTTTCCGCAAGTTTTATGCAGAAGAAATTGCGGGCCGGAAAAGATGAACGGGGTCAGTCACTTGGAGAACGGCAGAGAACGGAAAGGTCATTGCTGTCAGTGGACGCCAAAGGAACAAATTCTCCAACAGGAGGAATCATGACAACTGACCCGGTTTGTGGAATGAGAGTCGATGAGAGGGAATCCGAATTCCGCACCCAGTTTGCGGGAAAGAAATACTTTTTCTGCTCGGAAGAGTGCAGAAAGGAATTCGAGGATCGGCCCGAGGAGTACCTGGAGATAGCGGCATAAAAGCTGTCCGGGTTAATCAACAATGCAGAAAGCCAAAGCCCTTGCGTGTGCGCGGCGCGGGGGCTCTTTTTCTTCCCATAATCCAGAGTTGCTGCAGGCAGCTGCCGAGCTGCGCTCGGCTTCGACAGCCGGGGGCCGCTGTCCCTACGCAACCCTGGACGGGCGAGGGCGCCCGTCCCCACACAAGTCGTCCCCACTCGAGCCAAGGCAAATCGCTACGGTCGGTCGGCTACGGGATTGCGTAGCTGGCCGATGCCTTCGATCGAGACTTCGATGGTATCGCCGGCGACCGCCGGTCCGACGCCTTTGGGCGTGCCGGTTGCGATCAGGTCTCCGGGTTCGAGGGTCATGATCTGCGAAATGTAGCGGATGATGACGTCGAGTGGGAAAATAAAGTCCTGCGTGTTGCCGGACTGCCGCACATCTCCATTTACTCGGGTTTCGACCTGGACGCCGGCCCAGGGATCAAGGCCATCGGCGACCACGGGCCCGACCGGGCAGAAGGTATCGAAGCCTTTGGCGCGGGTCCACTGACCGTCTTTGTTCTGCAGATCGCGCGCGGTGAAATCATTGATGCAGGTGTAGCCGAGGATATAGTTGCGTACGTCGTCGCTTTCGGTGAGAAGGCGGCAGCGTCGAGCGATCACGACGCCCAGTTCACCTTCGTGGTCGGTGCGCTCGGAAACTTTTGGCCGAAGAATCGTTCCACCCGGCGGCAGCAGCGAAGATGGCGGCTTGAAAAACAGCAGCGGCTCCTGCGGAACTTCATTGCCGAGTTCGGCAGCGTGCTCACGATAATTGCGGCCGACGCAGACGATTTTTGAAGGCTCCACGGCGGGCAGAAGAGAGGCCTGTGCGAGCGGGATACGGTCCATGCGGCGGCTGGGCAGGCCTTCGACGTCGCCATCGCTATCCTGCGGAGGCCGGAGGAGCAGGCGAGTGATTTCTTCGCCACCCGCGACAGACTCGACGAGGCCGTAGTGGGCGGAACCGTTGAGATCGAATCGGCAGTATTTCATCAGAGCAATATCTAAACACAATTTCTGAGCCTGGGGGGCGGAAAGATCGGGAAGGAGGAATCCGCGAATCTTCGGGTCACTCACTTATGGGACGGACTCGCTGGTTGCCTCGGAGCGCTGGCTTTCGTTTCCACGCACGTCCACTGCGGAAACTGAGTAGGTATAAGCTTTGCCGGAGGCGATCGCGCTATCGCGATACGACGGCGTTTTCACCAGCTCGGAATTCAGCTTGACTGCTCGGCCGTTCCCGTCGCTGCGATAGACGTTGTATCCCGCGAGGTCGGCGTTCGTTACGGGTGCCCAGATGAGATCGATGAATGGTTTTTGTCCCTCGCCCGAGTACGCCGCCTGCAACCCGGCAGGTACGGCGGGGGGGAAGACGTCATGAGCGATGACGCGCACGGGCGGAGTGTCCTCTCCCTCAACCTGCACCTCGCTGTCGGCCCGTTTGATGATGCTTACGGCGGTCGCCCGGTAGAGGTAGGTCTTTTCCCATTCGAAGGTTGAGTCCGTGAAATGCGCAGGACCAGGTTCGCCCAAGGGGACTTCGCCTGCAATCGCGTCTTTGCCGGAGCTTTCGTCGCGCCGATAGATTCGATAACGATGTTGAATGCCAGGGGTGTGTGATTCGCCGGGACTCGTCCAGGTGAGGACGACGCCATCGCCAGTGAGTTCGGCGGCCAGATCGCCCGGCGGAGGCAGCGTCCGAACGGCGGAAACGCGCACGCGATTCGACAATCCCGCGCCGCGGGCGTTGCGGTTCAAGGCCTCGACGGCATAGGTGACTTCGGCGGACGGGTCCTCCCGTTCGAGGGCCGGTGGCAGTGTGTCGGTGTAGGTCTCGGCGGCGGGGCGCGGTAATCCGGTCTTCGGCGGGGCGGCAGATACAGATGATGGTGCCGGCAAGATGGCGGCAGGATTCCCGCATGTGGTGATCTCGGGTTCGAGGCTGCGGCAGACGAGAGTCGCACCGAGGTAGCGCACGCTTTGGCGGTCGGTGGTGAGCGTGGGCTCGCTCCAGCTGAGCGTGAGGTGACTGCCTTTGCGGCTGGCGCGCAGATCCGCGGGCGGCTTTGGTAGTTCGAGGGATGGCGGCAGCGGCGGTCCGGTCTGGGCGCAACTGGCAAGTAGCAGGCAGAACGCGGTCGGCGTGACGAACCTTGCAGGATGTAATTTCATGCGGAAACAGAAAGAGTATCAGAGGGGGAGAGCGCGCGGGCGTCGCCCGCGCCCACACGAGCCGCCCACGGCCACATGAGTCTCTGCGTCCACATGCGGACAGGAGTGTCCGCGCCACACGAACCTATCCCGCCAGTTCGCGCACGGCTTCGCGAAAGACTTTGCTGTGGCAGGCGACATCGTCGGGCGCGGTTGCCGGCGACATTAGCGCCATGTTGTGGAAGGGCGTGAGCAGGATGCCTCGATTCATCGCGTAGAGATGCATGAAGCGTTCGAGTTCGAAGTCCATGGCATCGTGGGCTTCGGTTCCGTTCTTGGGTTCGTTGGGGCCGAACAGATACTCGGCGCGGCAACCAAGGCGCGTGACGTGCCAGGGGAGACCAAAATCGTCGATGACTTTTTGTACGCCGGCGGTCCAGCGCTCGGCCATGGGGATCATGCGGTCGAAAGCTTCTTTGGTGAGAACTTTTGTTAACGTGGCGCGCATCGCAGCCAGGGAGAGGGCATTGCCGGCGAGGGTTCCGCCGATTCCGCCGGTATCGCTGTCTTCGAGGCTGTGGCGCTCGAGAATCATGTCCGCGACTTTTTGCGTGAAGCCGTACGTTGCAGCGGGAAGGCCGCCGGCGATGGGCTTGCCAAAGACGAGGAAGTCGGGATCGAGGTTTTCCGCGCGAGTGTAACCGCCGGGGCCGGCGCAGATGGTGTGGGTCTCGTCGATGATGAGCAGAGTGCCGTACTTGCGCGTGAGCTCGCGCAGCGCGTGGTGGTAGCCGGGAATGGGATGCACGATGCCGACGTTGGTCAAGGCAGGCTCCGCCAGCACGCAGGCGACGTCGCCGTGAGCGAGCGCCTTTTCGAGCGCGGGGACATCATTGAATTCAACGACGCGCGTGGTCACGGAAGGATCGACCGGCGGGCCGATGTTGCCGCGCCGCGCTCCGGTGGTGCCGTCGGGATGAAGGGTGATGAAGGTTTCATCCACCGAGCCGTGGTAGCACCAGTTGAAGACCAAGATTTTCGCGCGGCCGGTAATCTGGCGTGCGAGGCGAATCGAGAAGCGGTTGGCGTCGGTGGCAGTGAGCGCGAACTGCCAGTAGGTTAAGCCGAAGCGCTGCTGCAACTCTTCGGCGACAAAGACGGCGTCTTCGGACGGCAGCATGAGGGTGATGCCGCGTTGGACCTGCCCCTCGATCGCTTTCGCGGTGGCGAACGGAGAATGTCCCGTCATGGCGCCAGTGTCCCCGAGGCAGAAGTCCACGTAGCGATGGCCGTCAACGTCGTAGAAGTGCGCGCCGCTGGCCTCGCGGACAACGGGTGGAAAGGCTCCGGCCCATTTCACCATCCAGTTCATGGGGACGCCGGAGAGCAGCGACTTCTTGCCGCGTTCGTAGATGGCTTTGGATTTCGGGCGTTCGGCGACGAAGCGCTTTTGTTCGCGCTCCATGAGGGACTTGAGGCGGGTGCGGTCTAGAGTCATGATTGCAAAAACCGGAAGTGAATGGGAAAGCCGCGAGCTTAGCAGAAAGCGACAGTTCGCGAGAAGAGCAAAAAGACAACCACAGGGAGCACAGAGGTACACGGGGGAAATCCCACGGGGAAAATCCAAAGCTTCCTCTGCGTACCTCTGTGTCCCCTGTGGTTAGGAATTGCTACAGTATGTAGCGCGACAGATCCTGATCCTTGACAATCTCGCTCAGCATCTTTTGCACGTAGGCCGCGTCCACCTTGAACTCCTGGCCTTTCTTTTCGGGAGCCTCAAAGCTGATCTCGTCGAGCACCCGCTCCATAATCGTATGCAGACGTCGGGCGCCGATGTTTTCTGTGCCTTCGTTCACGCGAAACGCAAAGCGCGCGACTTCTTCGAGCGCTTCGGGCGTGAACTCCAGCTTCACGCCTTCGGTTTCGAGCAGCGCGATATACTGCCTGGTCAGCGAGGACTTGGGCTCGGTCAGGATGCGGACGAAGTCTTCCATGGTGAGTGACTGCAGTTCCACGCGTATGGGGAAGCGTCCCTGCAGTTCTGGAATCAGGTCGCTTGGCTTCGAGACGTGGAACGCGCCCGCGGCCACGAACAGGATGTGGTCGGTGCGGACCATGCCGTAACGCGTGTTGACGGTGGTGCCTTCGACGATGGGAAGGATGTCGCGCTGCACGCCTTCCCGCGAGACGTCCGGACCATGGCCGCTTTCACGGCCGGCGATCTTGTCGATTTCATCGAGGAAGATGATGCCGGAGTTCTCGACGCGATCAATGGCGACGCGCGTGACCTGCTCCATGTCGATCAAGCGCTGCTCTTCTTCCTGGATCAGGTACTCGAACGCCTCGTTGACCTTCATCTTTCGCTTCTTGGTACGCTGGCCGAAGATGTTAGGCAACATATCCTTGAGATTGACATCCATCTCCTCGACGCCCTGGTTGGAGATGATTTCGAACGACGGAAAATTGCGTTCGCGAGTTTCGATCTCGACGGTGCGGTCGTCGAGTTTGCCTTCGCGCAATTGCTGACGCAGTTTCTCGCGGGTGCGGCTGGAGGACTCGGCCAGGGTGGTGCTGGCGTCGATGACCACGCCTCCGGTTGAGCTGGAATCCGACGGACGCGGCGAGAGCGGAGGCAGAAGAATATCGAGCAGGCGCTCTTCCGCGTTCAGTTCCGCTTTGTCCGAGACGTCTTCGAGTTTCTCCTCGCGGACCATTTCAATGGCGATCTCGACCAGGTCGCGGATCATGGATTCCACATCGCGGCCGACGTAGCCGACTTCCGTGAACTTGGAAGCTTCGACCTTCAGGAACGGAGAGTTAGCCAGCTTGGCGAGACGGCGGGCGATTTCGGTTTTGCCGACGCCGGTGGGCCCGATCATAATGATGTTCTTGGGGATGACCTCTTCGGCCATTTCGGGCGCGAGCTTCTGGCGGCGCATGCGATTGCGCAGGGCGATGGCGACGGCGCGCTTCGCGTCTTTTTGACCGACAACGTACTTGTCGAGTTCGGCGACGATTTCGCGCGGCGTCAGTTCGTCGAGCGTGACTTGCTCTTCTTCAGCGGTTCCGGGTAAGTAAATGGCCATAAAAAATCAGGTGTCAGGTATCAGGTCTCGGGTGTCAGGCTTTGATTTTCCTGAAACCTGACACCGAACACCTGAGACCTCGCCTCACAACTCCTCAATCGTAATCCTGTCATTGGTATAGATGCACATGCGGCTGGCAATCTTCATTGCTTCTTCGGCGATTTCGCGTGAAGAGAGCTTGGTGTGATCGGCCAGGGCTTGCGCCGCTGCCTGGGCAAACGGGCCTCCGGAGCCGATTGCGGCAATGCCGGTATCGGGCTCGATTACGTCTCCCTGGCCGCTCAGCAGGAACGTTGCTTCTTTATCGGAAACCAGCAGAAGGGCTTCCAAATGGCGGAGAAATTTGTCGGTGCGCCAGTCTTTCGCCAGTTCGACGGCGGAGCGTCCTAAGTTGCCGTGATACTGCTCCAGCTTTGATTCGAAGCGGCTGAACAGAGTGAAAGCGTCGGCGGTTGAGCCGGCAAATCCGGCCAGAATCTTGTCCTGATAGAGCCGGCGAATCTTCTTCGCTCCGTGCTTGATGACGGATTCTCCAAGCGTGACCTGTCCGTCGCCCGCCATGACGACTTTGTCGTTGCGGCGCACGCAGAGGACCGTGGTGGAGCGGATTCGGCGGCGGGCGGGAGTTTCGGCGATGTCATCCGTGGCGGCAGCTACTAGTGGGTTCTTCTTCATGAGCGCAATTCTTAATTATAGCAGCGCGATAAGCGTTGAGTTTGCGGCGTTTTCCCAGGGGATCCGCCGCATGGGTTGGTTCCCTTTGGATGTACCAAGAAATTGAATATATGTACATCACATGCGATGCTGTTTGGGTGGAGGCGCACTTCGATGGCCACGGCAGGCGCGCGCATAAACACTTTCAATTGGATGCTGTAAAAATTAAACGCGCTCAAAAGGCTTTGCGAGCAAAGACCGAGACTGAGACTATCGAACGGGCGCTCAACTTGGCGATCTCCGAGCACGAAAGCAATCGGCTCACTCCCGAGGCCAACGAGCGTTTCCTCAGAAGCGGCGGCGAAATCAAAGACGTTTTCGGAAAATTGGATCGCTAGATGCGAGCTGCCTTGTTCGATTCCTCTATCTACATTAGCGGAATGCGTCGGGGAGACGATGCCATCTTGTCGCTGCGGCGGTTCTCGGTCGATGCTCCGCTTTGGCGCAGTGCTGTGGTGCTCGAGGAACTCGATGCTGGAGCATCGGGCCGCGTTCGACAGTCGCTGGAACGAATGGAGCGCGACTTCGACTGGGTCAAACGGATTCTGCTTCCCGCCCTCGGTGACTGGACTCAAGCCGGACGAGTGCGGGCGTGCTTGGCGGCTCGAGATGGCTACGAAAAGATCGGGCAGGGACGTCTGGCAAACGATGCGCTGATTGCGATGAGCGCCGCGCGAAGGGGCGCGACGGTGATCACCGCGAACGAGCGCGACTTCGCCAGGCTCGCCGAATTCCGTGCCTTCCAACGGAAAGTGGCTATTCTTTAATCTACGTCGGGAGAGAATACTAAGGGCTTGTCTTCTTGGTTTTCCTGCGAGGAAACCAGTGCCGTCGATCCGATAGCACAGGCCAGAGCATTAGCGCCACCGCAATCGCTAGTGCTATTGCAAGGGAGATCACGCTACGCATGGAGCGAGTCGACTCTACGAAGCCTTCTTTCCGCGCAGGGTATCGGAAAAATCGGATGGTGGCGAGGTCGGGCATGCCGATTCGAGTAAAATTCATCTAGCAGATCTCCGGAGCCATTCTCTTTTGTCGTTTCTGGACGAGTTAAACCCGCAACAACGCGAAGCGGTCGAGACTACCGACGGGCCGGTGTTGATCCTCGCCGGGGCCGGCAGCGGGAAGACTCGCGTTATCACGTTCCGCATTGCTTACCTGATCGAACAAATGGGCGTGATGCCGGAAGCGATCCTCGCGATGACTTTTACCAACAAGGCCGCAGCGGAGATGGCGGAGCGCGTCGAAAAACTCGTCGGCGGGCTCAGCGTCGCCAAGCCGGTGATTTCTACGTTCCACTCGTTTTGCGTGCGCGTGCTGCGGCGGGATATTGAAGCGTTGCGGATTCCTTCTGCCGTGCCGGGGCAGCCGCCGATCGGGCTTACGAAAAATTTCGTCATCTACGACGAGAGCGATCAGCAGCAAGTCGTCAAGAGCATCATGCGGCGGTTGGGACTCGACGACAAGCAACTGACGCCGCGCAACGTGCTCTCTCGGATTTCCTGGGCTAAGAATCACATGCTGGATCCGCAGGAAATCTATCTGCAATCGGCGGATCCGAAGACGGAAAAAATTGCGCACATTTTTGAGGAGTATCGGAAGGAGCTGCTGAAAGCGAATGCGATGGACTTCGACGATCTGTTGCTCGAAGCCATGCGCCTGCTCAAATCGGTGGCGGCGGTGCGCGAATATTACAACCGGCGATTTCAGTATCTGTTGGTGGATGAATATCAGGACACGAACCGTCCGCAGTACGAACTGATGCGGTTGCTGGCGGGCGCCGGACACAACGTCTGCGCGGTGGGCGATGAGGATCAGTCGATCTACTCGTGGCGCGGGGCTGACATTCGTAACATTCTCGAGTTTGAGGCCGACTTTCCGGAAGCCAAGATTGTGCGGCTGGAACAGAACTACCGCTCGACCGAGAATATTCTAGGCGCGGCATCGGCGGTGGTCGGGAACAACGTCCGGCGCAAAGGCAAGAATCTGTGGACGGCACGGCAGGGCGGGGCGAAGATCGGCTACTACGAGGCTCCGGATGGCGAGAACGAGGCGCTGTTTGCGGCCGACACGATCAATCAATATGTGCGGCAGGCGGGCGAAAGCGGCGAAACGGCGCGCGCGGCCGTGCTCTACCGGACGAATTCGCAGTCGCGATTGTTCGAAGAGGCCATGCGCCGCTATCAGTTGAAGTATCACGTGGTGGGCGGCTTCTCGTTCTACGAGCGGGCTGAGATCAAGGACTTGATCTCCTATTTGAAGGTCATCCAGAACCCGGATGATTCGGTCTCGCTCCTACGCGTGATTAACACGCCGGTGCGCGGGATTGGCAAGACGACCATCGAGATGTTGGAGCGGCTCGCGCTCGAAACGGGGCTGTCGATGTGGGGCGCGATTGGCGAAGCGTTTCAGCGGCAGTTATTGCCGGGGCGGGCGTTAGGGGCGTTGAAGAGCTTCCGCGAGCTGATTGAAGACGGGCGCGCGATGCTGGCGGGAACATTTGGGGAGCGCGTGGAGGTGACGGCGGAGGTTCGGTCCGAGGAGAGCGCTGCGGGGCTTCACCCCGCTGGACAGCCGGGGGCGGCTGTCCCTAGGCAAGACGAGGAGAGTGATACGGATTTCGATCCGGGCAACTTCAGCTTTGATTTTGCGGCCGGCGATTCTGCGGAAGACGAGGCGACGGGCGAGGGTGCCCGTCTCTCCCCCAGCGAGGCGGTCGACGGTTTCCGTGTTCCGGGCGCGGCGGCAAATACCGCCGAGATTCTCAAGTTCCTGATCGACCGCACTGGATACATCAAACAACTCGAAGAGGAAGATACGCCCGAAGCCGACTCGCGCATCGAGAACCTGCGCGAGCTGGTGAATGCGGCCATGGACTCGCGCGATCGTGGGGAGACGCTCGATCAGTTTCTCGATCACGCGGCGCTGGTCAGCGATGCCGACCAGTATGACGAGCACGCGCAGATCACCTTGATGACACTCCATGCGGCCAAGGGGCTGGAGTTTCCGCTTGTGGTTCTCGCGGGAATGGAAGAGGGTCTGTTCCCGCATTCGCGGACCATGCTTGAGCCGGATTCGATCGAAGAAGAACGGCGGCTGTGCTATGTCGGCATGACGCGCGCCATGGACACACTGATTTTGTCGCGAGCCGTGTATCGCCGCCGCTATGGCACGGACATGCCTGAGGCGAGTGTGCCATCGCGGTTCCTGGAAGAGGTTCCGCCGCAGTTGGTGGAAGAGTTGGGCGGATCGCCTGCGAGTCGCCCGCGGCCACACGGTCGTGTGGGGACGGGCGCCCTCGCCCGTCCAGCGGGGCGAGGCCCCGCAGCCGAGTCCAACCACTATTCCTACGAAGACGAAGACCAGAGCGCCGCCTGGAACCCGGCGCGGGTCAAGCCGAAGACGGCGACTCCGCTCGCGAATTACAACTCCATCGACAACATCGCTGAATTTTTTGCGTCACGGGGCAAGAAGTTCCATGTCCCGAAAATGATGTCCGAGGAGCCGAAAGGCCGGCGCGGATTCCGTCCCGGGCAGAAGGTCAAGCACCCGAAATATGGCGAGGGGACCGTGTTTCAGCGCGAAGGGGATGGGGAAGACGCCAAGATTACGGTACAATTCCCTCGCTTCGGTTTGAAGAAGCTGGTGGAGAAGTACGCGCAGCTGGAGAAAGCGTGAGTGGGGAAGACTACGAGTCCCAGGGAGAATTGGGATGAACAAGATTAGCCGAATGGGTTTACTGATTATGGTGGGGATGTTGGCGATATCGCCGATTTTTGGTCAGACGAAGCAAGTGCAACAGCAGCGGCGCCCGGCGGCGAATGCGCCGGCCTCGGATGTGGCGCCGTATAAGGCTCAGGACGGTAGTGGTGCGTCCTACATCCTCGATGGCCTGCCCATGTTGCTTGCACTTCATCACGATACGGAAGTGGGCACAAACCAGCCGGTGGACGTTTATAGGTTCGTGATTGAGATGCAGATCATGAACTCGGACGGGAACCTGGAGCCGATAGGACTCCAGATTCACAACTATTACACGAGGTGGCCGCAAGACCTGAAAACCGTTTTCAATCCGCATAACGCGCGCGATTGCAAGATTTGGAACGGCCTGCAGACGAGGGCGATGCGGAACCGCAATCCGAAGATTAAGACGTGGCCGTATGTCGAGTTGGTGACGGCGGTGGACGCCGGCGTGCTCCAGACGAACGAAGACGGGGCGGTGTGGTGGAGCGACGACATTGAATGCTGGGGATCGACGGACCGTTTTTCGCCCTTCTGAGGGAGGAGTCGTTCCGTTGTCCGTTGGCAAAGCATTCTTTAGGCCGGCAATCTTTAGATCGGTATCCCCAGATCCGATTAAACTAAACATCAGAGGAAACGAACTGCAATCATGGCAAACACAAAAAAGCTAAGCAAAGACGAACGTAAGAAAACCAAGCGAGCCGCGCGCAAGAAGATCAAGGCGGAAAAGCCGAAGAAGCCCCGCGATTACGCGCGTGGATCGAAAAAGCGCAAGGTGAAAAAGCTGGTACGCGGTCAGGCGAAACGGTAAGCCGTTAGCCGGGACCGCGAGCATTGCCGGGCATGGGCCAGCGCTCGTGCCCGACTCCCGCTGTGAGGAGACAACCAACTCTTGGCGCAATTATCCACTGAGCCGGCAGATAGCGTGGTCCGTACTTCCAACAGCCAGGCCTTCTGTTGCAAGTCCATCGACAAACTGATCGCGGACTCGGAGCACCCGGCAACCCGGCTCAGTAAGACGCTGGGGCCGTGGTCGCTGACGGCGCTCGGCATCGGCGCCATCATCGGTTCGGGAATCTTCGTTCTTACGGGGACGGCAGCGGCCGGAGAATATTTCCAGGCGCCTTCCATTCTGCATGCGCAGGCGCTCGATCTGATTGTGAATTTCCTGCGGACGGGCAGCCTGGCTGGAGCGCTTATGCATGGCCGTCCGCCGGCGGGGCCATCCATCGCAATTTCGTTTTTCCTGGTGGCGATCGCCTGCAGTTTTGCCGGCTTGTGCTACGCCGAACTTGCGTCGATGATTCCCATCGCCGGCAGCGCGTATACGTACTCCTACGCGACGCTCGGCGAAATCTTTGCCTGGATCATCGGCTGGGACCTGATTCTCGAATACGTAGTCAGCAACGTAGCCGTGGCGGTGGGCTTTGCCGGCTATACGAAAGCGCAACTGGCGGCGTTCGGCGTCAACTTGCCGGACAAATGGGCAAGTCCGGTCTGGGCCGGCGGGCAATGGACCGGCGCCTACTTCAATCTTCCGGGATTCCTGATCGTGTTTATTCTCACGCTGCTTCTGGTGCGCGGAGTAAAGGAATCGGCGGAAACGAACAACATCATGGTGATGGTCAAGATCGGCGCCATCCTGACCTTCCTGGTGGTTGGTGGAATGCTGGTGAAGCCCGCCAACTGGACACCCTTCGCGCCTTCCGGATTCGCTGGCATCGTCACCGGAGGGGCTATTGTTTTCTTCACCTACATTGGATTCGATTCGGTCTCAACCGCGGCGGAGGAGTCGCGCAATCCGCAAAAAGATTTGCCCTTCGGCATCATCATGTCACTGATTGTCTGCACTCTGCTGTATGTTGGCGTCGCTTTAGTGCTGCTCGGCATGATGAAGTACACGACCTTCGTTTCCGGAGAAGCCGCCGAAGCTCCCGTTGCGTATGCCATGAAATATTTGGGAGTGCATCCGTTCTTCCGGTCGGTGATCGTGATTGGCGCGCTGACGGGAATGATCTCTTCGTTGCTGGTATTTCAGTACGGGCAGGCGCGAATCTGGTACGCCATGTCTCGGGACGGCTTGTTGCCGAAGTTGTTCTCCGCCGTGCACCCGAAATATAAGACACCGCACTGGTCCACTTGGATCGCCTGTTTTGCGGTTGGAATTCCCGCCGGGCTCGTGGATATTGGCGATGCGGCCGACCTCGCCAACATTGGGACGTTGTTCGCCTTCGTGCTGGTTTCGCTTGGCGTCATCTTTCTTCGACGCAAGCAGCCCGATCGCAAGCGTGCGTTCCGCGTGCCCTTTGTGCCGTGGTTCCCGCTCATCTCGGTCATTCTGTGCGGCGGACTGATGTTCGGGCTCACACTCATCACCTGGCTTCGATTCGTGATCTGGCTGGCGCTGGGGTTGCTGATTTACGTTTTCTACAGCCGTCATCATAGCGAGTTCCGCAGGAAAGACGTCGGGTGATCGGGTCATCGGGTTTACTTTTAGCGGTTCTTCACTGCCATGTTTGTGTGGTACCTGGGTCTGCCCCGTTCCGGCCGGGGGCGAAGCCCGCCAACACACGACTCTCATCCTTTAGAATCGTTGCATGTCGTCGGAGCCCTCCAGCTTCATCCGCACACTCCCAAAGGCCGAGCTCCATCTGCATCTCGAGGGCTCCATCGAGCCGTCCACGCTGCTCGAACTGCGGCAGCTTCATGCGATGGATGGTGCGTCGCTCGCCGAAGGGGAGCAGCTTTACAACTACAAAGACTTCGCGGGCTTCCTGACGGCTTTCAAAGACGTGACGGGACATTTGCGCACGCCGGAAGACTACGAGTTGATCACCTACCGGCTGATGGAGCGGCTGAAATCGCAGAACGTTCTGCATGCGGAGGTGATTGTTTCGGTCGGTGTCTGCCTCTGGCGCAAGCAGGACTTCGCCGCGATTTTCGAGGGCCTGGAACGTGGCCGCCAGCGCGGAGAGAAAGACTTCAGCGTTTCGCTGCTGTGGATATTCGATGCGGTTCGCCAGTTCGGCGCCGAGAAAGCGCAGAGCGTGCTCGACCTCGCTATCCAGTTTCATGATCGCAACGTGGTTGCCTTCGGCATTGGCGGCGACGAGCGTGCGGGTCCTCCAGAGTGGTTCGCAGGCGCCTATGCCCGCGGCGCGGAGCACGGTCTTCATCTCACGGCGCATGCGGGCGAGAGTTCAGGGCCCGAATCTATCTGGGGCGCGCTGAATCTCAAAGCGGAACGCATCGGTCACAGCCTGACTGCCGCGCAAGATCCGGAATTGATCGAAGAATTGGCCGAGCGCCAGGTTCCGATTGAAATCTGCGTGACCAGCAATCTGCGGACGGGCTGCTGCACCGAACTTGCGCAACATCCAGTGCGACGCTACTTCGATCAGGGCCTGATGCTGACGCTCAACACCGACGATCCCGCGATGTTTCGCACGTCGCTCGTCGAGGAGTACGCGTTGGTCCAGGAGGCGTTCGGCTTCACCGACGAACACCTGCGCGAATTGGCGCGCAATTCCTTCGAGGCATCTTTCCTGCCGCCAGAAAAGAAAATTGAATTCCTGAATCTGTTTGACGCCGCCGCCACGCGGGCGTGAGACGCGCCTTTCATCGCGCACGAGAAATCAAAACCTTTTACGACAGGGAGCACAGAGAAGCACAGGGGAAACTCCACAGGGTTGTTTGGTTTCCGTTGTGTTCCTCTGTGCTCCCTGTGGTAAAGGTTTTGACGTGTCGCAGAATAACCCTCGCCTATAATGTCTGCCTATGAAACTCGAAGAGAAGATTGCCGAACTGAAAAGGCGCGACCAGTTGGCCGAGGAAGGCGGAGGGGCACAGCGGGGCGAGCGGCAACACAAAGAGGGCAAGATGTCGGCCCGCGAGCGCATCGACTTTCTGCTCGACGAGGGCTCCTTCGAGGAGACAGACAAGCTGGTCACGCACCGCTGCAATGACTTCGGCATGGCCGAACAGAAGTATTACGGTGACGGTTTCATTACCGGCTACGGTCGCGTGGAAGGCAGGCTGGTCTTTGTTTTTGCGCAGGATTTTACCGTGTTCGGCGGCTCGCTCTCCGAAGCGAATGCGGGGAAGATCGTCAAGATCATGGATCTGGCGGCCAAGATGGGCGCTCCGGTCATCGGACTGAATGATTCGGGGGGAGCACGCATTCAGGAAGGAGTGATGTCGCTGGCCGGTTACGCCGACATTTTTTTGCGCAACACACTTTACAGCGGAGTCGTGCCGCAGATCTCGGCCATCATGGGCCCGTGCGCGGGCGGCGCCGTGTATTCGCCAGCAATTACGGATTTCATCCTGATGGTGGATCAGACTTCTTACATGTTTATTACTGGCCCCGACGTGATCAGGCTTGTCACTCAGGAGGAAGTCACCAAAGATCAGCTCGGCGGCGCGCACACCCACAACGAAACTTCCGGAGTCGCGCATTTCATGTGCCGCGATGATGCTGAGTGCTTGTCGATGGTCCGCGAACTGCTGAGTTTTATTCCGTCGAACAATCTGGAAGACCCTCCGCGCAAGGCCTGCAGCGACCCGATCGATCGTCTGGAGGAGAAGCTCGACACGCTGATCCCCGATCAATCCAACATGCCGTATGACATGAAAGAGGTGATTCACACGGTCGTGGATGACGGCTACTTTTTTGAAATTCAGGAGCACTATGCCAGGAACATCGTCGTGGGATTCGCGCGCTTCAACGGGAAGCCGGTCGGGATCGTGGCCAATCAGCCTGCGATGCTTGCGGGCACGCTCGATATCAATGCGTCGGTGAAGGGCGCGCGCTTCGTGCGTTTCTGCGACTGCTTCAATATTCCGCTGGTGACGTTTGAAGATGTCCCTGGCTTTCTGCCCGGCACGCAGCAGGAGTATGGCGGAATCATCCGGCATGGCGCCAAGTTGCTGTATGCGTTTGCCGAAGCGACCGTGCCGAAAGTGACCGTGATTACGCGCAAAGCCTACGGCGGAGCGTATTGCGTTATGTCGTCAAAGCACATCCGCACGGACGTGAACTATGCCTGGCCGAGCGCCGAAATCGCGGTGATGGGGCCGGAAGGCGCGGTGGATATCGTCTACAAGCGAGAACTGGACGGCGCTGAAAATAGCGAGGCGGTTCGGCAGGAAAAGATTGAAGAATTCCGCGACCGGCTGGCGAATCCTTATGTGGCGGCTGATCGCGGATTTGTGGATGCTGTGATCCAACCGCGTGAGACTCGTAAGAAGCTGATCCAGGCGCTGGCTATGCTGGAGACGAAGAGGGATAAGAATCCACCAAGGAAGCATGGGAATATTCCGCTGTAGCCCGATTCGCTATTGAACCTGATTCAAGAACGCCTCAAGCTAGTTAATGCACGAGCCGTTTGAATGGCAAAGGAGATCGCACACCCGAGCGAATGAAGGCCAAGTGGGGCAGGCGTGCATAGGTAGAGCTTTATGCTGGCGCTGCCTATAGCCGGATCCGGGGCACGCAGAAAATCATACTGGGTTCCCCGCTTCAAGCCGTTGCCGTAGAGCATCCGTTCGACAAGTACATTTTCTGCGAAGCAATCTCGGAGAATCTTGAAGCCCTAAAAATACGCGTGATACGCCACTTCCCTGCGGCAAATGTCGCGCATGTCGAAGGGGACTGCGATCTCCGGGCTCCCGACATCCTCGCTGAAATCCCTCCGGGGTCGACAGGCAACACCGTTCTGACGCTAGGCTTCGCTGTTCCCCAAGTTCTTAG
>Ga0209528_1000008_pt1 | contig 19273 bp, 18 predicted proteins | sample JacPinW_OM2H0_M3_FD_187970 | JGI IMG/M metagenome (GOLD analysis project Ga0209528, IMG submission 187970) | Forest soil microbial communities from Algoma, Ontario, Canada - Jack Pine, Ontario site 1_JW_OM2H0_M3 (SPAdes) (version 2) | ecosystem: Environmental > Terrestrial > Soil > Boreal...
GAGATGTTGAGATTCTCTCGTGCGCGGGCCGCAGTCCTGGGCGTGGTAAGCAAAGCCGTGCCGCGTTGCACCGCCCAAGCCAGCAGCACCTGTGCTGGCGTCTTTCCAACTCGCGCGATTGCCGAAATGACTGGATCTTCGAGCGGCCCCGGCCTCATTCCGTGACCCAATGCCGCAAAAGCCAAAAACACGACGCCCTTCTCCTTGCAGAATTCCAGAAGCTCCGTTTCCGGCAGATACGGATGCGCTTCGACTTGGACCACGGCTGGCTTGATTCTCGCAGATTCATAGATGGGCAACAATTCGTTCAAACTGATGTCCGACAGTCCGATGGCCCGGCACCTGCCATGGTCCACGAGACTTTCCATCGCCCTCCAGGTGTCGATCAAAGTCACGCCGTGGTCGTAAAGGACATTGCCGTTTTGATCCCGCGGATCCTGCTCGTCCCCGGGTTGAAATGCAAACGGAGTGTGAATGAGGTAGAGATCCAGATAGTTGAGCCCGAGTCTGTCCAGACTCGCCTCGAAAGCCGGTTCGACGCGCTCGGGCCGGTGATTGGAGTTCCACAACTTTGTGGTAACAAAGATGTCTTCGCGCGCGATCCCTCTAGCGGCACGTCCTGCCTGCAACGCCTCGCCTACCTCGCGTTCGTTCCGGTATCGTTCCGCACAATCGAAGTGTCGAAATCCGGCTTCCAGCGCATCTCTGGTAGCACCTATCGTCTCGGCTGCATCGGGAATTAGGGTGCCAAACCCAACAGCGGGCATATGGCCGCCTCCGTGGTTGAGCGGTATTCTCGTCATCCGAAAATCAGAAGATTCGATCATGGTTATCCCTCCGCACTATCTCACGTCCGGCATCACCGCCTGGATAGGCAATCCTCTTCTCGGTAGGCGGCGCGACGCGCGTCTTTTTATCAGTATTCATTGCTTCAATTCTGATCCTTTCCAATTCACCACTTTCAATTGCTTTACGCACCTTCTGCGGGCTTCGTCTTTTGCCATCCAGTGTGACCTTACCGGTCGTTTGCAGTTACTTGCCCCAATGGTTTCAGACTACCGAAGCATAATAGCCAACGTGCGGGAATTCTATTGGACTTTGGTCCTACCGGACTACGCCGTATGGCTAAAGGATCGCGTTTACGAACGTCCGTACTGGCCGAGGGGACCTCTTTTATTCGGAAAACTGTGGGTTCCACCTAATATGACCTAGCTCGGTGGGGACCAAAGTCCAAGACAATTGACCCCGCGTCGTGTATTACGGTTGGTCATCGAAAAGCATAAACCCACAAAGCAGTAATAGGCTACGCTCAAGCAAAGAGGAGATAAAATGGATCAACAGAGCAAAACAAAATTTGATGCGGCTCCTAACATTCAACCAAGCAAACGGTCGGATGACCTGGGCGCTGCCTATTGTCGGGTTCGAGAGCTGAGCGAAAGCCTTTGTCAAACGCTCCAGCCTGAGGATTGCGTCGTCCAGACCGTTCCCGAGGTGAGTCCGACGAAATGGCATCTTGCGCACACGAGCTGGTTTTTTGAGACTTTCGTCCTCAAAGAAGTTCTGCCGGACTACACGCCGATCAACCCGCAGTACGCTTATTTGTTCAATTCCTACTATAATGCCGCTGGTAAGATGCACTGCCGGCCTAAGCGCGGGCTAATTTCGCGACCCACTTTAAGCGAGACCTTAGAATACCGACACGAAGTAGATGCGCGGATGGAAGGCGTTTTGGAAAATGAGGATCTCCTCAAGCAGTTCGAGTCCACTATTGTCCTGGGCATCAATCACGAACAACAACATCAGGAGCTGATGTTGACCGACATAAAACACGTGTTCTCCGAAAACCCTTTGCGCCCTATCTTTCGAGAGCGCGCAGAAACACTGGGCTCCACAGTGCCTCCGACACGATGGGTACCATTCAAGGCCGGAGTTTATCAGATCGGACACGCTGGTGGCGGATTTTTTTACGACAACGAAGAGCCGCGGCACCGACAGTTCGTTGAGGATTTCCATCTCGCGTCTCGCCTCGTTACGAACGGAGAATACGTTGAATTTATCGAGGACGGCGGTTATCACCGGCCAGAATTCTGGTTGTCACTGGGGTGGTATACGGTTGGTGAACAGCGCTGGGAAGCGCCACTTTATTGGGAGGGCGGTGACGGAAATTGGTCGATTTTTACCCTCACTGGCCTACGGAAATTAGACAAGAATGAACCGGTTTGCCATGTGAGTTATTTTGAAGCCGATGCGTTTGCCCGCTGGGCCGGCGCCCGCTTACCTACAGAATTTGAGTGGGAGATTGCGGCTGGAGATTTACCGCCTGCGGGAAACTTCGTGGAGAATGAAATTTTTCATCCGAAACCGACCGAGGAATCGACCGCCGGCGAATCTATTGCTCAAATGTTTGGTGATCTGTGGGATTGGACGAGTAGTTCATATTCCCCCTATCCGGGTTATTTAACCGCCCCGGGTGCACTCGGCGAATACAATGGTAAATTCATGTGCAACCAGTACGTATTACGGGGTGGCTCGTGCGCTACCTCGCAGTCGCACATCCGTAAGACCTATCGGAATTTTTTCCCGCCAAACGCCCGTTGGCAATTCATGGGAATTCGTTTAGCCAAAGACGCATCCTAGCGTTCCCTTTAAAACAGTCCCATTGCGATCGTGGTTCCAGTTTGGAGCGAATGGTTATTTATGATCAGGAGAAAAATCACGCCGACCGACCCCTGAGTGCGCGTAAAAATTACTCTTTCCGCCGATGAATGCCGGTAACGAATCCGATCAGCGCGATGCAGAGCCGTATCAAGACGGTTTTCGCGATGAGGCTTTACGTGGTCTCGCGCAGCGCCCCAAACGGATCGCACCGAAATTTTTTTATGACGAAGTTGGCTGTCAGCTTTTTGAGGAGATTTGCCAACTCGAGGAATATTATCTCACTCGTACTGAGATCGACATCCTGCGCGAAAACGCGACCGCGATTTGCCGGGCATTGGGGCCCGAGTGCCTTTTGGTCGAATTCGGCAGCGGCAGCAGTGTCAAAACCCGCATCCTGCTCGACCATTTGTTCGCGCCGACAGCCTACGTGCCGGTCGACATCGCACGAACGAGTTTGTTGCGATGCTCGGCCAGACTCTCGGATGACTATCCCGATCTTTGCGTCCTGCCGGTATGTGCCGACTTTACCACCGACTTTGCACTGCCGGAGATCCCGCCGCTATTGCAACGGATCGTTGCATTTTTCCCTGGTTCCACCATTGGCAATCTCGAGCCGGCTGAGGCCGAAGATTTTCTTCGCAGGACAGCGGTGCTCTGCGGTCCCGGCGGTGGACTCCTTATTGGCATAGATCTAAAAAAAGACTCGAACCGGCTTGAGCGGGCCTACAACGATGCGCGCGGCGTAACCGCCAAATTTAATCTGAACCTGCTCGACCGAATCAATCGCAGTTTTGGAACGGACATTCCGTGCGAAAATTTCCGCCACTACGCGTTCTACAACGAAGAACTCGGCCGAATCGAAATGCATCTGGTCAGCATGGGCGAGCAGATCGTACAATTGAATGGCGCCCGCATTGCCTTTGCCGAGGGAGAACAGATTATCACGGAATACTCGTACAAATACACCGTTCGGGAGTTTGCCGGTCTCGCGACGCGATCGGGATGGAGTGTTCGGGAGCTTTGGACCGATCCCGAGCAGTTATTCTGCGTACTGCATCTTGTCGCGCGGTAATAGCCGGCATCTGAGAACCCACAGCCTGGCAAACGCTGCCAAAAAGAGTAAAGCTCCTGTCTAAAAATTGCGGATCGAGAATAGCCGCGTCGTGAATCGTGGACAGATGAGCTTTCGAAAATGATCAAACTCAGTTCTGTAAGCAAAAAATTCGGCACGACAGTCGCCCTTCACGAAACGAATCTGGATGTTTCTGCCGGCAAAACAACCGTCCTGATCGGTCCGAGTGGGTGTGGCAAGTCAACCATTTTGAGACTAATCATTGGTTTACTCGAGCCTACCAGCGGCACAATCGAAATTGACGGCGACCGTGTCACCCCAACTAACATCCTCCCTTTGCGGCGGCGCATCGGGTACGTGATTCAGGAGGGCGGGCTGTTCGCTCATCTGACGGCCAGAAAAAATATATTGCTCATGGCAAAGCATCTAAAACAGCCGGAAGAGCGAATGGAAACCCGTCTCCATGAACTCTGTGAGTTGACTCATTTCCCCGAAGGTGGGCTCCTACGTTATCCAGTCGAACTCTCCGGCGGCCAGCGGCAACGGGTGAGCCTGATGCGCGCGCTCATGCTTCAGCCGTCGGTGCTGCTGCTCGATGAGCCGCTCGGCGCGCTTGATCCGATGGTCCGTGCCCGTCTGCAGGATGAGTTGAAGGAAATTTTCAAGCGCCTGCAACAGACGATTGTAATGGTTACCCACGACATGGCCGAGGCCGGCTTTTTTGCCGATTGCATTGTGTTGCTGAATGAAGGCCGCATCGTCCAATCCGGAACACTCGATGACCTGCGGACCAGGCCGGCTACAGAGTTCGTTCGCGAATTTCTACGCGCGCAACGCGCAGTTGAGGCAATATGAAGCCGATCATTCCGATCTTACTGATTCTCGGGCTCTCCGTTGGGGCACAAGCGCAGCGAATCGTGGTCGGTTCCAAGAGATTCACCGAGTCCTACGTTCTGGGTGAGATCGCCAAGACGACTTTGCAGAATGCCGGCTTCGCAGCCGAGGTCCGACAAGGCATGGGTGGGACGATCATCTTGTGGCAAGCCTTGCAGGGGGGCGAAATTACGCTCTACCCGGAGTACACCGGCACGATCGCCGAGGAAATCCTGAAAACGAAGCCGCCGCTGAGCACGGATCAAATGGGTGCGCTGCTTCGGCAACTTGGGGTGGGGATGACGGGGGAGCTTGGGTTCAACAACACCTACGCTCTCGTTATGCGGCGAGATCGTGCCGCCAAGCTTGGCCTCCACAAGATAAGCAACCTGCGGGATCATCCCGATCTGAACATCGGTCTGACCCACGAGTTTCTCGACCGCCAGGATGGCTGGACGCCGTTGAGCGCGCGGTACGGTTTGCAGATGCGGAACGTACGCGGGATCGATCACGCGCTTGGCTACGCGGCTCTGGCGAATGGGTCGATCGACCTAAAAGACGCCTATTCGACGGACGCAAGGATCGCAGAAAACGATCTCGTTGTGCTTGATGATGATCTTCACTTTTTTCCGCAATATAAAGCCGTGTTTCTTTACCGGCTCGATATGGACAATCGTGCCGTGGCCGCGTTGGAAAAACTCGTGGACACGCTCGATGAAGCGCGCATGACGCGCTTAAACTCAGAAGCTGAGCGGACAAAAGATTATGCTTTCGCCGCGTCGCTTTACTTTGGCCAAAAACCAGTCTCCCGTTCCAATGACTTCATTGGAAAAATCGGGGGCTGGACATTGCGACACTTGGAATTGGTTGGGGCTTCGCTTTTCCTAGGAATTATTGCCGGCATACCGCTTGGCATTCGGGCGAGTCGGCCCGGCCCGGTCAGCAACTTCATTCTCGCCAGCATCGGCGTGATCCAAACTATCCCGTCTCTCGCGTTACTTGCGTTGCTTGTGCCACTCCCTTTTTTCGGAATCAGTCCGGTAACGGCGGTCTTCGCTCTTTTTTTGTATAGCCTACTGCCGATCGTTCGGAATACCGCCACCGGTCTGCAGGACATCCCGACGGCGGTCCGGGAATCCGCTGCAGCGCTGGGATTAGAGCCCCGTGCCCAACTTTGGAAAGTTTTCTTGCCACTCGCCTCACGCACGATTTTGGCCGGGGTAAAAACCAGCGCGATCATTGACGTTGGCACCGCTACGCTGGCCGCACTCATCGGGGTCGGCGGATTGGGAGAACCAATTATCAGCGGGCTCAATCTGAATGACTACAGCACGATTTTGCAGGGCGCGATTCCCGCTGCCTTGCTCGCACTGCTGGTGCAGTTCTTCTTCGACGGACTGGACCGCGTCTTCGTCCCGAAAGGTCTGCGGCTCAAACAATGAAAAATTGCTTACGCCGATGACGTGCCCGGTAGCGCAGCATTCGAGAAGTTTTTGCGGGTGCTCCAAACGGTTTGTGGTACGCTGGCAAAGCGTCGGGAGGAGAAATGGCAACACGGCTTGTGTCCGTTAACATCGGTTTACCACGCGATATCAACTGGCGCGGCAAAACCGTCCACACGGGCATCTGGAAGCGTCCAGTGCCGGGCCGCGTCATCGTCCGAAAACTTAACATCGATGGTGATGGCCAAGGAGACTTAGGCGGCCACGGAGGCGTGAACCGTGCCGTCATGGTTTACCAGCTGGAATCCTACCGATACTGGGAGTGCGAACTCAGCCGCACTAATTCTTCGTACGGACAATTTGGCGAAAACTTCACCGTCGATGGCTTGCCTGACGTTGAAGTGTGTATCGGTGACCGCTACCGGATCGGCACAGCTTTATTCGAGGTATCGCAGCCGCGGGTCACCTGTTACCGCGTCGGCATCCGCATGGACGAACCGCAAATGGCAGCCCTGATGGCGGCGCATCACCGACCAGGTTTTTACTTTCGTGTACTGGAAGAGGGGGAAGTTGGAGCTGGCGACGAAATTGTAAAGGTCGCAGACGGCCCGGAGCAGATGAGCGTCGCCGAGATGGACGCGTTGCTTTATCTGCCCGAGCATACCCCCGAGCAATTAGAGCGCGCGCTGCGCATTCCGGCATTGAGCGAGGGATGGCGGGGTTCGTTTCAGGCGATCCTGCAAAACAAGACGAGCGAAAGCCCAGAGCCAGGAAATCCGGGGCTCGCACCGCCGAGCGGTCCGCCGCCTGCATGGCCGGGATTCCGACCGCTAAGAGTGTCACGTATCGAGCGGGAGAGCGTCAGCGTGGTCACACTGACGCTGGTTCCTGCGGATGGTCGCCCAATCGTTGCTGCTCTGCCCGGCCAGTTCGTTATCTTGCGTATGCAACCGGAGCCCAACCGTCCAGTTCTGTTGCGCAACTACTCGCTTTCGGATTTACCCAGTGCGGACCACTATCGGGTGAGTATCAAGCTGGAGGTTAATGGCGCCGCCAGTACCTACTTGCACAATCAAGTTAGAATAGGTGATTTGCTCGATGTGGCGGCGCCGAGGGGGAATTTCACGCTGCAACCGGGCGAGAGGCAAGTGGTGTTACTCAGCGCGGGTGTTGGAGCAACTCCGGTGCTGGCGATGCTGCATTCGCTAGCCGCCGAAATTTCGCCCCGCGAAGTCTGGTGGCTGTTCGGAGCTCGTAACGGCAAGGACCACCCGTTTGCGGAGGAATCACGCAACCTGGTCAAAGCACTACCCCGCGGTAAAAGCTTCATTGCCTACAGTCGCCCGGGTTCCCGAGATCGTCCGAGCGTGGATTTCGATGCTTCAGGACGTATCACGGTCGAAGCCCTCGAAAAACTCGGTGTGCCGTGCGATGCCGATTTCTACCTGTGCGGGCCTGCTGGGTTCCTGCTGGATTTGGGAGACGGACTGGTGGCCTGGGGCGTTTCAGACGCCCGGGTGCACACGGAGATTTTCGGCCCAGGCAAACCGATAACGCCCGGTGTCGTCGATCGGTCGCATGCACCTCCGCACCCGCCGGAGGGGCCTGTGGGTTCGGGTCCACGAGTGTCGTTTGTGCGTAGCGGCATCAATGTGGGCTGGAACGCAAAGTTTTCGAGCCTTCTCGATTTCGCGGAAGCCTGTGACGTGCCGGTGCGCTGGTCGTGCCGTACGGGGGTCTGCCACACTTGCGAAAGCGGCTTGATCTCGGGCAATGTAGACTACCAGCCCGAACCGCTCGAGGCGCCCGCCCAGGGCAATCTGCTGATCTGTTGCTCCCAACCTAAGGGTGACGTGGTAATCGACTTGTAACTGGCAGTGAATGCCCTCACCGTCCTGGAGTACGCTGCTTGAAACTGCAAATACGAAACCCCGAATCCTAGTCCTGTTCCCCCAAGGTTTGGGTGTACGTTTTGCCGTAGGGATAGAAGAGTTCCTTTCGGCCTTGTTGCCACGCCGCTTTGAGTTCGGGCGCCGTGATATCCCAGTCCGGCCGGCATTTCTTGGTAACGGCTCGTAAATCCTGGCGGAGATCTTCCATCGTGGGCCGACCGAAGAACCAGTAGCCGTTGTAGATCTTGTATACGACAAGGCCAGGTTCGAGGACAATGGCATGAGGGATCATCGGATTGTGGAGAGGATCTGTGTACTCGGCGATGTCGAGATCCTTTTGGACTTTACGCCCCGGGTCAGAAAGGAAAGGCCAGTGGGCACCCACTCCGCTGCGATATTCATTCGTCTCGGTGATATTGTCGGTGCTAATCGTGACCAGTCGGCAATAGCCAACCTCAAGTTCAGCATGGAGTTGAACAAGCCCTTCAGCCTGCCGGCGGTCCTTCGGGCAGAAACCACCGCGGCTGAGGATGAGAACCATTGGATGTTGTCCTTGCAGTTCGGAGAGCTTCCGACGTTTCGCGGCGTGATCGGAAAGCTCATAATCGGGGAAGATCGCCCCGGGAATAATGTCAGATCGCATATACAGCCGCCTTTCTTGTTAGAACATGACCACTCTCAACGTCAAGAACCGACAAAGCCTCGAACCAGCGCGGCGATCTCATCTGCAGTGGTGTCCAATGCGAGATGACCGGCGTCGACGTGGTATTGACGCTGCTTCCGCGGGTCTTCTGAGCCAACATCTGCTTAGAAAGCAAAACCAAAATCAGCCCGCTCACCAAACAAACCGAAACGAGCCAGAGGGGATCAAGCTAGCAATGAACAGAAACCTAAAACCTCAGAAAGTGTTACCGATGTTTTGACTACGCCCTGTAACCTGTAACGTATAATGTGACCGACTGGAACGAACTCTACAGAATTGGTGAAATGCCCTGGGAGAAAGGGGCGGCGGCACCGCCGCTGCTTTCCTGGATGGCTCGACACAGCGCGCTCACCGGCGACGTTCTGGTTCCTGGCTGCGGGTTTGGCCACGATGTGCGGGCAATCGCAATGGCATCGCCAAACGCCCGTGTTGTTGGTCTCGATGTTGCGCCATTGGCTTTGGCCCAGGCTAAAAAGTATCCCCAAGCCGGCAATGAGAGCTACATTTGCGCAGACCTGTTCCGGCTGCCGGCAACGCTGGTTGGAGCCTTCGATTGGATCTTTGAGCATACCTGTTTCTGCGTGGTTTTGCCGGCACAACGTGTCGATTATGTTCGCGCGATGGCGACCGCGCTTCGCAAGTCCGCTCAGATTCTCGCCATCTTCTTTCTTAATCCCTGGGATCCAGGTGAAGCACCGCCGGAAGGGGGGCCTCCCTTTGGGGTTTCAATTGAAGAGTTAGACGCGCTTTTTCTCCCGGAATTTCAGCTCTTGCAAGAAGAGCGACCGAAGACGTCATATCCCGGACGGGAGGGTCGAGAAATTCTTCGTTTGCTCCGGAAGCGGTGAAGCTTTGCGAATCGTGAAATAAAACGTCGCACCTTCATCGACTTTTCCTTCCGCCCAAGTTATCCCGCCGTGCCGCGCGACAATTCGTCGAACGTTTGCCAACCCTAAACCGGTTCCTTCAAATTCTTCTGGTTGGTGCAGCCGTTGAAAGATACCAAAGAGTTTTTCGGCGTAGCGCATATCAAACCCAGCTCCATTATCCTGTACGGAAAAGCAATATTCATTGGCGCTCTCCGTGCTGGTTATCGCGATCTTCGCGCATTTCCGATTCCGCGTATATTTTACTGCATTCGAAATCAAGTTCGTCCAAACCTGTTTGAGAAGGGTCCGATCTCCGTTTACGGCTGGCAATTGGCCGACGTTCCACTCGATTTCGCGCTCGTTTGCGTATTGCGAACTCTCTTCCAGGACTTCGGAGACGAGCAAATGCATGTTAACTTGACTCTCTTGCTTTTCCCGGCGCCCCATTTTGGCGAAGACGACGAGATCGTCAATGAGTGCTCCCAATCTTTTCGCTGACCCGGAAATGATCCCAAGATAGCGTTGGCCTGACGGACCGAGGACTGCCGAGGAGTCTTCCCGGAGGAGGTCGACGAACCCATCAATGTAGCGAACCGGTGCTCGCAGGTCGTGCGACACGGATGAACTAAAACTCTCCAGTTCCAGGTTAGCCTGTTCTAGTTCGGACGTTTTCTGCTGCAATTCGTAATTTAGCCTCCGAAGTCTTTGTGCGGTCTGTTTGTGCTCCAGAATCTCACGTTGGAGCGCGGCATTGGCTTGTTCCAATGCGTTCGGGCTGGGCATTGCGAGCACCTTTGGAATCCGAGGAACGAGCGCGATCGCCGTCGTCAGTGCAACAAAAGCGGTGGCAGCTTTTACCGATCCGGTGAGCCAGTAATTTGCATGCCAAATATTCCAAATATCCAGTACGCTCGTCGCGCCGGAGGTGAGGATAAAGACCGCAAAACAAAGGAACATCCGACGAAATGCCAGGTCCCGGCGTCGCCGGACCAGGTAGACGAGCGTAATCGGGATCAAGCAATAGGCTATCGCGATCAAACCGTTGGAAATTACGTGTAGCCAAATCACGTAAGGATCCCATTTATAACAGACTCCGTACGGCAGGAATCCCGTGGAGGGAAGGAATTCCGTGAAGGGAAATAGCTTATGAATAAATTCCATAGATTGGCGTCGCCTCAGCGTCTATCCGTCATTCAACTGACGGGTCACTCAAGAAGAAGTTTTGAGATGTACAGAAAGATAAGTTAGAAATCGCGCACTATGGGCGATCGAGAGCGGCTCTCACTCTTCGTACCAATTCCTGCGGGTTGTATGGTTTGGGCACAAAAGAATCGATTCCGTATTGTTTCTGTCTTCGTTCAATCGAACGATCGATATGCCCGCTTGTTAACATGACCTTTAAGTCCGGCTTCAGCTCTTTCAGGCGAGTACATAAGGCAAAACCATCCATCTTGGCCAAATCGACATCCGAAAATACCAAGTGGATTTCCTCTCCGCGATCAGCAAAAAGTTCGAGTGCTTCCTGGCTCCCTTTGGCGAGCAAGACCTTGTAGCCGCTCAAGGCGAAGAGCGTTTCCAGAAACTTAGCAACGTCCGATTCATCCTCGACCACCAGAATCGTTTCGGAACCACTCGAGCGGATCGGCAAGGGTTCGCTTTCTTTGACCACTCCTCGTTCTCCGGGCAAAGGAATCGGGAAGAAAAGAGTAAACGTCGTACCGATGCCAGGCTCAGATTTAACATCGACAAATCCCTGATGGTTCTGCATCAGTCCATAAACCACCGGCAGACCCAAACCAGTACCTTTGCCGGATGGTTTGGTAGTGAAAAATGGTTCGAATATATGCTGTCTCACCGAATCCTCCATTCCAACCCCGGTATCAGCAACCTCGACTTTTAAGTATTGTTTAGCCACTTCCTTTGGTTGGTCGGGAAATGGTCCAGCCAAAACCTCGTCTACGGTGATAGTAATGGTGCCGCCCTCGGGCATCGCATCCCGTGCATTGGTAAGCAGGTTAATAAAGATACGATCAATCTGGGCTGGATCGGCCAATATCTGTGCTAAGTCTGACGGATAGTGTTGGGCAACGGTGATATTCTCAGGGAAAGTCGCCTGCAACATTCCCACCGTGTCGCGCAGCGGTTTAACGATGTCGGCAAGAACCAGGCGCGTTTGTCCCTGGCGAGCGAACACCAGAAGACCCCGAACCAACTCAGCTCCGCGCTGGACCGCGCGATCGATTGTTTCGGCGACAGCGAGAACTCTCTCGGGCTGATCGCTAGCGAATTTAAGCAGGCTGATGTTCCCGGAAATAATTGTCAGCAAGTTGTTGAAATCGTGCGCTACCCCCCCAGCCAGCGTGCCGACCGCCTCCAGACGTTGCCCCTCGTGCAACCGATTCTCCATTTCCTCATAATTGGCGCGATTCTTGGTATCAGAGAGAGCCCGCATCACTGCCGGCACCAGACGGGAGAGCCGATCCTTCAAAACATAGTCGGTGGCGCCATTTCGTAACGATTCGATTGCCGCTTCTTCACCGATTGTTCCAGACACAAAAACGAATGGAATATTCGGATGCAACGATTTTGTCAGTGTAAGAGCTTCCAGGCCGCTAAAGCGCGGGAGCTTGCAATCGGCCAGGATTAAATCAAATGGGATATGCCGAAGCGCCTGTTCAAACTGTTCCCGCGTTTCGACGCGATCGAGTTGGCAATCCAGACCCTCGCGAAGGAGTCTTTGCTGGACAAGCAGTGAATCTGCTTCTGAATCCTCAATGTGCAGGATACGCAACCGCTGCACCAAACTCCTATCTGCCTCGTCCGGCATCGTGAATAGAGAACCGATGACTTTTACATGATTATCGGGAGATCCTCGATCGAATGGCAAGCCTAAATGGCAGACGGCTTACAGCCGCTACCAAGTTACAGGTTACAAGTTGCAGGTTTGCCGCCCTGGGGAGCCACTTGGCTCTTAAGGCCTATGTTCCCGTCTCCGGTTTTTCTTCCAAGTATCGGCTTCTAGTTTTTATGTTCCGTATAGACGATCACCGAAGTCTCCTAACCCAGGCAGTATGTACTTCCTTTCGTCGAGCTCACGGTCTAGCGCCGCCGCATAAATATCGATCTGTTGATCCACTGCTTCCACTGCTTTTACACCCTCTGGAGCAGCCACTACACAGGCAATAGCACACTTTTGGGCGCCACTTGCCTTCAGCAGCTTGATGGCCTGTACCGCCGAGCCACCTGTTGCCAACATCGGGTCAAGAAGCAATACGTGCTTTTGCTCGAGCGGAGGTAATTTACTATAATAATTTCGCGCGATGGCGGTTTCGTGGTCTCGCTCAAGACCAACATAGCCGACCTGGACATCAGGAAAGAGATCGGTAAAGGGCTGGATCATTCCGATACCGGCTCGAAGAATTGGCACAATTACCAAAGCCTGGGCCAGAACCTGGCCTTCGTGGGCCTCGAGGGGAGTTTCAATGAAGCATTGCCGCGTCGATAGTTGGCGCGTGGCTTCAATCGCGAGCAGCACGCCGATCTGATAGGTTAAGGTGCGAAAAGTGACCGGTTTGGTGGTGCGGTCACGCAAATGAGTGACGATATGTGAACAAAGGGGATGATTGAGCAGATGCAACATTGGAGGCCGGAGTTGGCGAATGATGTTAGGTGATTCGGATGGCCAGGAACAAGACCGGCGCGTTGCAATTGCACGAATTTTTCGCAACATGGTGAGATCATGGCGCAAATAGGAGGAGTTTCCCACGGTTCGAGTAAATCGAGTCCCCCTCCGGTCTCGGGATCGCCGGCTGAGCGGTCAAAATATCGAACGGCGCCCGATCAAACCGACACAAAAATGCCGGTAGGCGTTCCCAATATCATCGGGAATGAAGCCGCCGAACGTTTCAGTTTCTATGGGATGAGGGCCATCCTGGCCGTATTCATGACAACCTACCTCATGAATGCCGCCGGCCAACGCGCCGTAATGGGCGAGGATGAAGCTTCAGGATGGTTCCATCAGTTTGTTGCCGCCGTTTATTGGATGCCCATTTTTGGCGCCCTCATTTCCGATGGTCTGCTCGGCAAATACCGGACGATTTTTTACTTATCGATCGTCTACTGTCTGGGCCATTTATCGCTTGCTTTGAACGACACCAGGCTCGGTCTCTTTCTTGGACTAAGCCTGATTGCGATCGGAGCAGGTGGAATCAAACCGTGCGTGTCGGCCAACGTCGGTGATCAGTTCGGCCGAGGGAATCAGCATCTGATGTCGAAGGTATTCGGTTGGTTCTATTTGTCGATCAATCTGGGTTCGACCTTCTCGACTTGGCTCTGCCCAATCCTCTTGAACAATCCAAACTTCGGCCCGCACTACGCATTCGGTTTGCCCGGCGTGCTCATGTTCATCGCCGCCGTTGTATTTTGGTTGGGTCGAAAAAAGTTTGTTCATGTTCCGCCCGGTGGTTTCGGGTTTGTGCGCGAGTTCTTCAGCAAAGAAGGTTTAGCTGTCCTGTTGCGTCTGGCGTTCGTCTACTTGTTCGTCGCGGTCTTCTGGGCACTGTGGGACCAAAGCTCAGGCGGAGAATGGACATTGCAGGCAACCAAGCTTGATCTCAATGTGTTTGGCTTTCATGTGTTACCGGAACAGGTGCAAATCTTAAACCCGATCCTGATCTTAATCCTGGTGCCTCTCTTCAATTACGTGTTCTATCCGGTAATCGATCGCGTTTTTCCGCTTACGCCACTGCGCAAGATCGGCATCGGTCTCTTCGTTACCGCGCTGTCGTTCATTGTGCTTTGGTGGATTCAACTGCAGCTCGACGCTGGAGCGAAGCCGAGCGTTCTTTGGCAGCTACCTGGGTACATTCTGCTTACGGCTGGAGAAGTGATGGTATCGATTACCGGTCTCGAATTCTCCTATACCCAAGCTCCAAGAAAGATGAAGAGCGCAGTGATGGCCCTTTGGCTTTTTGCGGTGAGCGTCGGGAATCTCATTACTTCGGCCATCGATTTCAATAAATCGAACCTCAGCGGTATCGGGATCAATTTGGAGGGAGCAAATCACTACGCTTTTTTTACTTCGTTCATGCTGGTTACCGCGATTCTGTTTATCTTTGTAGCGCGGAAGTATCGCGGAAAAACCTATATACAGGGCGAAGAACCGGAAACGCTCGCGACTGCGCAAACTGCGAGCGGCTAGAATTGCGAACGCCGGGAACGATCCAGCGCGTGGGTCCGCGTGGATTTCGAGGATTTCGAGACCCCACCGAGAGTCGTAGGAGGATCCGACGCCGTCTTGGTGCAGCACGTAACCACCTCAAGCCACAGACTATGTCGGACAGGCTTGGCCCCGGCGTTGTCGGCGTTCACGGCGTTACAGACGTTTCCGGGCCCATTAACACCCGAAAATCCTTCTTGGCTTTGGGAGTAAACAATACGGCTTGGTACAAAATGGAAGTCTTGCCGTTCGTCTCGCGGACGGTAATTCGGAAAACTCGTGTGGTTCGCCCGAACTCGAATAACCAGGGGATTGATCGAGGGTTAGCTCGAATAAGCGCACTTTGTCGGCTCCACCGCCTTTCGTCAATGCGGGGAGCGCGATCTTCAAGGACCAAGATCGGACTATCGTTGGTGACATCTTCGATTCTGACCAGCCGCAGTCCGGTTTCCTGTTTGGGCATTATGGCAAACTGCCAACGGACAAAGTTCTTCCCTTCCGTTCGGTAGGTGGTGAGTCCCGCTTCATCTACCACGAAGCGCTCATTCTCGGCTTTGACGAAGCCAGCACCGACTCGAGTGAACGTAAGATTTTGACCGCCACTGACGGGGATGCTCTCTGTTAGTGGTTGGTGAGCGCATCCACCCAGCAGCAATATGGCCGCTGCTGAAATTCGAAGGTTGCCCATAGAAACCACCATTGTACGCAAGAGAACCGTTGGGCTAGCGAAAACCGCTCCAGATTGCCGTCCGGTTGTGAAGCCTTTTGGTGTTGGCGAAGTTGCGCTAGGTTGTCCCAACTCAAGATCTAAACCCAATCTATCTATGAACCCCTCATCTACTGCCGTTGTTCTTATCGAATTCCAAAATGATTTCACTACCCCGGGAGGAAAATTGCATGGAGCCGTCCAGGACGTCATGCAGGCGACCGGAATGCTGGATAATACCAAGGAAACCGTAGAGCGAGCTCGAGCCGCGGGCGCCACCATTGTCCATCTGCCGATCCAATTCGCTCCAGGCTTTCGCGAGATCAGTGAGCTCCCATATGGAATCCTTAAAGGATGTAAGGATGGTGAAACATTCGAAAAAGGAAGCTGGGGAGCAGAGATCGTCGACGGTCTCAAACCAAAGCCGGAAGATATTATCGTCGAAGGAAAAAGAGGTCTGGACGGGTTTGCTACGACCAATCTGGATTTCATTTTGCGTAATCGAAAAATTGAGACCGTGGCTTTGGCCGGCTTCCTGACTAACTGTTGCGTCGAATCGACGATGCGTACCGCCTACGAATTGGGATATAATGTGGTCACGTTGAAGGATTGTGCGGCAACGGTAAGCCAAACTGCTCACGAGAATGCCTTCGAACACGATTTCCCGATGTTTTCCCATCCAATGACCCATGATGAGTTCTTGGCGAAGCTAGCTGGTAGCAAATCCGAGAAGAAAGAGATGCAGCCGGCGGTTGGGTAGGTCAGTCTCGTTAGTCATCGTCTTGTCCGCTGATAACCCCTGACGACGAGCTGTCTGCCGAGGCCAGGGATATCGGTGTGAGATGATGAAAAGATGGCGAAGGCGGAAGGGGAGCTGCTCCGTCTTCGCCTGCTATCCGAGATGGGTTCGCCGACGGGACAGGCGTTGGATCGTCCTCGGGCGTCGCAAACAACGCCCCTCCGATCGCTTGGTGGGTAATTCGATCCCTTGGTCGGAGAGCTACGCTACCGCGCTTCCTACCTTCACCCAAAGCCAGAAATTACCAGCAATCCCAAAACTATTGCGGCCACAAGCAACATTAGGAGCATGACATCTTCCCAAGGATCGGAAAGGTGGATACGTTTCTTCTGATATGTTGCAGAATTTATTTGCTGTTGAAGCCAGGTTTGCTCATCAACGAGCCTAGCCTCTGATTGCAGTGCTTCCTTCGCGGCGAAAAAATCGATGATCTTCCCAGTAGAAATCTCTCCACTCTCTGAAGGGTTTCCCTGGTATTTCTGTTCTGATGTTTCGGTAGTAGGCATCTTTAAATCTGCTTCCGTATTCTTATTGACGATTCCATCGTCTGATCTAACGCGACGGATCGAGCGAGAGGCAAGCGCGCGAGCGTTGGCCCAGTGCTTTCCGCAAGGCGGGGAGTCGACTATCGCCGAAGCTTTGTTCGAACGAGAACCCCCCGCGATCAGCGGCGATTCATACGAATAGGAGCATAAGCCATGTGAGTCCGGCGCGGAGCGGTGATGCGGATGGATTTTGAATTCATGGTTCTGCCTCCTTTCGGAATTATGGAGTGAACAGAAAAGATGCGATTAACGCAAGCTGAAAAAACTTCATTTCTACACAAAAAATGGGACGACTAAGTTAGTCGTCCCATTTCGGATCTGCTTGTCTAGGTGTTGCCGTAAGGTCAAATATACCTGAGCACAATCAGAATAATGAGGATTAACAACAGTAAGCCGAGGCCGCCGGATGGGTAGTATCCCCAGCCGCTACTGTAGGGCCAATGGGGAAGAGCGCCTATCAGCAAAAGCACAATAATTATTAACAGAATGGTGCCCATATGCTCGAAGATTTGACAAGTAGTTCGCGTGTAATTTGCGAGACGGCTGTATAATTCGCCCCTTGCCGAGACAGGCATACCGACGCGGCGACAAAGCAGCGTCGATATGCCATCCAATGGTGTTATACTCACCCAAAGCCGGATATCGCCAGCAAGCCCAAGACTGCTGAGGCCGTCAGCAACAGCAGGAACAGGGCATTTTCGAGTGCATCGAAAACAACTTTCTGCCGCCGCGCCGCGGCGCGAAGCTTAGCTTGGCTTGCCTTTCTTTGGGCAGCGAATCTAGCCTCCGAACGCAACGCCTCCCTCGCGGCAAAGAAATCGATTATTTTTGCCGCGGGAATCTTCTGATTTTGAGAAGGACCGGGGTTGGGTCTCGAAGCCTGGTGTGGTAATTCGTAAACAGTCATAGTAGTAAGTATCTAATAATAAATGGGTTATATCGGTGTGTTCCGATTTCGATCCGGACCGGATAGAGGTCGTGAAGACACACGCCGGTTAAGCCGTAGCGGCGGAGTCGACTACCGGAAAGCGTCCTCTCGAAAGAGAACGCGGTTTAGCGGTAACTGAGGCGAGCCGGGGCAATAACCGTGTTGGTCCCGGACTGCATCATTTTGCGGACAGATATTTTTAAGTTCAACAGGTTTTGCCTCCTTTCGGAACCGTTAAGTAAACGAAAAAGGCGCCGGAAGCGCAAGCAAAAAACGAATTCGGAATCTAGAATTCAGAAGTCAGTCGAGGCAAGGTAAGGCCGGATTCTAGATCCTTGGCTCCTAGCTTCTCTCACCCGACACCTGCTACCTTAAACCCCTCTTGTTCTAGCACCGCTCGCACCCGATCTGGCTGATCGCCCTGGATTTCAATGGTTCGTCCTTTCACGGATCCTCCACAACCGCAGCTCACCCGAATCTTTTTGGCGATGGTCTCGATCACGGAGAGGGGCAAGTGAGTTGCGAACTGGTCAACAACAATCACAGTCTTTCCGCCGCGATGAGCCGTTTCCCGACCCAATACGACTCGGCCGAGCTTCCAGAGCGGTGCCGCGGTTTGGTCAGCGGAACGAGGGTGGTCCGATCCTTCCGCCAGGTCCATCTCAGGAAACGCATCTTGCAGTTTGGCCAAAGGCTTCGTTGCCGCATGGGTGTTGATGCGTTTTTTTGGATTGGACGGCATGAATCAAAGATGATGGCCAATCGCCGATAGCCAACAACAAATTTTCGGCCGTCGGCTATCGGTTATCTTTTTGGTGACTGGATTACTAACAAGGTTTCGCCTAGAAGAGGACTGTATCACAACCTTTGATTTTCTATGCCCGAAGAACCGGAAGTACCGTTAGAATCTGTTCACGAAGAGATCCACCATCACGCGGAACACTCCGGTGAGCGTTGGACGCTAGGAGTGGCACTTAGCTCAGCTTTGATTGCCGCGCTAGCGGCTGTTTCCTCACTTTTAGCCGGACACCACTCGGATGAAGCATTGATCGAACAAATGAAAGCGACCGATCAATGGTCGTACTACCAAGCAAAAGGGATTAAGGCGAATATTCTGGCATCGAAGATGGAATTGCAGCGTGCCCTGGGTAAAGAGGCCGACCCAGGCGATGAGAAGAAAGTTCACCAGTATTCGGCGGAGCAGGAGGAGATCAAGAAGGAGGCCGAGAAAGCTCAACAGAAGTCGGAGGCGCACATTCGCGCTCACAATGTTCTCGCCCGCGGGGTTACGTTTTTTCAGATCTCGATCGCGATAGGCGCTATTTCAGTGCTTACGAGACGAAAATGGTTTTGGTTCGTTGGAATATTTGGTGCGGTGATTGGCACGTGGTTTCTGGTTGAAGGAATTATCAGGTTTCACGCGTAGCAGCAGCAAAGTAGGCGCAGCTGGTAGCTGCGCCTACTTCATCTACGCTTTCACTTCGTGGGTAGTCACCTCAAAATGTTCAAGAATATGCTTGCCGAAGACCATTGCGATTGGGACATCACCCGCATCGCGGCCACGGCCG
>Ga0209528_1000010_pt1 | contig 18569 bp, 20 predicted proteins | sample JacPinW_OM2H0_M3_FD_187970 | JGI IMG/M metagenome (GOLD analysis project Ga0209528, IMG submission 187970) | Forest soil microbial communities from Algoma, Ontario, Canada - Jack Pine, Ontario site 1_JW_OM2H0_M3 (SPAdes) (version 2) | ecosystem: Environmental > Terrestrial > Soil > Boreal...
AAGTATCCGCGCACCCACACGGCCGACATGGCGCGCTATTTTGTGGGCTTGGCCTCGGCACAACTTGGCGATAACGCGGCAGCCGAGCGCAGCCTGCAGGAGGCGGCCCGCTCGTCGAATGCCGACCTGGCGGCCTTAGGCAAGTTCGCGCTGGCCTCCGTTTATCGCGCGGAGAATAAGGACGCGCAGGCGATCGATCTTTATAAGCAGTTGATGGACAAGCCTACGCTCGTCGTCAGCAAAGCTACCGCCCAGCTTGAACTCGCTAGTTTCTACGAGTCGCGGCAGAAGCCGGATGAGGCCAAGAAGATTTACGAGCAAGTGCAGAAAGAAAATCCGGCCACCGACGCCGCGTCGCTGGCGCAGCGGCGAACCGCGGCGCTGAAGTAAGAAAAGTAGTTCTTGCAGGAAGATCCACCGGTGCCTCATCGCTCCCGCGAGCCCATTGCTGGTGCGGCCCCTTTTCCGTCGCTTTTGACGCCGACTTCGACCACATCCCTCACAAATTCGCGGGCGGTGCTTCCCGTGCCATGGGGCTCGAGTGCCCGCACGCGACGGGCAGAGATGTTCACGGGATCAAGCCGAAGAAGTTGGCTATCGCGGACCTGGACCTGAAACCGGAACCAGTCAGTACGGTACATGCGACCGGCGGCATAAAAAGTTATGGACACCCCGATCTGGCCGGCGTAGTCCTCTCCGGTACAGGCAAAGAGGCGCTTCCCGAGATCCTCGCTCCACGTGGTGCCGCCAACCAGCGGCTCGTTTAAGAAGCATCGCAATGACGGGACGGCCATCGACAGCTTGCGCAGTTGCACCATCTGCATCAGCACAGAGATTTTGGCCAGGTTCGTAGCAATGATTCTGGCGTCGCGGGATGACAGCCGCTCCAGTTTGATGTGCAGTTCCGGCGCCCATTCGCGTTCGAATTGCTCGCGCGAGAGCGCCAGACTCCGGTCGCTCGCCTCCGAGTATCGCAATGTGGCGCGCACCAGGACCAAGCTGACAATGGTGGTCACCACGGTCGCAATCAATGGAATGTAGGCCAGGATCAAGGTGAACGAGACGGCGTGCTGGTTGAACCATTGCAGCAAATTCATCGCAGGATGACCCTCCGGAAACCGCGCGGTTGAGACGGGGATGGACCACTCTAGCGAGGCTTGGCGCTGCGCGACAACTGCCGAAAGTGTAGTCCGCGCGTTCTAGACCTTACGTTATCTCGCGACCCGCACTTGCCCGAGGTTCGCCGAATTTAACAACTTCTCGCAGCGACGCGACGCAGGCATGCGATGAGCCGGTCGCCGTCATCGACTGTGTTGTAGACGTGGGGCGTTACTCGAATCGAACTTCCGCGGACGCTGACGAATACTTTCTCTCTCGCGAGCATTTCGGGGAGTTCCTTCGGAATCGCCGCTTGCCTCCGCAGGGACAGATAATGAGGCGCGCGCAATGATTCCGGGGGAGCGGAAAATCCCAGGTCCGCCGCGGCTTCCGCTAGGCGCCGAGTGAGCGCTCCGGCCGTCTCAGAGATTTCCGCGACTCTCCACTCCTGCAATTGCTTCATGGCGCGCACGGCGGCGGGCAGCAGCGCGAAGTTGGCGCGCTCGCCCATATCGAAACGCCGCGCGCCTGCGTCGTAGTCTTCCGTGTACAGGATCAGGCTTGAGAAGTCCCGAGCGTTGGCGCGCTGAATCCAATTCTCTTCCAGCGGTAATCCGCCCTGCCATTTAGGACCGACATAGAGAAGCCCGACGGAATAGGGGCCGAGCAGCCACTTGTAGCTGGCGGCGACGGCGAAATCCGGCCGTACGTCGCCCACGCTGAAGGGCAGCGCGCCGAGCGACTGGGTGAGATCGAGAACGAGCGCGGTGCCGAGCTTACGGCAAGCTGCGCCGATGCGGACGACGTCGAGTCTTCCACCGCTCGTCCACTGCACGTTCGGGAGGGCGGCGATGGCTACGTCAGAGGTCAGGGAATCGAGAACGGCCGCGGTCCAATCATTCTCTGCAGGCCAGGCGACGATTTTCAGAGGCGCGCCGGTTTCTTCCGCCCGGCGCTGCCACGGATAGTAGTTGGACGGGAACTGCTCCTCGAGCACGAGAATGCTCTGGCCTTTTTTGACCGGCAAATTTCGCGCGGCGGTCGCGATGCCATAGCTGGCAGAGGGAACGATGGCGATGCAGTCGGCCGGGCAGTCGAGGACTTGTGCGGCGGTCGCGCGGAATTCGTCTGCGCCGGTAAAAAATTTGTCGGGAGTGAGTTCCCACGGGTGCGCTTTGCGGGCCAGGCCTACGGTTCCCGCCTCCAGTGCCGGTTTCATTAACGGTGACATGTAAGCGCAGTTCAGGTATGCGACGTCGTCGGGAATGTCGAAGAGATGGCGCTGGCAGGGAATCATGGGCTAGTCTGTGGCTACCAGTGTATCGATGCCGAAAGGATTGTCGACGATGCGTCGCGTACAGATGAGTCGAATGGTATTGCGGGTTACATTCTTATTGCCGCTGGGTCTCGTGGTCTGCGGTGCGTGGGCGCAGACTGCTCACCCCGGTGGAAGTGGTTCTGTATACGCGCCCCCGATGGTGTTCAGGCGGGCTCAGAGATTGCGGCGGGGGATCAACGCCAGTGAGTGGTTCGCGCAAGTGTATGACAAGCGCGGCTACACGCCGGAACATTTTCAGGCTTGGACGACCGCCGACGACATCGCACTGATTAAGTCGATGGGCTTCGATCACGTGCGGTTGAGCGTGAATCCGCAGCCAATGTTTACAGCGCGCGAGCCGAATAAAATCTCGGCGGATTATCTGGGGTCTCTGGATGCAGCGGTGAAGATGATCCTCGATCACGGGCTGGCGGTTGTGATCGACCTGCATCCGGAGAGCGATCTCAAGACGCGGCTGGCGAAGGACGACGAGTTTGTGGAGGAGTTTGCCGATTTTTGGCGGGCGCTGGCCGCGCATTACTCAACTTGGGATGCAGACCGTGTGTTTCTGGAAATTCTGAATGAGCCGGAGTTCACGGACCGCTATCGGTGGCTGGGTGTGCAAATGAAGCTGGCGGCGGCGATCCGGGAGGGCGCGCCTGCTCACACCATCATTGCGGCGGGAGCGCGGTGGTCGGATGACGATGAGCTTGTCTTTCAGGAGCCGCTGCACGATTCGAATGTCATTTACAACTTTCATTTTTATGAGCCGCACATCTTCACGCATCAGGGCGCGACCTGGGGCGCGTATTACTGGCACTGGCTGCGCGACTTGAAATATCCGTCGAGTCCGGAGTCAGCGGAGCGCGTGGCGGCGCTGGTGCCCGACGAAGTGGACCGGCTGCAGGTGATCCGCTATGGGCGCGAGCACTGGGATGCCGCGCGCATGGAATCCGAAATGAAGCAGGCGGCGGAATGGGCGCGGCAGCGGGGAGTGCCGCTCGTGTGCAACGAGTTCGGCGTGTTTCGGGAGTATTCCGATCCGCAGGACCGGGCGGCGTGGCTGCACGATGTGCGGACCGCGTTCGAGCACAACGGGATTGGATGGACGATGTGGGACTACTCGGGATCGTTTGGCGCGGTCACGAAGAAAGGTGGGAAGACGGTGGCGGATGAGGGAGTGCTAAAGGCGCTGGGGATAAAGTGAGTCTGCGAGGCGATTACCACTGTGGCGAAGGGGTTCGAAACCGGGAAAGTTTCAGAGCTTTCGTCCCTCGGCGGCCTGGCCCATAAGAAAGGTTTTCGGATACTTTCCTTCCCCGCAAAGTTTGAAGGACGTGAAATCCTTCTACCGCAGTCCCTCACGGACATCCGGCTTCGACTCGATCCAGAGGCGAAGTAGGTTGAGATCGCGGTTGACGTGCTCGTCGGTATCGACGAACGAGATCACGACGGGCAATTCGCCTCCGGCTTCGACGAGGTGGGCGGTATGGACTTTGCCGCGTCCGAGGGGATAAAGTTTGCGTGATCTGCCACGATGGAGTCCTCCCGCAAAAGTTGTAGGAGTCATCAGCCGAACGGGCGGTTAACGGCGAACTCCATCGCCAGGGCATCAGTCTAGCTCAGAGGAGCGGCGAGAGCGGAGATGACTGCGGTGCGAAGTAGGACCCGAGTATCGAGTTAGAAAGCTCCCAGCCAGCGCACCGGGAAGCGGCTTCCGAGGGCATTCACCAGGCGCTCGTCGGCGGTAAGGAGCTCATTCCCGGTGGCGACGGCCAGGGCGACATAGGTGCTGTCATAGACGGTTCTGCCAAAATCGACAGCAATCTTCAGGGCTTCGGGCAGAACGGCTCGGCTCGGCACGGTAGGAAAGTCGCGGTTGAGCATCGCTTCCAGACCACGTCGAGCCAAGACAGGGGTAATCTCGCCACGCTTCGCCGCTTTCCAGAGGAAGTTGCCGATCTCGATCCAGAATACATCCGGAACCACGACTTGAACCGTTCCTTCCACGTAAGCGCGAAGAAAGCGGTCTGCGCGATCTGCGAGAGGCTCGACGATCTCCGGGGAAGTCCATTTCGCACCGACGCTGGCGTCCACGACGAAGGTCTTCACCGCTCACGGTCCTCGCGGATCGTCTCTTCGGTAGATGGGAACGGACCCTTTCCTAGAGGCTTGTGCGAGCGAAGCTCCGCCAAATCGTCATACAACTGACGGCGTCGCTTGAGTTCCGCAGCGGTGGGCACCGTGTCTTTCAGCAGGGCGATGACCTCGGCGGCGATCGAGCTGCGGTTCTTTCGGGCGCGGGCGCGCAGGGCTTCGTAGAGGTCTTTGGGCACGTTTTCTACGTATAGGGTTGGCATAGGGATAGTCTAGCACTTTCCTAGACCACGATTTCTAGCCGCTCGCTTGACACCGCTATTTTTGGGCTTTATTGTTAGTAATTGCTCCCTGAGAGACTTTCGTCTCTGTGCGCACTTCCGCGGGCCTTTGCGGTAATTTGAGTGGGGGCGGCGGAGGTTCCAGTTTCAATGTTCATCGAAGTCAAGGATCTGGAGATTCACCCGGTCGATTTCCGGGAGGAGTTCGGCCCGGGTGCGATCGATCTGGGGGAGGAGGTCCGGCAGAGGTCGCCGCTGCGCAGCGAGGGCCGGGCGGATCTGGTCGAAGAGCATCACGGCAAGCACAAGGTGGTGCAGGACATCCGGGTGAAGGGCAGGCTGGAGACGAGCCTGGAAGTGGCTTGCGCGCGCTGTCTCGATTCGGTCGTGCAACAGGTAGAGCGCAGCTTCGATCTGCTGTACCGGCCGATCGGAACTGACTCCGGCCACGAAGAGCTTTCGGTCACTGACGCCGAGGCCGAGATCGGGTACTACCAGGGCGAAGGGTTGTTGCTGGAAGACACGCTGCGCGAGCAGGTGCTGCTGGCGCTGCCATTGAAGACGGTTTGCCGCGAAGATTGCAAAGGTTTGTGTCCGCACTGCGGCAAGAACTTGAATGAAATTCAGTGCTCGTGCGTGGACGAAGTCGAAGATCCGCGATGGTCGGCGCTGAAAGAGATACGAGATAAACTGAATCAATAAAGGAGAGTTCTCAGTTCCCAGTTCTCAGTGAACCCGCTTAACTGAGAACTGGGAACTGAGAACTAAAAAAGATGCCGAATCCGAAACGCAGACATTCACAGAAGCGCACCGCCACCCGGCGCGCGCATGACTCGCTCTCGAAGCACTCGCTATCGGAGTGTCCAAACTGCCACGAACAGAAGATGCCACACCGCGCTTGCCCGAAGTGCGGAACCTACAAGGGCCGCGAAGTCATCGAGGTCGCAGAGAAGTCATAGTTGTAGAAATCGGTTTGGTCGTCGGTTGAGAAATCGGTTTAGAAGTCCCAGTTTCCTTCCATGCCTAGCGTAATCGCTCTGGACGCGATGGGGTCCGACAAGGCGCCGAAGCCGGAGATTGAAGGCGCATTGCAGGCGGCGCGCCATCACGGCGTCCGCGTGCTTCTGGTCGGACCGGCACCGCGGCTGAAGGCCGAACTGGCGCGCTATCCGGGGGCGCGGCGGCTTCCGGTCGAGGTGGTTCACGCCGGCGAAGTCATCACCATGGACGACAAAGTGGAGGCGATCCGCGGCAAGCGTGATTCGTCAATCCGCGTCGGACTGCGACTGGTGCGCGAGGGGCGCGCCGCGGGTTTTGTGACGGCGGGCAATACGGGCGCCGCCATGGCCACGGCGAAGGTAGTGCTGGGTGCGCTGCCAGGCGTGGACCGTCCGGCGCTGGCGGCGGCGTTTCCTACCGTTCTGAACACTGCGGCGATTCTGCTCGATGTCGGCGCGAATGTGGATTGCACGCCCGTTAACCTGGAGCAGTTCGCGGTGATGGGCGATATCTATTGCCGTTCGATATTCGGCATGAAGCATCCGCGAGTGGGCCTGCTTTCGATCGGAGAAGAAGAAAGCAAAGGCAACGACCTGACCCGCGCCGCGTTTAGACTGCTCAAGCACCTTCCCATCAACTTTATTGGCAATGTGGAAGGCCGCGCCTTATATAACGGAGATGTGGACGTGATCGTGGCCGACGGATTTGTCGGCAATGTTGCGTTGAAGACCTCGGAAGGCGTGGCTCGGCTCGTGCGCGCCGTGCTGAAAGAGACCTTGAAGTCGACGATTACGCGGCAGGTGGGCGCATATCTTTCGCGCAATGCGTTTTCCGATTTCAAGAAGCGGTTGGATCACACCGAGTATGGCGGCGCGCCCCTGCTGGGCATAAAAGGCGTCTGCATCATTACGCACGGATCGTCGAATACGAATGCCATCAAGAACGCGGTGCGAGTGGCGGCGGAATTCGCCGAGGGCAAAGTGAACGAAACCATTGAGCGTGAGCTGGCAGAACTGAGTGTGGCGGCGACCTAGGAAGGTCAGACCTCATTCTTAATATGACAAATAGTTCTTCTCGAATCGCCTTTCTCTTTCCTGGTCAAGGCTCGCAAGCAGTTGGCATGGGCAAAGAGCTGGCTGCCAACTACCCGGTTGCGCGCCGGACTTTTGAGGAAGCTGATGAGGCGCTCGGCTACAAGCTGTCGCAGCTTTGCTTTGAAGGTCCGGAAGAAAAATTGAAGCTTACCGAGATCACGCAGCCGGCAATTCTGACGGCGTCGGTGGCGGCGTGGCGCGTGCTGCAGGAAAAAAATCTGAAGCCGGACCTTACTTCCGGCTATGTTGCCGGGCACAGCCTGGGCGAATATTCGGCGCACGTGGCCGCCGGTACGCTGACCTTTGCCGAGGCGGTGCGGACGGTTCGCAATCGCGGCAAGTATATGCAGGAAGCGGTGCCGGTGGGCGTGGGCGCGATGGCCGCGATTATTGGAATGGCGCTCGACAAAGTCAACGAGATTTGCGATGAAGCGGCGCAGGGAGAAGTTTGCCAGGCCGCCAATATTAATTCACCCGAGCAAATCGCGATCTCGGGACATACCGGGGCCGTGGAACGCGCCATCAAGCTGGCCACCGAACGCGGAGCGAAGAAGGCGGTGAGCCTGCCGGTGAGCGCGCCCTTCCATTGTTCGCTGATGCAACCGGCGCAGGATCGTCTGGCGGCAGACCTGGGCGCGCTGGGTTTTCAGAATCCGTCGTGCCCGGTGGTGTCGAACGTTGATGCCACCGTTGTTCCTTCCGCGGAGACTTCGCGCGACGCCCTGATTCGCCAGGTCACCGGAGCGGTGAGATGGGAGCCGTCGATGCGCCTGCTGATCGATAAGGGGGCCAGCCTGTTTATCGAAGTCGGGCCGGGAAAGGTTCTGTGGGGATTGATGCGGCAGATCGACCGCTCGAAGACCTGCGTGACGGTCGGGGATGAGGCATCGCTCGAGAAGACGCTGGCGCAGATGGCGGCAGCGAGGTAAGTGACTGCCAGCAGGCTGGGCCGCCGAGCTGCGCTCGATGCGTCGGTGGAGCGACGGGCTCTCCACGAACTAGTACGGATATACCGTCAGCGTCTTGTCTGACTTCTGCACGAACATGCGGGCGTGCTCGGCGCGCTCGTTGACAATGACCTCAACTACGACCCCTCCGCTGCCCAGACCTTTCGTGTTGACCGATCCGTAAATCCGGTGGGACTTGACGAGACCCCACTCGCCGCCCGGTCCCCAGTCGCGATAGAAGTCCGCGTATGTGTACTGAGAATATTTCTGCTGATGCTTTTGCCAGCCGGGATCGTTGAAATAAATACCATAGGCGGTTTCGTAATCCTGATGCTGGAGGGCGGTGAAGAACCGGTCGACGCTATGCTCCTCTGGCCAGTTGCGGTACATCCACGCCAGGGCGGCCAGAGCGACTACGATCACCACCGTAACTGCGATCTTGATCTTTCGCCGCCGCGCCGTCGCGGGGTCGTAGGGATGGGCGTCGAGCAGGGTCATAAGTCTCCGTCAAGCATAACGGATTCCCGCAGGATAAAGGTAGGAGAAGGGAGTGAAGGAACCGGGCCGGACGAAATTTGTTTGCCGCCGGCTACGGAAGTCCCCGCTCGCGCAGTTTCCGACGTCGAATATTTTCTAGTGCATGGGGTACCGATTGCATATGACCCGTTGCGCGGGATCGCTTGACGGCGCGTCGCCGCCTCCCTAAAACGCAGGGTCGGACTGCCGATGTTCATCAAGTGAGTTAGAAAATAGCGCAGGCGATTTCGTGGCCTGCCCGCGTAAACCGCAGAGTGGTGAAGCCCATCGATAAGACACGAGCGCTCATCGTGGATGACTCCTCGGTGATGCGCAAAATAGTCGAGCGTTCGCTGCGTCAGGCGGGCATCGAACTGGAAAAGGTTGTGGAAGCCGCGAACGGGGCCGAAGCGCTGGCCGCGTTGCAGAGCAATGTAGTCGACCTCATCCTGTGCGATATCAACATGCCGGTCATGGACGGGCTGGAATTCGTCCGCCAGGTCGCCCCGGTGGAAACCGCCAAAGGGGTGGATATTGTCATCCTCGGCAAAGCTTGGACGGTGACTCCCGTCGCCCAAGCCGCGGCCCCGGTCGCAACAAAGACGCCGAAACCATCTCCGGCTGCCGTCCTCAAGCCCACGGTCGTAAAGTCCGTAGACCCTCGTCTACAGCCGTAGTTCCATCCAGAGTGCGTGTTCGACGGGAATAGCAGAATACGACGCGATTTCCTCGAACCCCATCCTGCGATAGAGTGCGATCGCATCCTTCATTGCCGATGCAATCGTATCCAAACGCATGCGCTGATAGCCTATGATGCGCGCCTCCGCGATTATGCGTTCTACAAGCATCCGGCCCAGGCTTCTACCGCGATCGGCAGGCCGCACGTAAAGCCGCTTCATTTCGCAGATACCGGCTTCCAGTCTGCGCAGTGCAACGCATCCGGCGGCGTGGCCTGCGTGTCGGGCAAGCAGCAATCTCCCGCTCGGCGACCCGTAGGCGCCCGGAAGGCTTTTCAACTCCTCATCGAAACTCTGGAAGCACAGGCTGAAGCCGAGCGAACTGCCATATTCGAGAAAGAGGCTGCGAACCTGTTCGATGTGTTCGGGGATAGTGGCCTGAATCAATTCGACTTGGCTCCGATCGCCTTGACTCGAAACGTTCTCCATAGGATTGCTTTTGCCGTCAGCAGAGGTGGTCACTGGAGACCTTAGAGTTGTATTCGAAAGTTCTCACCGATTTTACCCTCCATTCAGTCGATTGCGCCCGGGGCAACGGGCGATTAAGATTCTTCCACTCCCATGTCTGAAGTAATTTCTACCGGCCCAATTACCACCCATTCCGTTTCCGCCCCCGCCCCCGAAACTTCCGTCGAGGTATTCGCCGTTTACGGGGTTAAGCCCGAGATCCAGGCCTATGCTATGGCCAAATATTCGCGCTCTTCCCTCTCGATGAAAGAGTCGCTGAAGGAAATTACTCAGCAGAAGGCCGAAAAGTTTCTCAACACCTTCTACTTCCAGTACGGCCACCGCTCCATTGCCGACCTTGCCCACATCGCACTGGCCATCGAGCGCCTCTCCATCCTCGCCGCCATCGTCGTTGCCGACGAGCAGCGTTGGGATGGCCAGGAGCGATCCACCCGCTACCAGGACTTCAGGAAGAGCGGTTACTACACGCCCGGTTTCCAGGATGACGCTCCGTCCCGGGCTCTCTATCGCGAAACCATCGAGTCATTATTCACGGCCTACGACAAAGTTTCGCAGCGGACGTTCGAATATCTCGCCAGCATCACACCCCGGCCCGTTGAAATGAAGCCGGAAGCCTACGAGCGCACCCTGCGCGCCCGCGCCTTCGACATCTCGCGCTATCTGCTGCCGCTCGCCACCAACACTTCACTCGGGGAGATCGTCAATGCCCGCACGCTCGAAACCCAAGTTGCCCACCTGCTCTCGCAGTCGCATAAGGAAGTCCGTGACCTTGGGGCGCTTCTGAAACAAGCCGCGATTTCTCCGGCCTACAACGCGAACGAAGAATCGCTGCGCGCCCTGGTTGCCGAGATTCGCGCCGTATCGCCCGAAATCGCCGATCGCGCTGAACGCGAACTCCTGCGCGAAGTGCGGGTCGCACCCACGCTGGTCAAGTACGCCGATCCCAATCGCTACGAAATCGAGACGCGCCGCGAACTTCAGCAGGCCGCCGCCGAACTGATGCGAGATGCCGCCATCGAACCCGCGCCGCTTGTGGATTTGCTCGACAGCGATTGGGTGGACTCCGATTCTCGCAGCAAAGATGCGTTCGAAATCGAACTCGCCTCCACGCTCCTGTACGGCCACTGTCATTACTCCTACCGTCAGGTTCGCCAGACGATCGGAGCGGCTGGCGAGGCGCGCCGTCGCGAAATCATCGACCTCGGCCTGCGCCATCGCGGCAGCCACGACGAGATGCCGCGTCCGTTCTCCGCTGGCCAGCAGTTCCGCTTCGACATCCTAATGGACATCGGCGGCTTTCGCGACATGCACCGACACCGCCGCTGCGTCCAGATCATGCAGGATTTCACCGCCGCCCACGGTTTCGACACGCCGCCCGAAGTCGAGGCCGCAGGAATCCGCCCGGATTACGAATCCGCTATGAAGCGTGCCGAAACCGCCGTGCAGAAGCTTACCGTGGCCGCCAGTAAAGAAGCCTCGCAAAATGCGCAGTACGCGATCCCACTCGCCTTTCGCAAGCGCACCCTGTTTAAGATGGATTTCGCCGAGGCCGTTTACATCTCCGAGTTGCGCACCACGCCCGCGGGACACACATCCTATCGCAACGTGGCCTATGCCATGTACGAAGCCGTCGCTGCAAAATATCCGGCGTTGGCAAAATATTTCCGGGTGCACGACGTGCGCGAGCCCGTGGATCTACTGAAACGCTGAGCACCTGTTTCGAAGAGTAGGTGTGGCGAGAGCGGGCCCGCCCGCGAAAGTTCGCGAGAGAAGAAACGGCGTCTCTGCAAAATTGACGCCGATCAATCCTCGCCTCTAGAATCACCTCACAGATGCCCAACTACGAATACCTGTGCAAGAACTGCGGACACCGCTTTGAACAAATCCGGAAATTCTCCGATAAGCCCCTGCGAAAGTGCCCCGAATGCGGAGGCGTCATCGAGCAAGTGATCTCGGCCCCAGCCGTGCAGTTCAAAGGTTCGGGCTGGTACGTGACGGATTACGCGAAGAAAGGCGCTGCTTCGGCGGGTTCGCCCTCCTCTTCTTCGGAGGGCGACAGCGCCACAAAAGAAGCGAAAGACTCCAAAGACACGAAAGACGCGAAGGACACAAAGGATACCAAGAAAGACGAAAAGCCCAAGTCTGAATCCTCGCAGAAAAAGCACAAGAAGGAGTAGCCACTTCTCGTCCGCATTTTAAACTGTGGCGCTAGACCGTCGGGGCTCCGCCAGTCCGCTCTGGCATGCCGACAACAACGGTTCGTCGCCGTGGCATTTCATCGTCAGATATTTCCCCCAGGAATTGCAGGTTGAGATTCAGTCGCTCGCACTCCTGACATGCCACGTCGTTGAGAAAGTACACAATGTCTCCTCCAAACCGATCCTTGAACCGACGGCGTTCATCGAGGTCGAACGGGCTTACCGAATACACTTTGATATCCGGACGTTCGCGCAGGATCGCACTCAGTTCACGCTGGAATCCAAGCGCTCCTTGGCGCACCTGTGCCATGGTGAAAGAAACAACGCGATAAGGCATAGCTCGGGTCAGTGGGGGACGGGCGAGGACGCCCGTCGCTCCACCAAGACACGAAGCATAGCAGGCTTGCCGGCTTGGCGAACCGCGACCGACGAACGGCTAAACGTTCGAGTTAGCATAAACGGCTCGCGTAGCGGCGGACGCATTCCTTCGACTTCGCTCAGGACCCGCCTAGTCGCGCGAAGCGCGACGGTTTATTCCGGTCTGATTCCTGCCGCCGCCATCATTCTCCCCGTAACGCCTTTCTCCGCCCGGTAGCTGAACAGCAACTCCGTATGGCACGCCGTACACGGCCCCACCGCCTCGATATTCTTCGCCATCACGCCCGCATCCAGCAGCTGCCGCCGGTTCGCCTCTACCAAATCAAGAAAAAGTTTTACCGGCAATTCGCTGTGTCCCGGGGGGCGCGCGGTCAGGAACAACAACGGATATTTTTCCCGCACCGGATCCGATTCCTTCTCCTCGCGGAATAAGCTGCCGCCGTATTTAAACTGAGCTTCAAACTTGGTACGCACTCCTTCACCCACTTCGTAGCAGCATCCCTGCACGCCCGGCCCAATTGCCGCCACCAGGTTCCGCGAATCGCTCCCGAAGTGTTTCCGCATTTCACCGACACCCTTCTCGACGATCCGCTTGACCGTGCCGCGCCAGCCTGCATGAAAAACGCCGACCGCGCGCCGTTTTCGATCCGCCAGAATGATGGGAAGGCAATCGGCCGTCTGCACCGCTACCAGCAGCCCCGGCGTATCCGTGACGATTCCGTCTCCCGCCAGAGGCCGTTCCGGCATCCGTTCGCTTGGCACTCGGTCCACACGATGGATCAAGTCAGAATGAATCTGCCGCAGCGGAACCAGCGGCCAACTTCTGCGTCCATTCGCAACGCCCAGTTCCTTGAGGAAAATCTCGCGGTTGCGCTCGACGGCCGCGCGCGAGTCGTGCTCCGTGAAGCCAAGATTCAGCGCATTCCCGCCGTAGGCGCGCGATACTCCGCCCTGCCGCGTCGAGAAGGCATGCACCAGCCAAGCCAGTTTACCCAGCTTTTCGGAATGCAAGAGTTGTACCTGGTTTTTTGCGACGTTTTTTGCGACGCGTTTGATCACGACAGTTCGATGATACCGGAAGAGTTCATGGAGAGACGGGCTCGCTCGCCCGTCCCAGCCGAGGCCATCTCGGCCCTGCCGCGTCGCGCTTCGAAAACTCTTACTTCTTCTTCACCATTTCTGCATCAATCTGAATCTTGACGTTATCTCCAACCACCGCTTCCCCGGTCTTGAGAAGGCTGTTGTAGGTCAGATTGAAATCTCTGCGGTTGATGGTCGTTGTCGCGGAAATTCCGCGGCGCGAATTGCCCCACGGATCGCTCAATTCAGGAGTAGGTCCATCAACGTCGAGCGTGACCTCACGCGTGGTTCCGTGGATGGTCAGATCGCCAATCACCTGCAGCTTCCCGCCGCCGCTGACGATCCGCTTGGATTTGAATTCGATGGTCGGATACTTTTCAACGTCGAAAAAATTAGGGCTTTTGAGATCTTTGTTTCGCGCCTCGACCCGCGTATCGACCGAGCTAACGTCGATGCCGGCCGATACCTGCGACTGCGTAATGTCCTTCTCGTTCAGAACGACGTTTCCCGTCACCTTCGTAAAATTTCCGGTTACATTTGAGATCGCGAGGTGACGCACCGTAAACTGCGCGGTCGAATGCGCGGGATCAATGTTCCAGGTTGAAGTCTGCGCGAGCGCCGACAGGCTCGCTAGAAGCGCGATTGCGGACGCGAGAGCAATCCGATGGGCTGTTTTCAGCATATAGATAGATTCGAGGACCTTTGAGTAGGTTTGTGGAGGCAACAAGAATTCGATACTTAAAGTAAATCAGATGTGGATTCAGCCGGCAAAGATACAAAAAACACGAAGGCCGCGCAAGGTTCGCGCGGCCCTTATGCTTCTACGGCGCTCCGATCTTATTCCTTGCCCGCCGCGATGGTGGCGATTGACGGTTCGGCACCGTGCTCCGTCTCGACCGGTTTGATCTTCACCGAAGCCAGTATCTTTTCCAGCTTAGCGAAGACTTCGTCGCGGTTTACGTGCTCAATACCGCCTTCGGTGGCAAATCCTTCCGTGCCGAGGCCTAAGACGTATTCGTAGCAGGCTCCATTTTCATAGCTGTGGAAGTACTGCGTTTCGGCCTGCTTTATAGCGTTAGCGGAGAAGTCGGAAGTCATCTCCATATCAGTCGAGCCAATTTTGACTTTCTCGGCGTCGACGGGCTCGCCGTCGGCATTGCGTGTGTCGACGAAGGCGAAGTGCGCGCACTCCTGCTCGGAGACACTGCGATTGACGTTCACATTAAAGAAGGCGGATGCGAAATCGGTGCCGGGATACGAACCGCCGGGCAAGGCGACGGTCGCGACCGTGACTCCGCCGGGCTGGACGAAGTTCATCGGGGCCTCGTTCCTACTCACGGTTGCAAGCTGAGGCGGTGCCGTGTCGCCCGAGGTCAACGCGAACTTCCGCGGATAGAGAAACGAAAGGCCAGAGTTAGCATCGCGATAAGTGACGTTCGACGGACGCTTCTTGGGCGTCTTTTTCGCGGGTGCGGGTGAGGCCGCGGCGGTTGCTGTGGTTACCGGGACTGGCGCCGTTGCGCCCAGTGCCGAGCTCGACGCTGGGCTGGAAACCCCGACCAGCGCCGGTTTTGGACCTTGCTTTGAGCACGCGCTCACCGCGAGTAATAGTCCGAGAATCGCGAAGCCTGCAATCATCGCCAGCTTTTGCTGGCGCGACCAGGACAAAAGCATCGTCCCGGAGACTGTGTTGTTAGGTTCATGGTTGCTGGGTTTCTTGTCACCGGATTTCCAAGTGGTTGTCATTTTGTCACCTCCTCTGCGGCTGGCGCAGTCGGAAGTGATATCGCAAGAGAGCGGCCAACCCGACGACTGTTGATGCAGTGCGACTTATGAGCAAGCTTGGCGTGAGGCAGTGTGCGCCGCCATACACGCCGTGTGGCAGAGAACACGCCGGTGGGCCCCACCCTTCCCGCTAGAATGTTTTGGTGAGCAATCTCTCACCCAGCTTCTCTCTTAATACTCGCGAAAGTTCTCGCAAAAGCTATCGCGGACGCCTGGCGCCCTCCCCGACGGGGCTGTTGCATATCGGACATGCGCGGACTTTCTCGATCGCGGCGCAACGGGCGATCGAGAATCAGGGAACGTTGATCTTGCGGAATGAGGATCTGGATCCGCAGCGCTCGCGGGCGGAATTCGCTCGCGCCATGATTGAGGACTTGCACTGGCTGGGAATTCGTTGGAGTGAGGGCCCGGATTGTGGAGGGGCGTATGGCCCTTACTCGCAGAGTGAGCGCCGGGCGCACTATCTGGAGGCTTGGCGGCGGCTGCGCGATGACGGGTTTCTCTATCCGTGCACGTGTTCGCGCAAGGATCTGGCGCAGGCGGCGAGCGCTCCGAATGATGCGGATACTGATGACGAACCCGTCTACCCAGGGACTTGTCGTGATCGCAAGGATGCGGTTGAGTGCATGGAGCCAGCGGGCGCGAACTGGCGGTTTCGCGTCCCCGACGGCGAGGAGGTGGAATTTGCCGACTTGAATCTGGGCCGGAGGCGCTTCGTCGCAGGTAGCGATTTCGGCGATTTCCTGGTCTGGCGGCGCGACGATGTTCCCGCTTACCAACTCGCGGTCGTCGTCGACGACGCGGCAATGCGGATCACGGAAGTCGTCCGCGGCGCGGATTTGCTGAAGTCGACAGCGCGGCAATTGCTGTTGATGCGTGCGCTGGGGTATGCCGGTTATGCCGCTCCCGATTACTTCCATTGCGATCTGGTGCGGGACGCCGCTGGAGTGAGGTTGGCGAAACGGCACGATGCGCTGAGCGTCCGGCATTTGCGCAAGAGCGGGATGACGGCGGAGAGGGTCCTGGAGATGGCCGGTTGGCCATGATGGAGCGGCACTTTCGTTTCGAGCAAGAGTTACCCGTGGTAGCAACCGATCGCGGCCAACCGGGTTAGCATTAGTAGTTGAAAGTAGAGTTCAGCACGAAGCGAGTAGGAGGGTTATGCAGCGAGTATTGTTGAAGATTTCTGCAATCGCGCTGTTGATGAGTTCGGCCGCCTACGGACAGTCGCTTGGCGATATTGCGCGCGCGAACCGGGAGAAACAAAATGCCGAGAATACATCCGCGGCACAGCCAAGAGTGATTACGAACGCGAATCTTCCGAAAGACCCGGACGCGAACCAGGAGCCCGCCGAGGCACAGTCGGGAACGAACGCGAGCAGCACCGCCGCTGACCATCGTTCTGCGCAGCAACGCTTGGCGGAGCAACGCGCGGCCGACCAATGGAAGAGACAGATCCTGGCGCAAAAAAATAAGATGGCGACTCTGCAGGCGCGGATCGACCAGCTCAATGAGTCGATTCGTTCCGCTGGCGGAAGCGTCGAATACGAGGGACCGTACAACCGTCATCAGGCGCGGCAACTGCAGCGGGTGGCGCAAATCCAGCTGCAACTCGATGAGCAGAAAATGAAGCTTGACCAGATGCAGGAAGCGGCGCGGCACGCGGGCATGCACACAGTGGTGTACGATCCGTAGAAGCTGTCCGCGATCAGTTATCAGTTTTCAGTTCATGGAACATACCTCCGCGCGGCTTTTCCAATGAATCGGACCGACCGGTCCGATGATCCTAATTACGTGAGCGTGGATCGAGTTTTCCTCACTGCGGAATGGCAATACCTGGCCATGCTGAACTATGAGGTGGACGCCGGCCTGCTTCTTCCCTTCGTCCCGGCCGGGACCGAACTCGATCGCTGGAAGGGAAAAGTCTTTGCCAGCCTCGTCGGATTTCGATTTCTTAACACAAAATTGCTTGGATTCCTGCCAATTCCGATGCACTCGAATTTCGAGGAAGTGAACCTGCGCTTTTACGTGCGACGGCAGGTGGGGAGCGAAGTCCGGAGAGGCGTGGTGTTCATCCGGGAGTTGGTTCCGCGCCGGGCAATTGCATTCGTTGCCCGCACGTTCTACAAGGAGAATTATGTGGCTCTCCCAATGGCGCACGAGATTCGCTCGGCTGGCGATAATCCTCTGAGAGTGGCGTACCGATGGCGGAACGGAAACTGCTGGAGCGAGATGAACCTTGAAACCGATGGCAATTCTGAACTGCCAGGCGAGGGCTCGATTGAACAGTTCATCACCGAGCACTACTGGGGATATTCGACTCAGCCCGGCGGCGATTGCGTGGAATACCGGGTGACACATCCTTCGTGGAGAGTCTGGCAGGTTGGGCGATCGGCATTTGAGGGCGATGCAGAAAAGTTGTACGGAAAAGAGATCGCGGCAGTACTCCACGGTAAACCGCAGTCCGTTTTTCTCGCAGAAGGATCCACAGTCGCCGTGATGTGGGGGCGAAGATTGTGAGCATGCCGATGAGCACTGAAACCGGACTGGCCCAGGGCCGGGTCCAAGGCGTGATCCTTTATGACGGGCAGTGCGGCTTCTGCTCGCGCTGGGTAGAGTGTTGGGCGGGGACGCTCGGGCGGCACGGATTCGAGATCGCCTCGTTGGATGAGCCTTGGGTGGCGAAGAAAATCAAAATGCCGCCTGAAGAACTGCTCACCGACATACGGTTGCTGACGACTGATGGCGAGCTGATATCTGGAGCCGATGTCTATTTATATGTGACGCGACGGATCTGGTGGGCCTGGCCCTTCTATGCGATTTTCAGTTTGCCAGGGTTCAATCGGCTCATTCACGCTGGTTATCGGCGGTTCGCGCGGAATCGCCACTACATTTCTCATGCCTGTCGCATTCAGCCCCGTTAATCTTCAATGGTCGTGTGGTTCGACGGTATCCTCCCTGGTGGGTTCCCCCCTGAAAGATTCGCTTTCCGTCGTTTATCCAGCCGACGCTTGAAAGCGAAAACCCAAGGCCAATCCGGATTCTTGGATTGGCCAATGCCTCAAGCTAGCCACAAGCTAGAACAGCGCCGTGGGTCTCCGCTTCCAGCTTTTGCCTTTCTCTTTCGCAATGTTTTCGATGTCGTTGACGTAGGCGCCGGTCTGGGTCAGGACGTGGTGCAGGTCGTTGCCTACGCTGATGAAGGTGAAACCCTTTTCGAGGAACTCGCCGACGCGCGATGTCCCGAACAGGAAGATGCCGAGAATGGTGTTGTTCTTGCGCGCGTGCTCGATCAGTTTCTGCGTGGCCGCGCCGAGTTCGGGCGAGGTGTACATGTGCGGGAATTCATACTTGTTGTAAAGGCCCATCGACATGCAAAGGTCGTTTTGTCCGAGGAAAAGGATGTCGACGCCGGGGACGGCGGCGATCTCGGCAATGTTTTCGATGCACGAGGCGGTCTCGACCTGAAGCGCGATGATGCCTTCATTGTTCCAGTTGCCGGCGTAGCCGAGCAGTCCGGCCTTGTTCATGCTGCGCTGCGGAAAATAAACGGAACGCGTTCCGACGGTGGGG
>Ga0209528_1000011_pt1 | contig 17772 bp, 31 predicted proteins | sample JacPinW_OM2H0_M3_FD_187970 | JGI IMG/M metagenome (GOLD analysis project Ga0209528, IMG submission 187970) | Forest soil microbial communities from Algoma, Ontario, Canada - Jack Pine, Ontario site 1_JW_OM2H0_M3 (SPAdes) (version 2) | ecosystem: Environmental > Terrestrial > Soil > Boreal...
CGGGTAAGACCCAGATCCTCGAGCGGATCGCCTCCCTGCCGAACGCGCGCTACGCGACGGGGCCCACGATCTCGAGTTCCGGCATGTTCACCTATCTGCTCGAGCACCCGGCGTGCAAATGGCTCGTGATTGATGAGGTCGAAAAAGCGGAGCGGACCGATCGCTACATGCTGTTGACGCTGATGGAGTCCGGCAAAATCACGCGCTTGCAGCATCGGGCGATCGAGGAAGAAACGCGGATCGTATGGGTGTTCGCCGCCGCCAATGACGATAGCGATCTCGAGGAACCGCTCCGGCGGCGCTTTGTCCGGCTCCAATTCGCCCCCTACACGCGCGAGCAGGCGGCGGCGATCTCCGAGCGGGTGCTCCGGCGGGAGGGCGTCGCGCCGGCGCGAGCTCGGGCGATCGCCCAGGCGGCCGCGGCCCGCTCGAACGATCCTCGCATCGCCGTACAGGTCGCCCGGCTGACCGCGGACGGGCGAGAAATCGAGCCGGTGCTCGAGCAGGTGACGGCAAGCAAACTCTGACCGGCTAGGGTATTCTGCTGCCGTGTATACCGATCAGCCGCTCTATCGGGCAAACGCATTTGAGCCGGTGGCCGGCTACGGGGATGCCATTTTCCTGATCGACGCCGGCGGCGCGGTGACGAAGTACCGCGATCAGGGGTATTCGAGCTTTTACGGCGTGCAGGCGGTCCGGCCGTTCTTTGCCGGCGTGCACGGCCTGTTCGCGATCTGGGCGCATGCGGCGATGGCGGCCGGCTACGGCGCCGCCCCTGCCGGAATGCCGATCGGGGCGCTCGCCGCCGGCGGTTCCCAGGTCTACCCGGCGCCGGCGCCGCTGAACTTGAGTAGCTACGGGCTCGTACAGGTCCGGTTCACAATGGAGCCGGTCGGGCTCGCGGGGCCCTCCGTGCACGATATTGATCTCGGGGTGTCATTCGGCACGATTGCCGACTACTCCCTACCCCAGCTGATCGGCAAATACAACATGGTCGATCAGGTGCAAAGCTCGGCGGACGCGATTCAGGGCGCCGCCCAGGCGGGCGTAAAGGCGCTTCCGGCCGCGTTCCCGCAAACGAACCCCTGGGACGAGGCGCAACTGACCGAGATCTTTTGGTTTGAAAACAACCCGCCCACGTTCACGCTTTTTAACAACGGGCTGGTAACGACGGCCGGCATGGTGGGCCTGCGCTTGAAGGGGTATCGGTACATGCTCGTGCCGCTGACGCCGGTAACGTCCGGTCCCGGGGCGTGGGTGGCACAGTTCATCGCCGGCGCGTGGCGGAGTGCGCCGCCCGTTCGCGTTGTGGCCGTGCCCACGGTTCCGCCCACCGGCACGACGACGTACTAGGCGGCGGTCCGGTGGACCGAAAAAACCTCGTGCTGCTCGGACTGTTCGCCCTGCTCGGGATCGTCGTTACCCGGCCGGCGCCGGCAGGTTCCGGCAAGCTCATTCCGCCGCCGGTGATCTCGAGCGGCTCGAGCGTGTACCGCTGGCCACCCTGCGGCCCCGGCTTCGGGCGGGGATGCTGAGATGCCGCCCACCTTTCCCGCCTGCACGTATTCGGTCGATGAGATCCCGCGGCGGAGCGGGGTGTTCGACGTGCATTGGGCCCTCGTGCACGAACAGTCTTTCGGCGGCTCGACGGGGCCCCAGATCATCATTCCGCGGAATCCCGCGCGGATTCGGGCGGTGCTCTACGCGCCCCCTGGCAATAGCGGCACGATTTTCCTCTGCGGCCCCACCGGCTCGATCGGATCGGGCGTGCTCGGGTTCACGTCCTACAACGGGCTCGAGATGGAGCCCGGCACCGGCTGGGAGATTGACGACACGATCGCGGCCATTTGGGGATTCTGCGCGATCGGCGCCGGCGATCAGAACGTGCGCTGGTATGAGGCGGTCGATAATCCGGGGGTGCCGCTGCTCGTGGTGGCCGTGCGATGAGCCGGAAATTCGGCGTGGCGGCGATCCCTGCCGGGGCCCCTCCCAGCGGTTTCAACCTCGTGCAGCTGGGAACTACGGCGCTTACCGGCCCTGGGATCGACAACGTAGATCAGGCGTTCGGCGCGAGCCTGCAGCGGACCCTTGCCGAGGCGATGGTATTCAACGGTTTCGCCGGCACGTGGGAGCGGCTCCGAACCCCGACTATATTCAAAACGTCGAACGTCTTTGCCGGCGGCGCTACTACGATTTGGACGCCGGCCGCCGGTAAAAAATTCCGCCTGATGGGATACCGAATGAGCCTGCCCGGGGATGCTGCCTGTGCCGCCATTCAAACCCTAGATCTCGAGTTGCGGGACGGGGGGGCCGTGATAACCCTGCGCGACGCGGTGCAGGTGCCGGCCGCTGCCGGCGCGACGCCGAGCCTTTACGTTTCGCCGTGGGTGCTCCTGCCTGGGAATGGCTACCTATCGTCGGCGGCCAACAATGTGCTGGCCGTGAACCTGGGCTTTGCGTTCACGGTGAGCGCGCTTCGGGTGACAGCGGTGGGAACTGAGGAATGAAGGGCAAAGTTACCGAGATCGTGGCGGGGAGCGATGGGAGGAAGCTCGCGCGCGTCGAACTCGAGGGCGTAGAGGGCTCGATTCAGATCGCCTACTGGCCGGAACTGCTCAAGCAATGGGGCCCGGATCGGCTGCGCGGCTGGCTCGTGGCCCAGGCGGAGGCGAGTCTGATCGACACGGAAGCGGCGGCCGCGGCGCACGCGGAGCACGAGGCGCTCGTGGGGGAGGCGGAGGGCGATCCCGGTCCGGCGGCGCCGGAGCCGGCCGCGTGTAACCTGGGCGCCGTGGGGTGCGTGCTCGAGCATGATCCCGCGGAGGCGGAGGCGGTCGGGCACTCGGCCGAGCCGCGGAGTAAGATCGCGACGTGAACAAGCTCCTGCTCCTGGGGGCGGCCGCGGCCGGGATCTATTTCCTGAGCAAAGCGGGCGGGGTGCCGATGCCGGCCGGCACGGTGGCGGCCCCAGGCCCCACCGGCGACCCGAAAAACTACGGCGGGTGGCAGGAAGTGATCGGCCCGAACGGCTACTACTGGCGGTGCGCCGTGCCGCCCTGCGTAGCAGCGGTTCCGAGCCGCTGACTTAGATTAAAGCCCTATAGGGGCTGGTAATGCCGGGGCCGCCGCGGCGCTCGGGGTGAACGGGGCCGGGAGCTATGGGCGCCGGCGGTGCATCCGAGACAGGCGGCACTCCCTCCCTCGTTACGTATAGCGGCCGCTAATCGTTACGGAGTGGCGATCGCTACCCCGTTACGAAATTAGGGCCCTGGCCATGAGTTGACGGTAACGGGGTTCGACCTCTAAGCTCGTTACCGATGAGTGACGGGAAGCTGCTCTCGGCTCCGCCCTGCCCGGTGTGCGGGGGGCCGGTGCCCCTGAGCCCGCACGGCCGCTATCGGGATTACTGCTCGAACCGCTGCAAGCAACGGGCGTTCCGGCGCCGGCGAGCTGGGGCCCGACTCGACACCCCGCCGATCCCAGGGAGCCGGTTGAGTGCGCCGGTGTTCGCCGCCGGCACGTCCTACGATCTGAGCGAGTTCTAAAACCGTCCGGTTGTTATAGGGTGCGCCGCGGCCAAATCCGAACTGGCTTTGCGTATTGACACCCGCTAAAAAGGGGGGTACGCTCCGGGTAGTACCTTTTTAGGGAGGCGGAAAAACATGGGATCTATCCCCAGCGATCGACGCACGGCGAGCGAGTTCTATCTGCAACCGGGCGCGCACGAGGCGGCCGCCCTCGATCAGATCATGGCCGGCTATCCCTCGATCCCGCGGGAGGATGCGGCCCAATTCGCCCGGATGGCGATCGCCCTCGATCAGGAAGTGCTCCGGGTGGTCTACGGATGCCGCAACCGCGAACAAGTGTTCGCGGATAAGGCGGAGGCGGAGCGGCTGAACGTGGTCGCCGCCTCGATCATGCGGAACGCGCTCTGCGCCGTGGCGGACGGGTTCGGGCTCGTGGCCGGACCCTGGCGGCCGCGGTTCCTCGATGCGTCGGGCTGGACGCGGCTCCAGCCCTGGGGTTAGGCGATGATCTGGCCGAACCCGATCCTGCGGCTGCGAATTCTGCTATCAAGATTGCTGATTACGGCGTCGATCGCCCTGCTCGCGGCCTGCACGAATACCGGAACCGTGAACTGGACAGTTGTGCAAACGACGGACGCGGCGAGCCCGATCGCGAGCTCGGGGCCCTGCCCGGCCGGCGCGACCCTCGACCCGCCGCCCGGCTGCGGGCCCTCGAGCACGCCGGCGCCCCTGCCCACCGGACCGGACGGTAAAGACTACGTGCCGTGGTGCCTGCCGACAGATCCCCCAGGCTCGTATTGCCAACCCCCGCCGCAATGACGGAGCGGGGCATTCTGCGGCCGGTGCAAAGCTCGTTTGTCGAGGGCCTCGAGCGGCCGGTGGGGCGGATCCCGGGCTCTGTTTTCGGCGGCCTGACGAATGCGGAGCTTGTGCTCGAGTTCGGGCCCCTCTACTGCGCCGGCTCCGTGCTCGACGTGACCTACGGCCGCGGTACGTGGTGGAAGCTCTTTCACCCGGAACCGTTCGCCTTTCACGATCTCGCCCTCGACGGGGTAGATTTCCGCCGCCTGCCGGAGGCGGCGCGCTCCTGGGATACGGTCGTATTCGATCCCCCCTACGTGCCGCGGCAGGGCACCGTTCCCGCGACGCGGATCGAGGATACCGAGTACCGGGCCCGTTATGGCCTGGACGTGTCGCGGACCCCCCGCCAAATGAGGGCCCTAATCAACGCGGGGCTGGCCGAGTGCGCCCGCGTGGCGCGGCGGTGGGTGCTCGTGAAGTGCGCCGACTACGTGAACGATCGGAAATTCCAGTTAGGACACCTGGCGGTAATCGCGGAGGGTGAGCGGCTCGGCCTGATCGTGCACGATCTGATAATTCACGCGGCAGGCCCGGGGCCCGGGGGCGGCCATATTCGGCGGATCTTACGGGCGCGGCGGCATCACTCCTACCTCGTGGTCTTTCGGAAGCGGCGCCGGCGTCAATCACACACCCAGGAGGGAGCGGCATAAATGGGCAAGCGGAAATCGACCGGAGCGGGCGGCGTAACGACACCTGGTGGCGATCTCGCGACGCCGGCGGAGGCGGTGCTGATCGAACCGATCCCGGCGCCGCGGCGGGTGGCCGTGCTCCTGCATCATCTCCAGCTGATCGAGCAATCCGTGGTGGCCCACGAGGATACGGGCCGCTACAGCGTGCTCCCGGTGGCGATCGAGGGCTGGCTGCGGACCGCGATCGCGAACGCCGAGCAACTGCTCGAGGAACTCTCCCGGCCGCCGGAAAAGGCGCCCCGCAAAAAGGCGGCCGCGCGGAAAACGGCGAAGCGATCGGCTCGAGTAAGTGCCGCCGGACTGCCGCGAACGAAGCGTGCCGGCGGGCGCGTGGTGGCGGCTGATCGGCCGGCGGGCGATGATCCCTACCCCGGCGGCGAGCACGGCGGGCCGGCGGATTGAACCCCGGCTATCTGCGCCAGCTTCGGGATCGCCTACAGTCATTCGATCGGGAGCGGCCGCTCGAGCGGCTCGGGGAACGGGCGCTCGTACTCGAGAGCCTGATCGAACTCTGCGATCAGGTGCAGCAAATCGAGGAACGGCTCTAGTGGACCCGAATGCCGCTGTGAGCCCGCTGGCGGCCCTTCTGGCGGTGATCGGCTCCCTACTGCTCACCCTGGGGCTTGGCGAGCTCCTGCTCGGCGGTAGGGGCAAGGCGGGCCCCTCTGCGATCTATGCCGGCTCCGCCCCAAGCCCCCCGGGGCGCCCGGCACCCCTTACGATCGACGGCGGCGCCGCTGCTCACCCAAAATCCGGCGGCGCCGCCTTACTCAATGCCGGCAGGAGCCCTCTCCCGGTTCCTGGGGGAGGCGACGTCTTCCCCGCTTCCCCCTCGCCGGCGCCCTCGTATCAGGCGGTGATCCTGGGGCCGGCCGGCAAGTGGGGTAGCTACTGGCAGGAGATCGGCCGCTGTGGGCATCGGCACGGCTCGATCGACGCGGCCTACGATTGTGTGCGCTCGCTTCGCCTCGAGGCGGGCGAGCGGGAGGCGGAGGATTACGTTCTCGGGGTGGGGTGGGCCGAGTGAAGCTCGCGGAACTCCGCCGGCGGATTCCCTATCGCTACTGGCTCGTTTACGACGCCGTGGTGCTTTCGTTCCTGCTCGTGGCGATCGTGTTCGATCTAGTCGAGTGGCTAGAGAAACGGGGCCGGCCGTGAGGATCGAGCGGTCGATCGTCAAGCGGAACGCGGACCGGCCCGAGCTCGCCCAGGGCGAGCGGACCCTGATCGAACTCGACCCCGATCAGATCCGGCGCGCGTTCGATTCAGGGGAGGCGTTTCTCGCGCAGTTGAACCGGCTCCTGAAAAAGCCTCCGGCGCGCCGGCGGCGGCGGCGCTAGCGTGCCCTCCGAACAGGAGCACGCGGCGCGGACATTCGCCCAGGGGTTCGGGCAGCGGGCCCGCATCGGGCATTGCGCCGAATGCGGCGCGAGTTGCTCGATCTTGGCGATTTGGTGCGACAACTGCCGGAAGCGGGGGCCGCGGGGCCCTGGGCTCGATTCGTTCGAGGAACTCGAGGCGAGTCACGCGAGAAAAATCGCCGCCTACGCGGCAAGGGGGCAGGTGTGAGCACGGTAATTTGGAGCGGTGGCCGCTACACGCTGCTGATCCAAGATCGGGGGGTGATGGGGCCCGGGTTTGTTCTCGGGGATGACGAATACGGGCAGGCTGTCACGGCGGAGGAATTGGCGGGACTCCGCGACGTGTTAATAGCCCACCTGGGCGCTGGGGGGCCCGACATTCCGCCGGCACCGGCACCGTTAGAACGGCTCGCGGCGCTCTTAGAAAAGGCTTTCGACCCGGAAAAGCAAGCGTTCCGGCTCTATGACGTTGAACGGAAAAAGGTCTATACGGAGGCCCTCGCGCCCGAAGTCAAGGCCAAGTTTGGAATGGAAGGGGTGAACGAGTGAGCAAAGATCCCAACCTCGACCGGCGTAACTTCCCGCGGACCGAAGTGCACGCGCTCCGCTGGTATCCGGCCGGCATGGTGACGGCGCCGGACGCGGTGATCGGGTTTGCCGCCCTGATCGACCGGGGCCCCGGGCACGATCCGTATTTCAAAGTCTACGTGGGGCTCGCCGGCGGCTCCGATACCCAACTCGACGCGGAGCGGATCGCGCGCCACGGCGCCCCGATCCTCGATGAAGTGATGGCGCGGCATCTCGCCGGCCCCCGGTGGAAAAAGCTCCGCTATGCCCGCTAGCCGGGCGATGCCGCTCCGGGCGGCGCTCTATGCGCGCGTGTCCCTCGATGACGATCGGCAGACTCCCGAGTCCCAGCTGCGGGAGCTACGGGCGTTCGCGGCGGCGAAGGGCTGGACGGTCGTTACCGAGCGGTCCGATCGTGCCGGCGCGGACGATCTCAAGGGCCGCGTATGGTGGCGGACCCTGCTCGCGGATGCCCGGCAGGGCAAGTTCGATCTGCTCGTGGTGTGGAGTCTCGATCGGGCGTTCCGCTCGACCCTGGACGCGCTGAAAACCCTCGAGATGCTCAATCACGAGGGGGTCGGGTTCATTTGCCAGCGGCAGGCGTTCGATACCACTTCCCCGAGCGGCCGGCTCCTATTCACGGTGCTCGCCGCGGTGGCCGAGATCGAGCGGGATTTGATCCGCGAGCGGACCGCGGCCGGCATTGCGCGCGCTCGAGCCCAGGGGAAGCGGATCGGCCGGCCCCCAGGATCCCGGGATAGTCGGCCCCGCCGGCGGACCGTGCAGCGGCGGGAAGCGTGAACGTTCGGCCGCCGGCGCCCCAGGTGCCCTACGGTGGGCTTTGGGATCGGCTGGACTGGCTCGCGGACTGGCTCGATAAGCAAAACCCCGGCTGGCTGAGCTACTTGCTCGAGGGCGCCGTGGTGAGCGTAAAAATAGAACGGTAGTTTGGCGGGAGGCGGTGCTAGGATTTGCCGGCGCCGCGTCCTAAAACCGGGCAAAAAAAGGGAGGCTACCGATCTATCCGGCAACCCCCAACGGGCATAGTACGACACCCCGCAAACGCGCGAAGCGGCCCCGGCCGCTGATCTGGCCGGCCGAGCGGATCGCCCCCGGCGAGCTGGGGCGGTGGCGGGCTGATCTGATCGCCCACCTGGGCACGCTGCAGGAGGCGACCCGCCGCGGCGCCGGCGAAGCGTATCTCCTGCGCCGCCTCGAGGGGCTCGGCCGAGCCCTCGAGTTCCGGCTCGAGCAGGCCCGGAGGGGCTGACACGGCCGCCAATACGGGCCCCAGGCGCGGCCGGCCGCGGTACCGCGTTGGCTACGTGGCCGAAGTGTTCCAGTACATCGCCGCTCAGCAACGGCGGAATCACTATCGGCCGGTGAACATCGCGCTCTCGATCGCCTGCCGGGATCTCCGTATGAGCAAGCGTATGTGGCTGCGAATGGTCCGAATCCTCGAGGCGGCCGGCTGGCTGAGCCGCTCCGCTAAGACGGGCGGGGTAAAGAACCCGGGGGCCCTCTACTGGCTCCGCGATCTCCCCACCGGCGCCTATCCCCTCTCCCCCAACGGGCACGGCCCCGGCGAGCTTCGGGAACGTTCAAGCCCCCCAGGTGATAGCGACCCTATCAGGCGTGAATTGTGGCCCCCGGACCCGGCCGGCGTACAGGCGTTCGATCCGCGTATTCAAACCCCCCACCCCCGGACTACCCTAGCGAATGTTCCCTATATAACGAGTGAACGTTCCCAATTAGGCGGCGACATAGGCGATTCTGAGATCGCGGCGGCCGGTCTGAACGTTCCCGAATTGCCGCTGAAGGTAGCATTACGACGTATGCCAGAACGTTCCCTGGGGGAACGAAGCTGCCCTACGGGCGATTCGTTAGCGCCGCCCGGAGAGCCGCTAGGCGAACAGTCGATCCCACCCCCTGCCGAGCAGGGCGGCGACCCTACCCCCAAACCCCCTCCCCAGGGAGGGGGCGAACCGCAGGGAGGCGGTATCCCGGTGCACGTCTACAACGGGCAGGATTTCGAGATCCGGCGGGGAGGGGCTCCGCCTGAAATCAAACGCGAAGTAACCGAGCTTTTTAAGCGGCGCGGGGTTCGAGGATGGCGCGAGTTGGAGCGGAATTCGGAAAAAGGCGGTGACGTAGAGTGACGGATCTGTATCGTGACTGGCTGAATTGGCGCATCAAGAGGGGGGTTACATACGGCCGGGCCCTCCGCCGGCTGACCGATGAGATCGAGGATCTCGAGGCCCGGACCGTGGCCGGCATCCTGGGGCCGCCGCCGCCGAGCCGGGCGGAATCGCTAGCGTCATTCGTGAACTGGCTCCTGTTTCGCCGCTGGCCTGGGCAGGCGGGGATCGTCCGATGACACGGATCGCCGGACATTGCTCCCGCTGTGGGATCGACCTCGATCCGTGTCCCTTCTGCTCGGATGAACTGGCCGGCCGGCGGCGCCCGCTGGCTCCGAGCCCGAACGATCCGCTTCGAGCCACGGATGCCGGCGGGGTGCCGAGTTCGACGCGCGGCCGCTATTCGGCGCTCGCGGTTGAACGGCGCCGGCCGCCGCTCGCTCTATGGCGGGCCGAAGTCGAGTACCGCTAGCGTATAGTGGCGGACGTGACCCCCGAGCTCCGCCGGCAGATCTTCGAACTCGCGGCGCTCGGCCGGCCGCGGACGCAAATCGCCCGGGATCTGGGGATCTCCGAGGGGAGCGTGCGCTATCAACTGGACAAGCCCGCCAAAGCGGCGGCCGCCGGCGCCGTGTCCGGTCTGCCGGACACTCGCACGCTAACGGAACCTCCGGGCCTGCTCCCTGATCCGCTGGCCGATGCGCGGCGATCGCTCGCCCTCGAGCAGATCGAAGCTCAGAAAGTGAGCCTGCGGGCCCAACGGCAGGAGGCGGAGCGGCGGCTCGAGATGCTGAGCAAGGCTCCAGGAGACTCTAACGGGGCGATCCTGCTCGTTATGGGTGAACTCCGCGAGATGCGCGAGCGGCTGAACGCGCTTGCCACTCACCCGGCCCCGGCCGCGGCGGCGCCGGCGCCGATCTATGAGCAGCTGGGGCAGCTAAAGAACGGGTGGGAGGCGGTGCAGGCGATCGCCGGCGATCAGAAAGCTCCCACCACGGAGGCGGAACTCGCGGCGCGCGTTGCCCTCGATCGCCTCAACCTCGAGGGGGAGGAACGCCGGCGCCGGCTCGATTTCGAGCTCGAGGATCTACGGCAGAAACGGCGCAACGATGAGATCCGGGCGGAGGCATGGGCGGAGCAGGTCCGGCAATGGGGTCCGATCTTGATGCAGGGGGCGCAGGGGTGGTTTGCTCAGCAACAGGCGAGCGGCAACGGTACGGGCGGCGAAGGGGCGTCGAATGGAGCCGGCGCCCCCGTCCGCTCGAGCGGTGGCGGCCAACTCGTGCAATTGCCCGGCGGCGCGGCGGTGCAACCGGCCGCCCTGGGGATGGTCGAGGGCCCTTGCCCGAACTGCGGCGCCCCGCTCCGCTTCCGGCCGAGCCCAGGAGATGACGGAACGTGCCCTCAGTGTGCGATGCCGCTCGCCGTGGTCGAGGGCAAGATCTGGCCGAAGATCAGCGGCCGGAACGGCGGCAACGCCGGCGCGCTCCCCTCGATCGCCGGCTAAGTTTGACCGGGTAGCTTCAACCCCCTTACGATCGGGGCGAGTGCTCGATTCGGTGATCGGCTGGCTACGGCTCCGCGATCATCTCGCGGACGTTCACAACTACCGATCCGGGCCTCTCGATCGAATGCTGACGGCCGAACTCCGGAAGCGGCATCGGGCGGGGCACTCGAGGCGGAACCATAGGGCGGGATGGCGCTCCCATTGGCACCCGGACGGGGCGTTAGTGCGGGATCTGCTCGCTAGCGACGCCGGCGCTTCCGCGTCCGAGCCGCTTTCTTTGCCGCTTTGCGCCGTATCCGGTGCAGGGCGCGAACTCGTGCCTGCGCTTTCTTGATGTTCCGGCGTGCGGCGGCCTTCTGCTTCGCGGTAGCCATTTGTCGCGGCGATCGTAGCACGGTGCCGCCCTGCAAACTTTCCGGGCGTGCTCTATGATCGGCGCGAAATGTTCGAGGTTGTCGAGTCCCTGACCGCGGCCGGCTTCGGCGCCGCCGATGCGGCGATCGCGGCCAAAGTCACGCAGAAGCTGCCCGGCAATCTCTCAATGTCGTTCGGGTTCGAAGTGGCGGGCGTGCTCGCCGGCGTGTACGGGGGCAAGCTCGGCCTGGGCGAGAAATCCCGCGATCCGATCATGTTCGCGGCCCTGGGAGCCCTGGGCGCCCGCGCGGCGCGGCTGGCGATGGCCGGCAAGCTATTCCAGTTCTCGCAATGGGGCGTTGGCGGCGAGCAGGGCGGCGACGGCGGCATGAGCGATGGCAGCGGCGCGGCGGCCGCGGCCGGCGGTGACGGCTGGGGCGGTGGCGCTCCCGCGGTGCCGTTCGCCCGCGTATACGGCGGAGCCCGCAACGCGCCCGGCGTGCGGCAATTGCCCGGCCGGGGCGGCTCGTTTGGGATCTATCCCTCGACCACGGAAGCGGCGGGAGTGGCCGGCTAAGTGGTGAATTCACTCGGCCTGATCGAGGGCGCCGCGACGCGCGATCAGGTGATCCTCTCCCACGGTTTGCCCAAAGGCTCGTTCGAGCAGATCCTCGAGCGGAGGGCCTGGGCCCGCCGGCTCGGCAAGTCGGCCGCGTTCCTCTGGAATGACCTCCGGGGCACCGTGTCAATCCCGGCGCACAAGATCGACTATTCCCAGGTGACCGCGATCCGGTTCGCGGCCCGCGATAAGGTGCAGGGCGCCGTACAGGGCACCACGAATCAGACGACGATCGTTCGCGATCTGCGAGCTCGGGATGCGTCGAACGCGGCCTCCGGTGCTGCGCGCTTCGCCCGCCTCTCGAACGTCGCCGTGGTGGGCGTCCGCGTGTGGGACGTGGCGGATATTTCCTTCGCGCTCGCCAACAACAAAGCCCTGTGCGTGCTCGGCTACGTGTCGTATACCTCTCCCCCGCTCATGGACGCGATCCGGTTCACGCTGGGCGGCATCGTGGCCCTGGCCGAGTACGCGCTCGTGTCGGTCGCCGTTGATCTCACCTATCGCGGGGTTTACTTCGATCCCCCGCTCGTGTACGCGCCCGGGCAGGTGTTTTCCTACGATCTGCTCTCCGAAGTCGGGTTCGCGGCGGCCGCCGAATCGTTCGGATTCTTCGGCTACGCGGCGGAACCGGCCGCCCTCTCCGTGCTGCCCGATCAGGCGAATCTCGTTTAGCCCCCTCGCCTCCTGCGGCCGGATCGCCCGCCCCTAACGCGGCGATCGACCGCGGCCGGGGTGCGATGATGGCCCCCGATGGCCGGCGAAACGATCGTGCAGGGCGGCGGCACCGTGACCCAGGCCTACGGCTGCACGGCCTGGGGGCTCGCGAATCGCTCCGAGTGGAATTGCCCGAACCGTAGCTGCGGGCCCTTCGGCTTTCACGCCGGGATCGACATCGCCGCGGCGCCGGGTGCGCGCCCGTACCTAACTGCGGTCGGCTACGGCCGGGTAATGCAGATCGGCCGGCTCGGCGGCTACTGCGGCGGCCTGGGCCCGAACGCGATCGGCATCATTTCCGGGCCGTGGGTGATTTGGTACGGACATGCCAGCGTGGCGCTCGTGCGGGGCGGCGATCAGGTGGTGCCCGGGCAGGCGCTCGGGCGCATGGGCTCGCTCGGCTGCTCGACCGGCAATCACGTCCATTTCGAAGTGCTCCCGATCGGAAGCTCGAGCGGCTGCGATTCGGTGAACCCGGCGCCGTTCCTCTCCAGCTGGCCGGGCCGGCCGCCGGCCCCGCCGCCCGCTCCTACCCCAGATCCGGGGCCGGTCGGTACCGCCGCCGGCTCGCCGGCCTGGGCATATCTGCTCGGCGCCGGCGCGCTGCTCGCGCTGGCAGCCCGCAAGGGGTAGGCGGTGGGGGTGACGCTCGCCCAGGCGATCGGGTTCGCCCAGGCGGCCGGCTTCCGCGGCGAGCAGGTGGTGACGATCGTGGCGATCTCGCTCTGCGAGTGTGGTTCGCAGGCGTGCGGCTGCAATTATGATTGCTGCCCGCCGGGGGAGTCCTGTGGGGTGCTGCAGTTCTATCAGCCGGGCGGCAACCGGGGGTGCGCGCTCGATCCCGCCTGCGCCTACCGGCTCGCCTTTAACTACTGGCAGCGGCGCGGCTTTGAACCCTGGAGCACGTACAAGAACGGGTGCTGGTTGAGCAAGGCGCCGGCGGTCCGGGCCGCCATGCTGGCCGTGGGGGCGCCCCCGCCTCCGGCGCCTACCACGTCGCCCTCGAGCCCTGCCTGGGCGTGGGCCCTGTTGGCGGGGGGGTTGGCGATAAGTGCCGCCGCCCTCCGCGGCGGGCGTCCTGGGGCTTCCTAGCGGTTTTTAGGCTTCGAGGGCGTCGATAGCGTCGGGGTAAGACTCAAGCTGAGCCATTACGGCGGCCGGTGGGGGCACGGCGACGCAGTTGTGAGACACGGCGGCGATCAGCAACCCGTCACAGCTGGGGCAGCGAAACGGGCGGACGGGCTTCGCCGGCCTGCTCATTCCGGCGCCGCGAGCGGGGAGGGCTTCGGCGCGTGAATATGGGTGTGCCCGTAGTGCTCGAGCTCCCAGGTTCGGGCGCGGCAGGCGGGGCAGATCGGATCGACCGGCGGAGGATCCTGGGGCGGTTGCGCGCGGAGGGTCGCCCGCATGAGTGAACGATTGATGGCGGCCTGAAAGCGGGGAAGCATGAGCCCGATCCCGATCCCCTCGAGTACGAGGGCGATTGCCGGCGCGAAGCGGCGCCAGTTCAACGTTTGACGAATCGCCCGGTGCGCTTCGAGCGGCGGAGCCCCTTGCGCCGGCCCATGCCCGTCATAGAGTGCACGGCGCCCCGCGATTTCCGAACGGCCCGCTTGACGTGGCGCCGGCCGCGGCGCGTCATTTTCGGGTGACGGGCCTTTACTTGCTTTTTCCGGCGGCGCCGGCTGCTCGACGTGCTCACGCCGGCGGCGGCTTCGGGGTGCGCTTGCGCTTGCGCTTCGCGGCCGGCTTCGCGGCCCGGGCCTCGAGGGGGTGGGGATCGGGTTCGCCCTTGCTGGGGCCGCCCGGCGCCAAGATCCCGCCCTGGGCGAGCGGCTCCGTATGCAGGATGCCGCCCACGGTGCGCGGCTCGTGGTGGGTGGGATCGTGCTTACGGGGCCGGGGCATTATCCACCGGCACCGGAATATCGCCCACCCCGGGCGGAATCAGGTAGGCGACGATCCCAAAGATCCCGCCGGTAAGCGGCACGGTGAGCGTGTCCGGGATCGTGATCTTGAGCCACGTCGCCGCGGCGAATACGACGGCCCAAGTAATCCCGGTGGCGATCAGCCCGGCGAGCACTTTCCGAATCGGGAGCAGGCTCGCCTGTTTCACGGGGCCCACGATAGCACCGGCGGCGCCGCTCTGCCCGAGCACGTCGCCCGCTTTGACCGGCGCCCCCAGGGCGGGCGGCTGGAATGATTGCGCCGCCTGGGAGGGGATGAGATCGTCGGGGTTCATTTCGGAAGCAGGGCGGCGAGTTCCTGCACTTTGGCGCCGAATAGCCGGATCGCGGTCGCCTGCCCCTCCGCCGTTAGCTGGGAGGCGGCAAGCTCGGCGCTCCGCTGAGCGAGTTGCTGTTGACATACGGCGAGCGGATCGACCGGCGCCGGCGCAACCCAGGGCGCATTTGTGAACGTCCAATGGAACCGCTCCGCGGTGCCGTCGCCCGGCCCGGTTGGCGGCTCCGATGAATTCAGCCACCCGCCGTAACCGTTCCCCAGGTTGAGGCGGACCCCGTTCGCGTCGGTCTTACAGATCCCGAAATGCAGGTGCGGGCCGGTCGAATTGCCGGTGTTGTCCGATAGCGCGATCGGCTGCCGAGCGTGCACGCGCTGGCCCACGGCGACTAGCGGCCGTTGGAGATGCCCGTAGAGGCAGGCGCATAGCTGCACGTCGTCCCAGATCTCGACTAGCACCCCGAACCCGTTGAAATTCGTCCCGGTGAAATCGGCGGCGCGGAGCACGATCCCATCGGTGGCGCTCCAAACCTCCGTGCCGGTGTTCATGCCGAAGTCGAGCCCGTTGTGCCCCTTAATCCCGAACCGGGCATAGCTGGCCGGATTCAGCCCGAACCCTTGCGTGAGCGGGTGCGAGCCTAAGAACAGGTCCGCGAGTTGTGTCAACCCCGGATCCCGGGCTGCCCGATGCCGAGCCCGATCTGCGCCGCGAACTTACGCTGCGCTTCCTCCGCTTTCGCCTGCCGCTCCCGCTGCTCCGCGATCCACTCGAGATTCGATTCGAGGGCTTTTTCCGCCGTTACGGCCTGCCGCTCGAGTTCTTTCTCGATCCCCTCGAGTGCCATTGCGATCCGCTCCGCGATCTCATTATCCATGCCCCCCTTTTTAGCACCAACCGGCCGGGGATTTCAAGACTGCGAACGGGCCGCGGTTCACCGGCTGCATGGCCGTATCCCAGGGCGTTTGGCCGAGTATGTTGATCCCGTCCCAGATCCACCCCTCGCCGTAATTGCGAATTGTGAGCCGGCGAACGGTGCCGGCGCTCCCCAGCTGTGAGAGCAACCCCGGCGTAACGATGTTGATCGCGGAGCGGGGCGCCCCGAGCCCGTCCCAGGTGTATTTATCCTGAATCCACACCTTGCCGAAGCGGGGGGTATAGCCGGACTTGGCGGCGAGCACGATGTAATCGGCGTCGCCCCATCCGCATCCGGTCGAAACGATCATGCGGGCGATAACTTGACCGATCGAATTCAGGGCGGCCTTGCCGGTCGGCGGCAGGCCTGGGGGGACGATCGCGACCCCGCCCGGACACACGCCGAGCCCTGGACTGTAGGTGCCCACGTTCGGGGTTGAGATCCACCAGTCGGCAACGTAGCCGGCGATCGGGCCGAGAATGCGATCCCAAACCGGCGACGTGCCGATCCGCTCGCCCTGCGTTTGGCAGTCGATCGTAACGATCGTCCCGTAAGGCAGGGCGCCGCGGCTCGCGTAGCCGGTGCCTGGGCCGGCGCGCACGATCAGCCCGGCGGTGGCGGTGACGCGGTAGCCGGTCGCCGGCAACGGATTCGGATCGGGCGGGGGGAGGGCGTCCGCAACGCACACCCCGCCGGCGAGATGCTGCCCTGGGGGGCAGGTGAGCCCCGGCGGCGGCGGCGCCGGTTTCTGGCTTAACTGGTACAGGGCATAGCCGGCGAGCCCGAGCCCGCCGAGCAGGAGGGCTTTGTTCGATTCCGCCATGCCGGGGATCGTACAGCGATCCGCCGCCGGGCGTCGTATCCTGTCGCCGTGGCTGTCGCAATCCGCCAACAGATCGACCCGGCCGCCCTCCTGCGGCGCGCGAACTGGCAGCCCCAGGGGTGGAGCCTGTACCGCGCGCCAACGGTCGTTCAACAGATCCCGCTCGACGCCGGCGGCGCCCCGATGGTGGCGACCACGGTTGATTCCTTCGAGTGGGTCGATGCCCAACTGTTCGGGGTGGGCAATGCCGATGACGGCATGAGTAAGCTGCGGACCGCGATCCAGCAACGGGGCTCGGACGTGTATGCCTACGCGATCCTCCGGCGCGACGTGGTGAACTTCCTCGGCTTCCACGTTTGGAGCTACCGGATCGTGATCCTGCACTCGCTCGTGCAACTGCTCGAGTGGGCGGTGGCGATCCTGGCGATCGCCTTCGCCGCGGTGATCTTTATCCAGTACGTGACTACCGGCCGGGCGCCGGCGCTCGATGACCTCTCCGCCTTTTTCGGGAATCTGTTTAAGGCGGCCGGCGACGCCGGCGGCACGATCGCGAGCGGCCTTTCCACCCCGTTCCTCGTGTTCATGCTGGCCGGCGGGGTGGGCATTATCTTGCTCGCCCAGGCGGAGAAAGCGGCCGGGGTGAAGGGGCGCGGCAGTTTGAAGCAGCCAAGTGTCGGGCTGAAAACGGGGCCGCTCTCCGTGCGGACGTGACCGGGAAAGGGATCGCGAGACTGGACGTAACGATCGGGGCGGCCGTGCTCGGCATGGCCGGGGGGGTGATCGTCGCCGCGGCGAGCGGACTCCCGGCGCCGCCCTCGACCCTCTCCCAATGGGGCGGCATCGCGGCCGCCCTACTCGTGCCGATCGTCGGGTGGTTCCTGCGGGGCAAGCTCCGTGAAATTCACGTGCTCGTGAACTCGAACCTCTCGCGCGTGCAAAGCGATTACGCGGACGCGCTGCAACGGATCGAACGGCTCGAGGGCGTGATCTCGCGGCTGACAGGAATCCCGCCGGACCCGTTTAAGCCCTCCCCCCCGCCGCCCCAGGCGCCGGCGAAGTAATGCCGCTCCGCGATCAGATTTTCCAAAGCTGCTCGCAACTCGTGGCGCACGGCATCCGCCTCCGCCGGACCCCGCCGGCGATGCCGGAGATCGACGCTTCGAAGCATCGGGCCGCCCTCGAGGATGCCGATCGGGTGCTAAAAACCTACCCGGCGGTGAGCCCGAGCTCCGGCCGGCCGGAGATCCCGCCGCGGCTGTTCGATTCGATCGAGGGGTACGACGGGCCGAAAAAGCTGCTCAAGGCGGCCCTGCGCTCCGAGCGGCCGGTGCACGTCCTGCTCGTGGGGCCCCCTGGGACGGGTAAGACCCAGATCCTCGAGCGGATCGCCTCCCTGCCGAACGCGCGCTACGCGACGGGGCCCACGATCTCGAGTTCCGGCATGTTCACCTATCTGC
>Ga0209528_1000013_pt1 | contig 17121 bp, 12 predicted proteins | sample JacPinW_OM2H0_M3_FD_187970 | JGI IMG/M metagenome (GOLD analysis project Ga0209528, IMG submission 187970) | Forest soil microbial communities from Algoma, Ontario, Canada - Jack Pine, Ontario site 1_JW_OM2H0_M3 (SPAdes) (version 2) | ecosystem: Environmental > Terrestrial > Soil > Boreal...
ACGGTTCCTGCGCCTACGCGGCTCTGGAAATAGCCCTCCGCGAGAAGCTGGGCATACGCATTTAGAACCGGGAAGCGCGAAACACGGATTTCGGATGCGAGCACTCGGGTTGACGGAATTCGTTGCCCTGCCCGCAGGCTGCCGTTGACAATGGCCGCGCGATACGCGTCATAGATCTGCCGGTGAAGAGCCCGCGGAGCCTTCCGGTTAACCGCGATCATGGGGAGAATCCCGGAGGCTACTCTCTTCATTGCGCCGGATCATAATGGTTATGTCCAAATTACGTCAAGTGGGTATTGTTTCCGACCATTGTTTGGACGATTTTGGGAATAACAATCGGTGTACCCCTCGTCGCCATACGGCATCGCTATGTCTCGCGTTCGGCATTGTGTGGAATGTCCGAAGTGTCTCACTCGGTATCTGGTTGGTTTCAGTCCATACCGTAACGGGTCGTACCTGATGCCCCTTGCTGCGGGATTCTCGGAAGAATGGATCCTGTACTGTTCCTGCGGCAGGCCACCCATTGCCAGTCGAGGGCGTTGGAGCGAGTTGAAGATGTACGCGGTCTCCGATCAAGCGCATAGTCTCGGTCACGGTCCACCCGAGGAGATCGTGCAGGTAGAAGGAGGTAAGAGGCATTCAAGTTAGGGATGGACGATATGCCGGGGTTGCGCGCTCTGAATCCGATTAGTTCAAATATAACTCGACCGGAGAAACAGGACCTCTTGCGGAACGCGGTGGTATCGTCGTTCTACGCGGCAATTTGGCGCCGGACGGGGCGCTCTATGTGGAGCGCGTAATGCAGGCGAATACGGGCGCAGACCTGGATTTCTTGACGGGTTGCCGCGGCAATGCAATCCCGCGCAAGTCGCATTAGACGATCTGGTCCGACGGCTGCACGTTGAAAAGCGAATGAAGCGGATCTCTTGACTGTGACGCGAAGAATGCCGATACACCGGCAGTTTTCCTTCGACATAGTCCTTCCGATAGGACATCAGCGACTGAAATGACACCCTGGCTCGGGTTGCAATTGTAGGGCTTACATTACGCCCAAACTGGCGTGATCCAGAAAGACTGAGACGGTTGAAGCACCACTCAAATGATTGAATACTAACGAAATCAGCTCCGCGCCCTCCACAGCAAGTCGCAAACGAGGCCCGGTTTTCTCTTGAAGATCTGTTCACCGTGGAATGTTTGGTCCTTGCCGTCCTCGATATGTTACATTCTCCCTTTCAAAAGTTTTTCATTATCATGCAGCAGGGCCGAGCCGACCAGCCCGGCTCATTGTCCGTTCAGCTTACTCGAGCTCTAACACCGCCCCTCGTCCGTTGTCTTTGATAGTGAGAGACAACTTTCCCGAGGATGAGTTCATCGCTGTTTCGAGAGTGCTGCCATCGAGGCGCGCTGTGTGTTTGATCGGCGACCAGCCGTAGATCTCGATGCTAATCTGCTGCCACCATGCGGGATAGGAGCCCTCATGCGCTCCCAGGCGGAGCCGCAAGCCATCAGCGGTTACCTCACAATGGAAGACCACACGCAGGCTGGCGCCTGTCTTGTACGCATAAGTCTTTCCATCGTCTAAATAGAGGTGTCCAGCACACGCATCGCCTGCGTAGACGCGCAGGGTAAGGGGACCCTGGGGCATTTCATTTGTGCTTTGGACCAGAGGTGCGATCGGCAGAATCGCTCCCGCGCGCACAAAGACGGGCAAGGACGCGAGTTCTGGGTGTATCCAGGCTCTGAGGGGGACCAGATCGGCTGGACTTGCCGGAGCGTTGGGGGCCGGAGCCACCGGCACGGGCTTCGGAACAAGTTGCCCCGTCCAGTAGTCGTACCAGCTTGCCGATGGAAACTCGACGTCATAGTTGTCGAGTTTGTCCGGATAGGGCGGGGCTGCTACGAGGATGTCGGGGCCGAGAAGAAACTCGCCGGCTGCCTTAGGATCGATATCGATCGGATGATGGTCTCTCGCAGCGTCGGGAAATTCAAGAAAGAGCGGACGCTCGATCGGCATTCCCGTGCGCGATGCTTCTTCTGCGAGCGTGTAGAGATATGGCATCAGCCGGTAGCGCTCTTCGATAAATCGTCTGCGGATCGATTCGGGCTCCGTGCCGCCGATCCACGGTTCATGGTCGCCAGTCCCTTTCTCGGCGTGATCCCGGTCGATGGGCTGGAACGAAGCAATTTCAAGCCATTTTGTGAGCAAGTCCTGTTGCGGAGTTCCTGCGAATCCGCCGACGTCCGCTCCAGTCAACGCAAAGCCACTCAGCCCAAGATTTTCGAGCATCGGCGTTGTCAGGCGAAGATGATTCCACGTGGCACTGTTGTCGCCGGTCCAGGTCGCGGCATAACGTTGTCCGCCGGCGTAGCTGGCGCGGGTCAGTACAAACGGCCGCAAGTCCGGATTGAGCTGCTTCAGCCCATCGAAAGTTGCTCGCGAGTTTTCCATCCCGTACACGTTGTGAATCTCCGAATGACTCGCCGTACGCTTCACAAATCCAGGTTCGTCGATGCGGTGCACCACGTCTTCGGGCATCGTCTTCGTCGGAGTGTTGAAGACTGAAGGTTCATTCATGTCGTTCCAGAAGCCGGCAACGCCCATCTTTGAGAAGTCCCGATAGAGCGTGCCCCACCAGTCGCGCGTCTGCGCGCGCGTGAAGTCCGGGAAGACGCTGGGGCCTGGCCACACATCGCCGGAGTAAACGCTGCCATCGGGATTCTTTAGAAAGTGGTCGCCCGCAATGCCGCTGTCGTAGGGCGAGTAGCCGTGACCGGGGAAGTTGGCGATATGCAGATCCGTAATGACGACGGTATGGAAGTTCTTCGATTTAAGTTGCGAGATCATTCCGGGAAAGTCAGGGAAACGTTCGCGATCTACGGTGAAGGGACGGTTCTGTTTCTGGTAGTCGATATCCAGATAAATAACGTCGGCGGGGATATGATCCGCTCTCAAGCGGTCTGCGACCTCGATCACTCGCGACTGCGGGGTGTAACTGTAACGCGACTGTTGAAACCCGAGAGCCCAGATAGGTGGAAGTGGCATGGTTCCGGTCAGCCACGCGTATGTTTCTACTACGTGCTTCGGAGTAGGTCCGTAAAAGACGTAGTAATCCAACGGTCCGCTCACAGCGCCGAAAGAATAGACATTGGGCAACTGCTTACCAAAGTCGAAGCTACTGTGCCAGGTATTGTCGAGAAAGACTCCGAGCGCACGGCCGGCCCGGAAGGTCATGAAGTAAGGGATCGCTTTATAGAGGGGGTCGGTGGACTCCTGGAAGCTATAGGCATCGGTGTTCCACAGTGAGAAAGCCTGTTCGCGCCGATCCAGCGGGCCGGGCTTGTCTCCCAGGCCGAAGTAGTGCTCATCGAGCGGCATCGCTTTGTAGACCTGAAAGGACTCGCCATGAAATTCAACGGGCCGCACGTCCTGCTGAAGAATGTTTCCGTCGCGGTCGGAGATCGTTAACGCGAAGGTCTGGCGGCTCAGGGAGACGCGGAGGACCCGTGTCTGGAAGCCGACGGCGTCCCGAGTATCGGTTGGTGTCACGGCGACACGACTCTCGCGCGCCTCTTTGAGGACCGCCCAAGAGGCGTCTTCCGCAAGCTCATTGGAGCGCGACACGCGAATGCGCACGACGTCTTCACGCAACGCGACAATTTGCATGCGGGCATCGCCATCTCTCAGATCGATTCCGTTGGGCAGCGTGGAGAAAGATGTGAGGTGATTCAGTTGTACGGTGGTGGAGCCCACGGGACCATTTTGTCCCCGAAGGGATAGCGTTGCGGTAAACAAGAAGAAAAGAAAAAGAGACGAGAGTACAGAGCGGTAGTAACGCGTACATGTCCTCATTTCTCAAGCAGCCGTATTAGGAATCCATCTGGGATGGAACGGCGATCCCGGTTGATGGCGCCTGTTTCAAAAAATCGCATTTAAGATTCGCCGAGAGTTCGGCCCGCGCCGAGTCCCGGATGGTTATCATACAGAAAAAACTGAGGATTAAAAGCGGTCTCACAGTAACGGGGGAGGCGCAATACCCTGTGAAAGCGCTCTGGCGGAGGCTTGCGAAACAAGACCTCCGCCGCCATGCGAACGTCGGAAGGTGAACTTCGCTGCCCCGATCGCACCGACTGGGCGATCGATCGAGCGCAACAGCAGGCCACCAACAACTACCGCGACTATGCCATCGTGACGCTCTTCACGGACACAAATACGGGTAAGATCGCGATCGTGGCGGCAGGAGTGGGCCGCGGCGGCACGATCGCCGCGGGTGAGTTCCTGACGGATCCGGCCGATCTGGCACAGGTCGTCACAATCCACAATTGCGTGGCCGCTAACGATCCGGCCCGTCGGTAGACGAAAGCCACCGGGTAAATCCCACCATGAGCAACGATTTCCCCGCTTCTCTCAAACAAGTAGCTGCGGCTCCCTTGCCGAGCCGCCCTTGGATAGAGGTATTTCCACTCCAGCAGCCGCGGGTCGAAGTGAAAATCTGACGGCTCAATTTTGTACGCGCGGACGAGGAATTTCGACAGTGCCGGGAGGTCCCTGTGATCCGTGGCTCTGATGGTGGCGATCGTCGACTTTGATGCATCTCATCGGCTCCGTGGGTGATCTGGGTCGCGCGACTCTTGTTGTGTATCACATACGGTCGCGGGAATGAATCGGAGTTGGCCCACAATGTTCGGGCGATGTGGATCCAAGGCAGCGCGAAGTCGGCAGGGTGCACCGTACTCCGCTCCTTAATAGGCAATTGCTAGCCGAGGCGGTATGGGTAAGATCTGACTAGTGGGGTTGTTTCGTGGATAGCTCAAGAGAGTGTTTTGCGCAGGTGCGGGATCTGACGGTTACGTACTCTCCCGAAGACGGCGAACCAATTCGCGCCTTGGATGGCGTCAGCATCGAGGTTCGCTCGGGAGAGATCGTCGGGATACTGGGAGAATCCGGTTGTGGAAAGAGCACACTGGCGAGCGCACTGCTGCGGTTGCTGGCGCCGCACGCGAAATGCGAGGGCGGGACAATTCTGTTCTGCGGCCGCGACTTATTGAGTCTGCCCGAGAGGGAATTGCGCGCGATCCGCGGCCGGGAAATATCGCTGATCCCGCAGGATCCGGCTGTTTCGCTCAATCCCGTCATGACAGCTGGTTCGCAGGTCGACGAAGTGCTGCGCGCGCACTTAGCATTCACAGCACAGCAACGCCGGGAGCGAGTCATGGAGTTGTTTCGAGAGGTCGGCTTCGATAATCCAGAAGAAACCTACTCCGCATGTCCTCATCAACTCAGTGGTGGACAGCGTCAGCGGATCGCAATTGCGCAAGCGGTGGCATGCCGGCCTGCTCTCTTAATCGCCGATGAACCTACCAGCAAGCTCGACGCGACCCTGCAGGCAGAAATTCTCGCGCTGTTGTCGCAGATTCGACGGCAACACGGAACCGCGATTCTGGTCATCAGCCACGACCCTGCGTTGTTTGCGGGATTTGCCGATCGCATCGCGGTAATGTATGCCGGCCGCATTGTGGAAGTCGGGAGCAGAACCGAGATCTTCGGGCGGCCACTGCATCCTTATACACAGGCGCTGGTACGGATAGCGGCATCGTCTGCGATCACAGGATCAAGGGCGCGGGTTCGGCTTCCGGCGATCGAAGGGGAATCTCCCGATCCGACCTGCGTCCCAGTTGGTTGCCGGTTTGAGCCGCGCTGCTCCGAACGGATGGATGTCTGTTCACGCCGTTATCCACCCGAGTTCATGCCGGAGCCCTCGCGACCTGTGAACTGCTTCAAGTATGGGGAGTAACTTGCCAACTTGCGTGCCGAATAACTCATCGACTAACGATGCACCAGTCCAGAGCTTGCTGCGCGTCAAGGGGCTCTCGAAACAATATGTCCGGGGCGGTCTGTGGCGAACGCGCGTGCCTGTGGCCGCTGTAAGGTGCGTCGATTTTGATATCCTACGCGGCCAAACGTTGGCGCTGGTCGGAGAGTCGGGATCGGGGAAGTCCACCGTGGCGCGATGCGTGACACGCCTGGAAAGGCCGGACTCGGGACAAATCCTGATTCAGGGGATCGACATCGCCCATCTGGATTCACGCGAATTGGTTCCCTTTCGATCCGGCATCCAGATGGTATTTCAAGATGCGGTTACTTCCATGAACCCGCGCTTCTCAGCGCTGGAAGTCGTCGAAGAGCCGCTTCTGATCCGTGCCAAGGGGGCCCGAGGCGGCCAGAGGGTGGAAGGTGGCCGCAATCGACAGAGTCGCCGTGAGCTCGTTCGCGACTTGATGGTGGGAGTTGGGCTCGCTCCCGATTGGGTGAACCGATCGATCCTTCACTTCAGTGGGGGGCAGCGCCAGCGTCTCGCGCTGGCGCGCGCACTTGCTTTGCGGCCGCAGCTTCTGGTTCTGGATGAAGCGCTTTCCGGACTGGACTTATCCACCCAGGCACAAATCGCCAACCTACTGCTCGACCTGCAAGCGGCGCACTCGCTGACTTATCTTCTGATATCTCACGATCTGGCGCTGGTGGCGCGATTGGCGGACGTGATCGGAGTTATGTGCGAAGGGCAGACTGTGGAGGTCGGCCCCACCCAGCAGATCATTTCCGGTCCCACCCATGCCGCAACGAAAAAACTGCTGGCCTCGGCAAAAGCAGCAGCATCCAATCTCGCGGCGATCACGGGGGCGTCGGCGTGAACTACCTTGGCCGCAGGCTGGTGCGCGCGGTTCTGTTACTCATCGGAGTGTCGGCACTCTGCTTCCTGTTCACGGAAATGGCGCCAGGAAGTTTCTTTGACGAAATGCGGCTGAATCCACAGATTTCGCCGGAAATGATTGCGGCCCTGCGCTCCCATTACGGATTAGACCAGCCGCTTCTGGTGAGATACGGGCGCTGGATGAAATCCGCCCTGCACGCCGATCTCGGATATTCGATCGCATACAATACACCCGTGGCGCCGTTGTTGTGGAGCCGAGCAAAAAACACGCTGCTGCTCACAACTACTGCGCTGCTTCTGACTTGGATGATCTCCGTTCCGTTGGGCGTGTGGGCGGCCAACCGGCGTGGTGGTTTGCTGGACAAGGCGGTTAACCTTGCGAGCTCATTCCTCGTTTCTGTTCCGGAACTTGTGATTGCGGTGGCGCTGCTCGCGATCGCAGTTCGTTGGCGAATCCTGCGCGTCGGCGGAATGATGTCGGCCGACTACGAGGACCTCTCGGCCTTGGCGAAATTGCAGGACGTCCTACTCCACCTAGCGCTGCCGGCATTCGTCCTGGTGCTTTGCGAAACCGCTGTCATTGTCAGGCACGTTCGCGCCAGCGTCCTCGAAGTGCTAGGCGCTCCTTACGTGCAAGCTGCGCGGGGATTTGGGATCAGCCGGGCCAGACTTCTGTTTCGGCATGTGCTCCCGGTTGCCGCGAATCCAGCCGTTTCGCTTCTCGGCTTTTCTCTGGCTGGCTTGCTCAGTGGATCGCTCTTGGTTGAGGTTGTTTGCGGATGGCCCGGCCTGGGGCCGTTGATACTGGAGGCGACGCTATCTCGTGACTTATATCTCGTCATTGGCGGAATTATGTTCTCCGCGTTATTCATGGTGGGCGGGAACCTGGTTGCGGACATAATGCTGCTCGCGTTGGACCCGCGAATTCGCAAAGGGGCGGCGGATGCGCACTAGGACCGCCATATTGGTTGTGTTGCTCGCGGGACTGCATCTGGTCCTGCTGTTTGCCGGTTTCTTTGCGCCTTACGATCCAACTACTCAGAACCGCGAGCTGCCGTATGCTCCACCCACGCGGGTGCATTTCAAGGACAGCGTGGGATTCCATTTACGTCCGTTTGTGTACGTATGGACGAGCGGGCTGGGCGGAGATCAGTCCGATAGTTATCAAGGAAGTTATCAAGAAGACCGCAGCCATGAGTATCCAGTTCAATTCTTTGTAAGTGGGCCGAGTTACAAGTTTCTTGGGATCTACGAAATGGGCACGCATTTGTTCGGAGTTGCGGAGCCAGGCAAGGTCCTGCTCTTTGGGACCGACGGTTATGGCCGGGATGAATTGTCGCGCGTCCTGGTTGGCGGCCAGATTTCGGTCGCCGCTGGAATCACGGCAACTTTCATTGCGCTCCTCGCCGGAAGCATTCTCGGAGTCATCGCGGGCTACTACGGCCGATGGATTGACGAGTCGCTGATGGGCATAACGGAGCTGTTTCTCTCGCTGCCCTGGCTCTATTTCCTGCTTGGGGTGCGGGCATTCCTGCCATTGCATCTGAGTACGATCCGCACGTTCTTTCTGTTGACCGGCGTCATCGGCCTGATTGGCTGGGCCCGGCCCGCCCGGCTGGTGCGAGGAGTGGTTCTCAGCGCCCGAAATCGGAACTACGTTCTGGCGTCACGCGGTTTCGGCGGATCTGATTTCTACCTCCTCCGGCGCCACATTCTGCCCGAAACGTTTGGCGTGTTGCTTACCCAGGCGGCGCTGCTGGTTCCGCGGTATATTGCCGCCGAAGTGACGCTCTCCTTCTTCGGCCTTGGAGTGAATGAGCCGGTGCCGAGTTGGGGTAACATGCTGAGTACGTTGCAACAGTACGGCGTCCTGGTTTCTTATGGATGGCTACTTGCTCCGGCGTGCGCTTTGGTAGTTACTTCCGTAATCTATAGCTCCCTCGCTGATGTATTCCATTCCCGGTTAAAATCTTACTCAACCTAGAAAAGTGAGTTCTGTGGGATAAGGGGTGTTTATGAAAGTGATCGCTCGCCTAACCCTACACGTGTGCCTGCTCGCCGGTGCATGCTTTGCCGCAGCACCCGTTCCAGAAGCGGCCAGTCCCGGTGAAGAAATCGCGCGTATGGCTGATGTCTCTGGCCACTACGGCGGGCACCTGACCATTGGGCAACGCGCCGAGCCCAGGACGCTCAACCCGGTTACCGCCACGGACGCCGTTTCACGCGAGGTAATCGGTCGTCTTATGGGGGATCTCATCGAGATCAACCGGTCGTCGCAGCAAACCGAGCCCGCACTCGCGAAATCATGGAAGATCTCGCCCGACGGCCGCACGTTTACCCTACAACTCCGCAAGGGAATTCGATTCTCCGACGGCCACCCGTTCGATGCTGACGACGTGCTCTTCTCGTTCAACGTTTACATGGATGAAGCAGTCGATTCCCCGCAGCGCGACCTGCTGATCATCGACGGCAAGCCCATCCTGGTTACCAAACTGGATCAATACACGGTGCGATTCGCGTTGCCACGCCCCTATGCGGCGGCCGAGAGACTGTTCGATGGTCTAGCGATGCTGCCGAAACATCTGCTGGAGAAGCAATATCACGAGGGCCACTTTGCGCAGGCGTGGTCCCTGAATGTGCAAGCATCCGAGGTCGCCGGACTGGGCCCGTTCCGGCTCAAGCAGTACGTGCCTGGGCAGCGAGTTGTGGTGGAACGCAATCCTTATTACTGGAAAGTTGACCAGAAGAATCAGCGGCTGCCATACCTTGACGAACTGGTTTTCCTGTTCGTGGGCACGGAGGATGCGCAAGTGATGCGCTTCGAGGCGGGTGAGACCGACATCATCAGCCGGCTCAGCTCGGAGAACTACAACCTGCTTTCGCGTGAGAAATCCCGCGTCGGTTCGCAGCTGGCGGATATAGGGCCCAGCTTGGAGTACAACTTCCTGGTGTTCAACCTGAACGACCTCAGTGGGAAGAAGCTCAATGAAGTTGCCGGCAAGCAGGCCTGGTTTAGCGATTTGAAGTTCCGTCAAGCCATCTCTGCGGCGGTCGACCGCGAGTCCATCGTGCGCCTGGTCTACGGAACCCGCGGCGCGGCCTTGTGGGGGAATGTGGGGCCCGGTAATAAGCTCTGGATCAATCCGACCATCCCGCATCCGTCGCGGTCCGTCGAAACGGCGCGTCAGCTTCTAAAGGCAGCGGGATATTCGTGGAACGCCGCGGGCCAGTTGCTGGATGCAACGCGGCAGCCAGTCGAATTTTCGATCATCACCAGCTCATCGAACAGCCAGCGAATGAAGATGGCAACCCTGCTCGAGGACGATCTCTCGCACCTCGGGATGCAGGTCCATGTGGTGCCACTCGAATTTCGCGCCATGATCGACCGCGTGTTCCAAAGCTTTGATTATGACGCGGCGATGATGGGGCTTGGCGGCGGCGATGCCGACCCAAATCCAGAGATGAATGTCTGGGCCTTCAGCGGCACGTCGCACTTATGGCACTTGGGCGAAACCAAGGCAGCAACCGATTGGGAGCGCGAACTTGACCAACTGATGCAGCAACAGATGGTCACGCTCGACTATGCAAAGCGAAAACAGTTATACGATCGCGCGCAACAGCTGATTGCCGAGAATCTGCCCTTCATTTTTCTGGGGACGCCCAACATTCTTGCGGGCGCGAATGCCCGGGTCGGCAATTTCCATCCGGCCGTGCTCGATCCCTACACGTTGTGGAACGCAGACGAACTTTATGTTCGCGGACCGGGGCTGGAGAACGCGGGAATACGATGACGGGAACTGCGACAGGAAGGCAAAAAGAACACCCCGCCAATTCGTCGCTGGCTCATTCGACGGACGAGCAGCTGATCGGCCGCTGTCTGAAGGGCGATCCGGAAGCTTGGTCGGCACTGATCGACAAGTACAAGAACCTCATCTACTCGATTCCGATCAAGCTCGGAATGTATCAGGATGCGGGCGACATCTTTCAGTCCGTCTGCGTAGACCTGCTTTCGGAGTTGCCACGACTCCGCGAACATCGCGCATTGCCGAAATGGCTGATGCAGACCTGCTATCACAAATGCCTTCGCTACCAGCGCGCCACCGACAGGCTGGTCGAACTTGCTCCCGAGGGCACAGACAGTGATGCTGCGTCCCCTGCCCGTAGCGCCGACGACCTTCCCGAGCACTTGCTGATGCAGCTCGAGCAAGAACAGATCTTGCGCGATGCCATCTCCGAGTTGCCCGAAAAATGTGAGCGGATGGTCCGATTGCTCTTTTTCGAAAATCCACCGCGGCCCTACGAGAATATCGCGGAGGAGTTGGGGATGGCGACCGGCTCGATCGGAGCGATCCGTGGCCGCTGCCTGGCTTATCTCAGGAAACACCTTGAAAAGAGGGGCTTCTAATGAGCGTCCGGGCGGTTCAGAAAACCGAATCGGACGACATCATCGAGCGCTTGCTCGCGCTTGATAACGCACCGAGGCGCGCTCAGTTGGTCGCGCACCATCCGGCAATTGCATGGGATGAAATTGTAAACACCCTCACCGAAAAAGTTTGGCAAGAGGTTCGCATCGACACGCATCGGGCCAAGCGCTTGGCGGAAGCAGCCCTGGATGTTGCCCAAACACTCGGCAGTCCGAGCCTGCTTGCCCGAAGTTTACGCGCGAAGGCGAACGCCATGTACGCACTCGACGAGCACGTAGAGGCGGTTCAGTTACACGAGCAGGCGGTCGCTCTGTTCGAACAAACCGGGGAAGAGGCTGAACTCGCCAGGACGCTGAGCGGATCCATTCAGTCGCTGTTATTGCTCGGCCGGTACGATCAGGCACTCGCTGCCGGGGAGCGCGCGGGTGCAATTTTCCGGAGGCAGGGGAATACTCGCCGGCTGGCTCGGCTGGAAATTAACATCGGAAATATCTATCACCGGCAGGACCGGTTCACCGAAGCGCTCGCATTTTACGAGCGCGCCTACGAGCAGATACTGGTGCACGATGACGCCGAAGGGTTGGCGGCCGTTCTGAGCAATTTGTCGCTGTGCCATATCAGTCTCAACGACTTCCCGAAGGCATTGGAACTGCACCAGGTCGCGCGCCGGCACTGTGAGCAGAAGAACATGCCGATCCTGGTTGCCTATGCCGACTACAACATTGCCTACCTTTATTTCCTACGCGGAGAGTACGGGCGTTCGATTCAACTGCTTCGCGACGCATCCGTTAGCGCAAAGAAAGCGAACGACGCCTATCAGCTTGCGCTCTGCAATCTTGATCTTTCCGAAATCTATCTTGAACTGAATCTAAGCGCCGAGGCCGGCGAACTGGGACGAGCGGCGAATGAAGGCTTTCACGATCTGGGTTTTGGTTATGAAGCCGCGAAAGCATTGGGCTTTGCCGCCATCGCGGCCAGCCGCCAGGGACAGGCATTTGAGGCGGTCAAGCTGTTTGCGCGGGCGAAAGAGATGTTTGTTCGCGACCAGAACCAGGTCTGGCCGTCGCTCATCGACCTGTACGAGGCTCTGGTACTTTTCACGGAGGGACGCCTGTTTGAGGCGCGGCGTCTTTGTGCGGCAGCGCACCAGTTCTTCCGAACCTCAACGTCAACCTCAACGATGCGGGGAAAGGCGGTGCTGGCCGAGCTTTTGTTGGCGCGAATTGCACTGCGTTTGGGCGACACGGGCCTCGCGAAACAACACTGCGGCGCGGCGCTGAAGGATCTCGCGAACCTGGATTCGCCCACCCTTCTCTATCAGGCCGAGTTCCTGATGGGCGAGGTGGAACGCGCAACCGGAAATGAAGATGCGGCCTACCAATCGTATTGCCGTGCACGAGTGGCAGTCGAGCGACTGCGCAGCAGCCTGCGCGGAGAAGAACTGAAGATCGCCTTCTTCGAGAACAAACTTGAAGTTTACGAGAGCCTGGTCGACATTTGCCTGCGCCGCCAGAATAGTTTTGAAGAGGCGTTCGCCTACATCGAGCAGGCCAAGTCGCGAACCCTCATGGATCTTCTGAATCAGCCCGTCCACGTGCCGTCGGCGGTCGATCCTGGACAGAGCGAACTGGTGCGTTCGATCCGGAACCTTCGCGAAGAGCTGAACTGGTACTACAACCTGATCGAGCGCGAACAACTGCGGCCGGAAGAACGTTCGCAAGAGCGGGTCCAGCAACTCGAACAACAGGCTCGGTCGCGAGAGTCGGACTTGATGCGGGCCGTGAAAGAAGCCACCGTTGCGGAAGCCAACGAAGCGGGCCTGCAAATTCCCTCCAACATGTCGCTCGAGGAGATCCGGTCTGTGCTTCCCGCCGATACCGCATTGGTTGAGTTCTTTTGCACGCACGACCGCAGCGTTGTGTGCGTAGTGACCCGCGACAAACTTCACATCTGTCCAGTCACGGTGCAATCTCGAATTCAGAAGCTGCTGCAGTTTCTGCAATTCCAGATGTCAAAATTTCGCCTTGACCCCCAGTATGTAGCCACCTTCAGCCAGCCTTTGCTGGAGTCGACCCAGGCACACCTCAAGAATCTCTACCAAGAGTTGATTGCGCCCATCCGCCATCTGCTCGATTGTCGCCGCATCGTCTTTGTGCAGCATGGGCTGCTTCACTACGTTCCGTTTCACGCCCTGCACGATGGCGAATCGTACTTAATCGATCGGTTCGCCATTTCGTATGCACCCAGTGCGAGTGTCTACGCACACTGCCAGACGAAAGCGGTCAATGTCGCTGGCGATTCTCTAATCCTCGGGATACCGGACGCCCGGACGCCCTCCATTCGCACGGAAGTGGATGCCCTCGCTCGGATCTTGCCGAACGCCAGACTATTCCTCGGCGACGATGCAACCGAAGACGTACTACAAACCTATGGGCCGCGGAGCAAGACAGTACACATTGCAACGCACGGATATTTCCGCCAGGACAACCCGATGTTTTCGTCGATTCGCCTGGGAACGTCGCATCTTAGCCTTTACGATATGGCCCACCTGCAACTGCCGGTCGAGTTGGTCGTGCTGAGCGGATGCGCCACGGGCTTGAACGTGGTCACGCCTGGTGATGAATTGATGGGATTGGTTCGAGGCCTGTTGCAGGCTGGAGCGCAGTCGCTCGTCCTGAGCCTGTGGGACGTTCACGACGACAGCACCATGGAATTCATGGTCGAGTTCTATACCCAGCTTCAGCAAGGGCACTCGAAGGCGGAATCGATGCAAACCGCATTCATTCGCTTGCGGGAACGCCGTCCTCATCCCTATCATTGGGCTCCTTTCCTATTGATAGGAAAGGGGTAATGGTTTATCGGGTTTTTTGACAGTAACCTGTATTTTCTGCGCCCCTGCCGTCCCTTTTGTAATAGAGACAAGGCCCTGTTCAAGTATCTGGATCTGGTCTCGATACCCCTGCAGCCTATGAGGATAAGAATGGAACATATTTCGGAACGACCCTGGGCTGATTTTGTTCGTGGAATTAGCGGACCCGAAATCAGCAAAGACATCAGAGCGCACCTCGCCGCGGATTGCTCGAAATGCAAGACCGCTCTTGATGCCTGGAGCCGCGTCCAAAGGCTAGCAAGCGCTGAAGACGCTTATGCGCCGCCACAGGATCTGGTGCGGCTGGTGAAGCTGGGTTTTGCAAGCAAGCCCGCACATCAGGCTCGGACATCTACTCTGGCAAAGTGGACTCTGGCGAACCTGGTTTTTGACAGCTTTGCACAGCCGCTACCTGCGGGGGTGCGCAGCGCCGCACTCAGCGCATGGCAAGTTGTTTACGAGGCCGAAGGTCTGACCGTGGATTTACGGTTCGGTCATCGCGCGCAATCCAAAACGGTTCACTTGGTTGGCCAGGTGTTCGACAAGCGAGCGGTGCGGCTCTGGCAGAGCGACGCAACCATTGAGGTGTCGACAGAACTGGATCATGTGGTCGCGACCACCACCGTCAATGCCATGGGAGAGTTCCATATTGAGTTTAAACCGCAAGATCGCCTGTGGTTATCGGTTAAGGCGGCGGAGCGCAATACCGTGCGCATTCCGCTCACAGATCCGAGATGAGGCGACAAATATGGCTTACCAAAGGAACCAGAACGGGTTACTGCAGAGAGATTACGGGTGTAAGTGGCAAGCACCGAGGTTCCACTTTACACTCGCACTTAGGTACATGATCGAAAAGGGGAAAACGATGGGTGCAATGAAATCAAACATGAGTCTTCGGCGAGCGGGCCTGGTGCCTTGCCTGCTACTGTTGCTGACGGCCTTTTGCGCGCCGGCTGCGCAAGCACAGACCCGCCTGATTGTCCGCGATTCGCTGGGACTCCCGGGCATCAACCTGACGTGCCTGTTGATGGGCTGCCGGGTCGTAACGGGTCTTGGGGATCCCAGTGGGCAGTTGTTCCTGGTGACTCTCCCCGCCTTTCTCAATCCGATCACGGCCCTGCTCCAGCTCAACCTTCAGCTCGGCATCCTGAGCGTAGAAATTGATCAGACCGTGAACACGACGCCCGCGTATGCCAATGGCTACCCGTCATACTTGACCGACGAGACGCCAACGTCTTACTACGGGGCAACGGTTTGGCACGGCTACGTGGCGCAGCCCGCGAATCAACTGGTTCGCACCAATGCAACCCACTCGGCATTCAATGTCACTGGTTCTGGAACAACCGTCGCGGTTATCGATACCGGCGTAGATCCCACCAGCCCGGTCTTAAAGAATGTCTTGGTCAACGGGTACGACTTCACGCGTAATACGTACGGCGGTTCGGAGACCAACGACGTTCAAGCCAGTCCGAATACGAGCCAGGCCCAGACCGCGATCGTGAACCAGCGGACAGTGGCGGTGCTCGATCAGCGCACGGTTGCAGTGCTCGATGGCGGTCCCTATCAGGCCTTTGGACATGGAACCATGACCGCCGGCATCGTGCACCTGGTCGCACCGCAGGCGAAGATTATGCCGCTGAAAGCCTTCTCCGCGAATGGCACCGGTTACGATTCCGATATTCTGCGCGCCATTTACTATGCCGTGAACCATGGCGCGAAAGTAATGAATATGAGTTTCGATTTCTCGAGTTACTCGCCGGAACTCGCGCGCGCCATCCAATATTCGAACAGTAAAGGAGTGATCTCCGTCGCATCCGCTGGAAATGGTGGTCAGTATAAAACGGTTTATCCGGGCGGACTTCCTGGCGTCATCGACGTCGCGTCGACTTCGAATTACGATGTCCAGTCCTCGTTTACCAATTACGGCGCACCACCGGTGTGGATGGCCGCGCCGGGAGAAGGCGTGGTCACGACGTATCCGTGGGGGACGTATGCCGCGGGATGGGGCACGTCATTCAGCACTCCGTTCGTAGCCGGCACCGCGGCTCTGATGTTAGGGGCCAATGGCCACTGCTCCAGCTCGCATGTTCGGATTGGTTTGGCGCATGCCGATTTCATCGGCAATCTGAATCTCGGAGCCGGACGATTGGATACTTACCAGGCTGTTCAGGCGTGTGGTCTGTTGCACTAGAAAGCGAGCACTGGAAAGCGAGCACTCGACGATATGGCGGCAACTGCAAATCCGGCGCTGGATGTGTCCGGACTGGTGCTCCGCATCAAGGAACTGGAAGAGCAGCATCTCGCTTTCCGCAACTCTCTGGTCTGCGCTTTTAACCAGATGCTCGACCTGAAAGACATCAACACCGGAGTCCACAGTACACGATTGGCAGAATGGGCGCTGCGGGTAGCCCGGAAGATGGACATGCCGGAAGAGCGCCTCTACCAAGTGGAGGTCGCTGCATTACTGCACGACATCGGCAAGGTCGGTGTGCCGGACGCTATTCTGAAAAAACCGGGTCCGCTCACGCCCGAGGAGCGCGCTCTCATTAACCGCCATCCGGAATACAGCTGGTCGATCCTGCGCCTGTTCCCTGGTCTCGAAGAGGCCAGTCTCTATGCCTTACACCATCACGAAAGCGTGGATGGGACTGGCTATCCGGCTGGCCTGAAGGGAAACGACATTCCCATGGTTTCGCGAATCATCTCCATCATCGACGCTTTCGATGCGATGGTCTCGAATCGTTGTTACCGGCAAGGCCTTCCACACTCGGAAGCGATTGCGCGCTTGCTCCGCAGCAGCGGAACCCAGTTTGATGCCGACATCTTGCAAGCATTTATTCCCATCGCTGAGCAGGAAGCCCCCGACGTCTTTGCCGCCGCAGGGACGAGCATGTCAGCAGCGCTCTAGACGACTTTCGAATGCACAAGCGGGATGTGTTTACGCTCTCGCGGACGCGGGCAAGGGCATTCGAATGACTCGTCCGGTGAACTCAAGTACAGCTGATTACCCAGCCAAAAGCACGAAAAGCCGCTTCGATGACGCGGAGAGGTGCTTCGTCCTTCCCGCATCATCAAAGCGGCCCACCCTACGGGATGACTCGCTCGGACGACCCGCGCCACG
>Ga0209528_1000014_pt1 | contig 16665 bp, 13 predicted proteins | sample JacPinW_OM2H0_M3_FD_187970 | JGI IMG/M metagenome (GOLD analysis project Ga0209528, IMG submission 187970) | Forest soil microbial communities from Algoma, Ontario, Canada - Jack Pine, Ontario site 1_JW_OM2H0_M3 (SPAdes) (version 2) | ecosystem: Environmental > Terrestrial > Soil > Boreal...
TACGCGGGCCAGAAATGAGCTTCTCGTCACGAACGCTGTCGCCGTAATGAGGTCATTCAACTCAGGCCAGGCTTCAACACGCCAGTAGACGACTGGCTAGCGATCTGTTCTCTTCCGAACCAAACCGGTGAAGCCGAAAGCGGGGTCCAAAGAAACAAGGGTTGCAGTGTTCTTTGTGTATCCACTAGCATGTCCGGGAAGGACGGCTTAAGATGTGTGATCTCTGTTCCGCAGACAGAGCCAAGCGGTTCTGGGCCACGAACGAGCTGGGCCTTCGTAAACCGCTGCGGCATTCGCTGAGCGGGAGATTACGATGATGACGAACGCAAGCCCAACGCAAAATGTGGCCAATCAACTGCCGGCGCCAAATGGGCTGGCAATAGTTCGTATCACGATCGGCGCAATGTTTCTGTGGGTCTTCTTCGAAAATCTGGGAAAGGGTCTCTACACTCCAGCGGGCTACGCCGGCTTGATCAACTACTACATAAAGGCGAGTCACTCACCGGCCGCGTGGAAGGCAGTTATGGGTTTGGCGGCGAGTCACGCCGCGATGGCGGCTCCTCTGCAGGCGATGACCGAGATCTCTCTCGGGATCCTGCTCGTCGTCGGTCTGCTGACGCGCCCGGTCGCCTTTGTAGCGTTTCTTTTCCTAGGCAGCCTTTGGATCTCGGAGTGGGGCACGTCCTGGATTTGGGAGCTGCTGGTTCCGGTGCTCGCATCGCTTGCGCTCGCGGTGGGGCGGGCCGGTCGAGCGTGGGGCGTCGACGCGTTTCTGGCGCGGCGCTGGCCCTCCTCACCGTGGTGGTGAGTTGAGCCAAGATCAGTTGAGTCAAGATCATTTGAGCGAAGATCAAGTGCGAGTGTCGGTGGTCATTCCTACGCACAACGAAGCGCAGTCCATCGGCCGTGTCTTAGCTGATCTCCCGGCCGATATTGTCACTGAGGTCTTGGTTGTAGACAGCAATTCAACCGACGGAACTCCCGAGATTGCCTCAAAGATGGGAGCCCGCGTCCTCCACGAGCCTCGTCGCGGATACGGTCGCGCCTGTTTGACCGGACTGGCCAGTGCAAGTAGCCCTGACGTTGTAGTGTTCCTCGACGGTGATTACAGCGATCGACCGGCTGAGCTACCCCTTCTCTTGACTCCAATCGTTGACGGCCGTGCCGATATTACGCTGGGTTCGCGCCTGGGGAAGCAGAGCATTCCTGGTGCGTTGCCCTGGCACGCCGCGTTTGGTAACCGCCTGGCGGCTGTCCTGATCAGGCTTTTGTATGGTCTAAAGATAAGCGACCTCGGACCGTTCCGCGCCGCGCGAGCAGATGTCCTTCGCCGGCTTGAGCTCCAGGAGAACACGTATGGCTGGGCAGTTGAAATAATTCTAAAGGGTACGCTCGGGGGATTCCGGATCGTTGAGGTGCCGGTGAGCTATTATCCGCGCATTGGCAAATCGAAGATCAGCGGTACGCTCAAGGGCACAGTCGGAGCGGCGTGGTTCATCCTGAGTCTAATCGTGCGCTATTATTTTCGTCATCGAAGGCCCGGAATGCCACGGCCGGCGTGAGGTCCTGGCATAGCGATCTCCTATGGAATCCTCCAGCGAAAATACAGCACATTCGCCCAGCAGGGACCGCACGCTGGTGGTCATGGCAAAAGCACCCAGGCCGGGCATGGTCAAGACCCGTTTAGCTCAGAGCCTTCCAGTTGAAGCCGTCACTGAACTCTATCGCTGCCTTTTGGACGACACGATGGCGCTAGCGCGCTCGTTGGGCTCTTCGTCGGGCACTGTGGAGGTTGCCATTATGTGCCCTGCTTCGGATGTCGAAGAACTAACGCGGTTGGCGCGAGGTGTGGTGGGTGTCGTGGCGCAGAAAGGGGAGGGCCTTGCGGCAGGCCTGACCTCGGTGTTTGCACACTTCGCAGTGCCTGGCCGGCAACGCGTCGTCGCCTTCAACAGCGACAGCCCGCATCTGCCGGCTTCGGTTCTTGGGAGCGCGTTCGAGACGCTCATCGGGCACGACGTAGTTGTTGGACCGACACATGATGGCGGCTATTATCTCGTGGGGGCCAAGGCCGCTCATCCTGCGCTTTTCGATGGCGACGGCATGGGCACTAAGAGCGCGCTTGACGCCCTGCTGGCGCGCGCTCGCGGACTGCAGCTTTCTGTTGGCTTCACGGATCCCTTCTATGACATCGACGTGGAGGACGACTTAACTCGCCTAGCCGCAGAACTGCGGCTCGCTCCCGCCAGGGCGCCACGAACGGCGGTCTGGCTGAAACAATGGGAACAGGCGGTGGCACAGTTGCGGACGGGCACGGGAGACCTGTGAAGCTCACGCCATCCCGAAGGCTGTACGGGTTCGGCCTCATCTTGCTTGTGGCATTGACGATTTGCTCACGCAAGTTCAGCAGCATGGGCGCAGCGTCCTTCATCATTCCGCTGGCAGTTGCTGGCATCGCGTACCTCCTCGCCATTCGTGAGTTCTTCCGCACGCCGAGATTCCCGCACCGCGTCATCGTCATCGGGGTGGTGTTGGCTGCTCTGTGGCATGTTCCATTTCTGCTGACGCCGCCGGGTTCAGATGATGACATTCATCGATATGTTTGGGACGGCCGCGTGCAGCGGCTCGGCTATAACCCTTATATTGTCGTTCCCAGCGACCCGGCGCTCGGCGGGTTGCACACCCCCGAGACCCGCACCCTGAACAACCCGGATGTGCCGAGCCCATATCCAGCGGGCGCTCAGCTTTTCTTCCGTGCGGTAACCGCGATTCGTGAGTCTGTCTTTGCGCTGAAAGTGGCATTTGTGGTTTGCGATTTGGCGATCGTTCTCGTTTTGCTTGATATCTTGCGCAGTAGCGGGCAAGGAGCGCACTGGGTTCTGGCTTATGCCTGGAACCCATTGCTGGCGATCGAAGTGGCGGGCAGCGGTCACATCGATATTGTCGGCGCGCTTCTGCTGTTGGTGTCTTTCGCCGCGCTGGGACGGCGCTGGCGCACTCTTGCAGCCGTCGCATTTGGGCTGGCTGTCGCGGTGAAATTCCTGCCGATTGTACTGCTGCCACTTTACTGGAAGCGCGTTCGCATGCACGATGCCGCGCTCGCGGCAGCCGTGGTCGGACTCCTTTACGTACCATTTCTTAATCATGGGCGGATTCCGATCGGCTCGCTCGGCACTTACGTGCAGAGTTTCCGCTTTAACGATCCGGTGTTTGCGGCGCTCGAGCGAGTGGCGGCTCCGCACCTTGTAGTTGGGCTGGCAGTGCTCGTCGGCTTTCTTACCGCAATCTGGCAGAGAAGCAAGGCCACGGCGGGGTCTTCGGACGCATTTGCCTGGCCGATGGCAGCATCGCTTTTATGCGCACCGGTCGTTTATCCGTGGTACCTGCTCTGGCTCCTGCCGTTCGTGCGGTCGGCCTCGACGGTGCCGGTCATCATTTGGACGATTAGCATCATCCCAACTTACTACGTTTGGCATTTGCGCACACTTGGTCGTCCGTGGTTGGTTCCTGGCTGGATTATGCTGCTCGAATACGGAGCCGTGGCAACGGCCGGTGCAATTATCGGATTTCGCCATTTCACGCGGCCGGCAGTATCCCAATGCTCAACGGACTAGGCGCCCTTTGCGAATGCTCATGGGCGGGGCACGCCCAAGGCATCCAGTTCTTTAGTTCAAATTCAGTCCAGTAGAGCCCCCCTTCCCGGATGTTTGTATCCCTCTACCACGACATAAGCATCGTCCTGAATTTCGGAAATCACGTACTCTTTGCCCGGAATCAGCTTTCCTTCCGGCGAGGCCATCACTTCTAATGCCCAGCCCCTTTCGCTAGGACGGTACACAACAATGTTCCCAACCTTAAACGGGCATTTTTCAACTTACCTGTCATGGCCTTGATCACCTAATTGGGGTTGGACCTGAAACTGTTCCAGGACCCGTTCCAAATGGAAATTGTACCTCGGGCAAACCACCGGGTTGACCGAATGCTGGCTGAGTCACTGGCTTCACCCTGATCGACGTGCCCGGTGGGGCGTCACCGTGTAGCGGTCAGCAAACTTGTGTGACATAACGAGTGCGAGCCCATGAGCATGCGAGAACACAATCCCCCAAGTTGTGCTGTATAATTCGCGCCATCCGAGGAATTGCTGGCGTGGGTGAGGGCTACTGGGCCGACACGCGACTCGTGTATCCCGAAGCCTTTGCCCATCATCCAACACAGCATCCATTCAATTCACTGAGGAGCAAACTCCATGACAAATGCAAGCCGTGTAATGATGATCCCTCTGCTGGCTTTCGGGGTACTGGTCCTTGCTGCAACTTCGTGGGCTCAGACGCGCCCGCCAATTCTCGATCAGATCGCCAAGACGTATGGCCTCGATTCGTATGGGCAAATCGAAGCGATCCGCTACACCTGGAACGGTGAAATCCCCGGGATTTTCAAACTTGCCCACATGTGGGAGTGGGAGCCAAAAACCGGCAAGGTCTCCTACGAGGGAACAGATAAAGACGGTAAGCCAGTGAAGGTTACCTACATGCGGTCCGAGCTGAGCAGTCAGCCGGACAACGTGAAGAACGCAGTCGAACCGGCCTTCGTCAACGATAACTATTGGCTTCTGTTTCCCTTCCATGCGTACTGGGACACCAGCGCCACCGTGACCGATGAGGGTATGAAAAAACTCCCGACGGCTACCGGCTCGGCCGAACATGTCGTAGTGAAGTATGCTGCGGAACTCGGCGGCTACACGCCCGGCGACACCTGGGAACTCTACGTCGGCAAAGACAAACGCGTCGAGTACCTTGTCTTCCACCACGGCGGGGACAAAAAGCCGAGCCTCGTGAAAGCGTCGTGGACAGGCTACAAAAAGGCCGGTCCTCTGCTCGTCTCAACCGAGCACCGCGGCACCGCCGACGGCAAGCCTCTGCACATCTCCATTACGAATGTGTCGGTCAAGCTGACGGGCTCGGATAAGTGGATGGACGCGCAATAAGCGGCGAATCTCTATCGGGCGATTGTCTATCGTGCGATCACGACAGTAGTGCAGGAACTGCTCAGCTTGGGCAGATCGCGGGTCGCGGCCATGCGGATTCGCAGACTCGGGCGCTCCCCGCGAATGATCGGACAGTAGTAGTCAGGCTCTAGGAGCGCGCCCTGGAGGCGTCGACGTCCGGCACATCCACCGTGGCATGATTCCCGGAACTCGCAAGGCTGGCACGCGTCGGGAAGCGTGCGGGCATTCTCGAAGGGCGCGGAGTCTAGAATGTCGAGCCCCATCGAGATCAAATCCGACAGCGGCTCCCCCGATCCTGGCCAATAAACGCAGGGCTGTGTTGTGCCGCGCGGAGTAACCCTCACTGTGCTTACGCCACATCCTCCGCGGAGCGGCGGGAGGCCCGCCATCGCTCGAACCAGCGGCTCGCCAATGGCGATCACGTCCGTTTCCGCAAACAGACGCCGGAACCCCTCCCAATACTCTTCGTAGGACAACGCATAGATGTCGGACCGCACTGCCTGGTACACGTTCACACGCAGGGGAGCGTCGAACTGTTTGGCTACTCGCGCGACCTCCGCCAGACGCAAGTAGTTCGCCTTCATCATGACTGCGACGATGGTTACAGGCACGCCGAGCCTTACGCAACGTTCTGCTTGCCGGTGAATCAGCTCCCAGTTGCCGTTTCCGCGCTGTGCATCCTGTTCCGCTTGGGTCGGGTAATCGAGAGAAAACTCAATATCGTGAAAGGCGCGCAACTCGTCATCTCCCAAAACAGCAACACTGTGGCCGTTGGAAGTGATCGTAAGCTTGACGGATTTTTCGCGCAGGTACTCCAGAATCGCTTTAAACTCCGGATGCATGCCGTTCTCACCGGTGCCCAGATTCACCGAACGGATCGGCAGCTGTTCCATGACGGACTTCACCTGATCCAGAGAGAGGCGGTCAGTGCGGGTTGGATCTCGGTAGCAGAAGGCGCAGGAGAGGTTGCACTCGTTGGTGAGCCCGAGCCCAAGCGAAATCGTGGCATCTGGCGACCTCGCGCTGGATGGGATGGATGAAGATTTGGCGGCGACGTTATTCATGGACCGTTCTCCAACAACCATCAAGGCAAACGCGCGAAGCACTGCGTGTAGCGCGCGACTGCGGCATACTCTGGCCGGCTGCCCAGCTTCCGCTCAAGTTCAAAAATCCGTTCGTAGTCTGCGCTGCGAGAAACCCGTGGCGGCAAATAGTCCGCAAGGACGCGTACACCTCGCTCGGCAATCGCTCCGAGCGACGTGTGTCCCAGCATGGCTCGCAAGCTATCTGGCGTAAATAGTCGCACCCTGCCTCCGTACAGGGATTCTTGTCCCCACTCAGCGGTCAGGCCATTTTTCGCTGCAGCCAAATCACCTGCTTGGATAGCGGCCTTGAATACTTCGCCGGCCCGGTTACGTACGAGAACGGACAATATCGCAGATGAATCCCGCAAGGCGCGAGCCGCACCGCGCAACACAGCAGCCGGGTCGTCGCAATATTCCAGGATGTTGTGGCAAAGAATTACATCGAACGATCGAGTGTGGAACAAGTTCGCCAATTGGGTAGCGTCGCCGTGTTGCAGCACGACCTTGTCCGTAACCCCTGCTTCCCGTGCCGCGCGTTTCGCGATATCCAGCATCGCCGGAGAGGAATCCAGCAGCGTAACGTGCATGCCAAGACGCGCCAGGCGAATCGCCGTCGCTCCTGTGCCGCACCCGGCATCCAGCGCACACAACGACTTCTCGTGCTGGGGAAGAAAGTCCTGGAGGTTGCGAAAGGCCAAGTCGGAGCGCAATCGGCCCTCGGGCGTGTCGAGGTAGACGGCATACTCGTTCGCGCCGCTCTGGAAGCGTTCACTGTCGGCCTTGGCAGTCATCTTCATGCGACCCTCAAGCGATGCCGAGTGGCATCAACTGGCGCGCCGCGCCCGCAACTCCCCACGTGAAGAAGTGACAAAGGCTCGGACCAATGCGGCGATCTCATCTGCCGCCGTGTCCAATGCGAAATGACCGGCGTCGAGAACGTGAACTTCAGCGTTCGGAACGTCCTTGCGGTAGCGTTCCGGCTCGCCGGGATCGAATGAGAGGTCATATTTACCCCAGATCACTAGCAGGCGCGGCTGCTTCTCGCGCATCCATGCTTGCCATTTTGGATAGGAGTCCACATTGGTTCGATAGTCGTAGAACAAATCACTTTGAATGTCGGCCTGACCAGGCTGGTTGAGAAAATAAAACTCATCGGTCCAGAGATCGGGGTCGTAGCGTTCCACGTTCGGATCGTTTCCCACATGGCGCGTGCGCGTGGTCGCGAGCGACAGGAGATTTGTGCGCAGCGTACTCTCGTTCGGAGCGCGATCGGCCCAAAAAGCCCGCCGCGTCTTCCAATTCGCCCCCAGGCCTTCGTTGTGCGCCACAGCATCCTGGACGATGAGCGCCTCGATGCGCTCCGGATGAGCCAAGGCCATGCGAAAACCGACAGGGCCGCCGTAATCCTGCATGTAAAGGGTGTAGCGCGAGAGCCCGAGCGCTTCGGTAAAGTGATTCATGATCTCGGCGTAGTGATCGAAGGTGTACGCGAACTTTTTCGGGTCCGGCCAGTCGCTGTGTCCGAAGCCGGGGTAATCGGGCGCGACCAGGTGATAGCGATCGGAAAGCCGGGCGAAGAGCGGCTCGAACATCCGCGATGATGACGGTAGTCCGTGGAGCAGGAGAAGCGTCGGCGCGTCTTTCGGGCCGGCCTCTCTGTAAAGAATGGAGAGCCCGTCGATCGGTATGGTGCGATAAAAAGTCGGGTGTTCCATGGCATGTCCCTTTCCTGGGGCTTGAGCCTGCAATTGAAATGATGCGAGCACTACAGAAGCCACCCATGCCATGCATGAGACCTGCAAGCATCGAGTCCAACCGGGCGAGCTGAAAAGACGCATCGTTTAGCTCCGCTTATGCGAGCTCGTACACCGGAGCTCTCGTACACCAGGTTCGCAATTGATTCTTTTTTCCGCGATAAACCGACATTTCCTGCGTAATGCTTAGCAATCCTCTATCATGGGGCCTCTTTTACATCCGTTGATACGGGGCTTTTGGTTCCGTGGGATTTCGATTGTGTGGGACATGCTCCCTCCTGATATGCCTGGGCGGATTGCTGACCGCGCACCGCTTCGGACAAGAACCACGCTGGCGACGAGGAAAAGGAATCGACTCTTCAGGCGCTAGTATAAAGGCGACGGCGGCGTCAAACAGTATAAACGGTACGCGAGCAGAAACGCGAGGAGCCCGCAGGCCACGGAGTACCGAGGAGAGCCACGGGTGGTCCTTGCCGTTCAGCAGCTATTTTGCTGTTAGTTCCGACAGCATCTTTTGGAACTCCGGCTCCGAGCGCAACGGTTGCAAACTTTCATCCTTTTCGATGACTTCCGCATTCTTCAATCCCCGTCGGATTCCTTCCCGCAGATCTTTGATTGCCTGTTTATGGTTACCCATTGCGCTTCGCGTCTCGGCTAACAACAGCAATGGCCACCACGCTTCCGGAGCCACGTCCGCCATCAACTGGAAATAGTTCTCCGCCCTTGCCGAGTGTTTGGCCAAGAGTTCTGCCTGTCCGGCCTCGATGCCCTGCGCCCAGAGGTCATGAAATGCACGAAGGCGTACGAGGCGTTTTTCTGTGTTCTTCGAGTGCGCAGCATCCTCCTTAAGCTGGTTCATGCCTTCGCGCACCGACTCGCTCAAGCCGGACTGGTCGCGGATGCCGATATCGCCCAAGCGTGACAACTGTCCCGAAATCGTTTGGGTCAACGACTCTTGCTCGCGAATTTCGTCCTGCTCTTTCTTGAACGCTTCTTTCAGGAGTGCGGACCGCTTCAGTGCCGCCAGTTTCTCGCCATACCGGCCCACTTCCCTCAATCCGCCGAAGTCCGACACCAGGGATCGATAAGCGCTGAGTTGAGCGATCGCGTCTCGCCGGTTCTCCGCTTCCTTTGCCCTGGCCTCCATTTCGCTGAAGAACTGCCCAATGAAAGTATCGTCTCGCGGCAGAGAGCCCGTCTGCATGGCTTTGAGCTGCATCCACTCAATCGCTTCTTCCACGATCTCCGCGGGTGCCCACTGGTGCTCGCCGTCAAAGACCTCCACTCGGTAGGGTAAACCCAATTCTTCCCGGCCACGCCGCAGCTCCACTATTTCCCCCCAATTGAAATCCTGGTTTCCGACGGCGGCAAAATAGAGAAACGTATCCTTTTGCGAGGGCTTGTCCGAGTTCGGATATCCGGCGCCGTGGGCGATCACGCCGGCCACCGCGCAGACCGGGCAGCGCAGGGCTACCATGGTGGCCGTTCGTGCCCCACCCGAGAATCCCGTTGTGTAGGTGCGGTGTTCATCCAGTGAAAACCTCTGGTGCGTGTCCCGCCATATCGCGAAAATCGAGCGTTCTGGTGGTTCATTCGTGAAGTTCTGAGAGTTATTGGATCCAGCTACGATGTAGCCGTACTTCTCCGCCGCGTCCTTATAAAGTGTTACCGGTATCCGGCCCCGTGCTCCCGGATCAAAGGCGTAAAGGATCGCCCAGCGCTTGCTCGGAGTGTAGTTAGACGGCAGATACAAGGCGTAACTCTGCCCCAGCAAGCCAGCACACAACACTCTCTCGATGACTTGTCCCGCCACCAGTGGTGGCGACGGTGGGTTTCCGGCCGCTTGAGATCCCGCCGTCCCTGAGAAGGCCGACAGCATTGCTGCCCACAAAACCGCGCCAACCATCAAGCTTAGCGTCCGCTCCATTTCCGATCAATCTAGCACGAAATCTTGTCCGTAGAACCGCGAATCCTAATACATTATTTGCCCGCATCCGCGCTAAGAGACCTACCAGTTTCCATATCTGGAAGGAGTCCGACACGCTATTTCTTGTAGAGTAACTTGCTTACCGAACGGTCAGGCGAGATCAGGGTAGTGTTACTCATACTATTATTCGTCGTGGCTATCCCGATAATCGTTGCGTTCATCCCACTTCCTGTGGCCTCCCCTTCTATTGGCTCCGCACCTGCAGCCGAGGCAGTGTGCGGTCAGGTTCAGTTCTCAAGCGCCGCGGTATTCCTCACTCAGGAGGTCTTGGTTATGGCATTGCGAGCGTTCGGTTTTGTTGTCCGGTTGTTATCTGTGTTCCTGTTATTTGTTTCGTGGTCAAGCGCCCAAGTGCAAAACGGCCAGTTCGCTGGCGTGGTGACCGACCCAACGGGTGCGGCAATAGCCAATGCGAAGGTCACCGTCAGCAATCCCAGCACAAACTTTACGGACACGACAGCGACCAACCAGAGCGGCTTATACAACTTGAAGGAGTTGCCGGTCGGGACGTACAAGATCACGGTGGAAGCTCCTGGCTTCAAGACGGTGTCGAACAATGGTGTGTCGGTAAACGCTGGCACCGTCGCGCACTTGGACTTCAAAATGCAGGTGGGCCAGACGCATGAAATCGTCGAGGTAAGCGGCGAAGCGGCAGCTGTGAATACTGAGGATTCGAAGATGGCAACCACAGTAGGGTCGACTCAGATCGCGAACCTCCCGCTGAACGGTCGAAACGTTTACGACTTGATGCAGCTGGCCGCCGGTGCTGTGAACGTGGCGGGCGTGGATTTTGAGAACGGTCATAACACGGTCGTCAACGGTATTCGCGAGAACTTCAATGGCTTCTTGATTAATGGGATCAACAATAAGGATTTGAGCGGCGGTGTTACCAACACGCCAATCGAAGACACGGTGCAGGAGTTCCAGCAACTCACTCTAAACAACTCAGCACAATACGGCAGCAGCGCGGGCTCGATCAACAATCTGGTGACCAAGCAAGGGACGAACGCAATGCACGGAAGCGGTTGGTATTACGGCCGCAACGACGCCCTGGATGCCAATGATTTCTTCGACAACAAGGGCGGAAACCGACGACCGCTAGTTCGATTCAGCCAGTACGGTGGGACCTTGGGTGGAGCACTCATTAAAGATAAGTTGTTTTTCTTCGGCGCGCTGCAGTTCGATCATTTCAACACGAGCGCTCCCCCCACTACCGTATCCCAGGAGGATCCAGCGTACGCGCAGCTAGTCGCTAGCACCTTTCCAAACTCCGTAGCAAATCTTTTGTACTCGACGTTCCCGTCGAAGGCTCCAGGTACCCCGATAGGCGGCTTAACAATTGGTAGCTACATGAGTGCAGGCCTTAGTGGGAGCGGATTCCAGACCATTAGTGATTATCTGTGTCCCACCAACTACTCGGGAGATCCCGCCGGTGCTACGCGGGTACCTTTGCTATTCGCACAAATGATTGGTTACAACCCCGCGACCGACAACGGTACGTGCACAAATCCACTGGGTGCCGCGGGTGCCCCATATGACACGCCTGCTCTCCTGGCGAACAGAAACATTCAGATGCTCGACACTGCGACTGCGTCGTTTGCGTCGCAAACACAAGTGCTGGGAAATCTCTTTAACGGCAAAGAGTGGTCGGGGCGGCTGGACTACAACCTGAACACGGCGAACCGGCTGTCTTTCAACTACAACTGGTTTCGATCCACTGATGCTTACGGTCCATTGAAGCCGCAGGGAGCGCGCGGGTTCACGAATCCTTCACGGAACCTCTTCCCCAGTGGGCAAATGAGCTGGGTGCATACGTTCAGTCCAACCGTGTTGAACGAGTTTCGCGCCGGCTACACGCTGAACGACACTGCTACAGGTGCCGTCCATCCGGGTGTTCCCCAGATCGGCTTCGACGACGGCAGTCTCGGGTTCGGGAGTTATGCCGGGTATCCCCAGACATTCAAAGACAATATCTACCAGTATTCCGATATGGTTTCGCTGAGCCACGGAAACCATAACATAAAGATCGGAGTTGACATCCGGCGCAACATTGAAAATAGCGTATTCAACGTTGCCCGTCCCTCGTACTATTTCGCCGACCAGCTATTTTTTGCCATCGATTCTCCACACGATCAAACGGCGGGCGTAGATCCTGGCATTTGCGTTTCGCCGTGCAAGTCGTTCAACCCGAACGCTCAGGCTCAGCTGTCGTCGAACCTTCGACACTGGAGGAATATCGAGGCCGGTCTTTACCTACAGGACGATTGGAAAGTCTCAAAGCGTTTAACTTTGAATCTCGGGTTGCGTTGGGACAAGTACCAGCGGCACAACGAGGAGGCGAACACGGCTACAACTTTCCTGAGAGGACCCGGGAACAAGGTAATCGACAACTTAGCCACTGGGCAGGGCTGGCTGCAGCAGGCCAATGCTCCGGTGGGGACAGTTGGCGTCTGCGACACTGCTGCGGAGATAGCCTTGGCGCAACTGGCCGGTGTCTGCGGTCCTGGAGGATTCGCCCCAGCTTCGTCGCTCGGCAAAGGACGCAGCAAGGATTTCGGGCCGCGCGTGGGATTCGCATGGGATGTGTTTGGGGACGGCAAGACGTCTTTACGCGGCGGCTTCGGCATCTCATACGAGGGTACTCTGTATAACCCGCTCTCGAACTCGCGCTGGAATCTGCCGTACTACTCGTTCAACGACGCAACAAACTTCCTGGTCCCCGGGCATACGCAGACGGTGGTGTACGGACCCTTCGGTGCCGGCTGCCCCAACTGCGCGGTCACGCCCACATTTAGCGGTCCGGCGACGAATATTGGACAAGGTGTGGGTGCGCAGGCCGCTGGGAACCTGGTGGGATGGATCGCGAGCAATCAGAATCTGGCCTTCCTTACCGGAATTATTCAGCCTCAGGGAGTCGACGATCCTTACGTTTACAACGAATACCTCAGCCTGCAGCGGGAGGTGGCGGGCAAGTGGGTTCTGGAAGCGGATTACGTCGGCACGGCTGGGCATAAGCTATTCCGCTCGGAGAACATCAACAGCATTCCAGGGGGCCTATTGCCCGCCGGAGGATGCGTGACGGACAATCTCGGCAGAAAACTCTGCGGCCAAAGGAATGGTACGACGAATACGACTGGCTTCCTCAACCCAAATTACGGAACGCTGCGTGAATGGCAGAACGTTGTTAACTCGAATTACAACGCCCTCCAGTTGCAGGTCAGGAAACAGATGAGCCACGGATTGCTTCTGAACGTGAACTACACCTTCAGCCATTCCATCGATAATGGCTCTGGTTGGCATAACTCCGCCACTGGGGCAAATGGGGCCGGCGGGGGAGATGGCTACACCACTGACCAGACGCTTCCGGGTCTCGATCGGGGAAACTCCATCTACGACATTCGAAACCGACTGGTTGTCAATTACGTCTACCAGATTCCTGGTCCACAGCGCGGCTTTGCTGGTGCCGCTTTGGGCGGATGGCAATACAGTGGAATCTGGGCGTTCCAAAGTGGCGCTCACTGGGAACCCTATCGTGGATCTGCAGCCCGGCTGGTTGGAACTGATCCAGTGACTGGCGGATGCACTGCTAACGATGTCAATACTGGTATCTGCGTCAACCAGGGAGGGGACTACAACCTTAACGGGGTTAAGGACGACCGGCCTAACTCAGTTATCCCACGCTTCGATGGCAGCAGCCGCGCCGCTTGGGAGAATGGATGGGCAACGGCACTGCCTGGGCTTGCGAACAACTTCTCCAGTCCGTGCCTCGCTTGCGCCGGAAACCTGGGCCGCAACACCTTCGTCGGCCCGGGACAATGGTACGCAGATATGACCTTGGGCAAGACCTTCAAGTTGACCGAACGGGTTAACCTGAAGTTTGAGGCTCAAGGTTTCAACGTCTTCAACCGTGCCAATTTCCTGTTGGCGACTCCGCAGACCGCGGCCCACAACAAGATCACGGATCCTCTATTCGGTGAAGCTGTCACCACGTTGAACGCGCGCAACTTGCAGTTCGGCTTGAAGCTGAGCTTCTAGCCAGATCGCGAGATCGTGAAATGGGGGCTTGCCGGATCTGGCAAGCCCCTAAATTTTGTCTCGAACGAGATGATAGCACTCTTTTTTGATGCTTACCCAGCCAGCAAAGAGTAGGTTTGCGCAACGTCCTCTCAGGCTTGACGTGGACGCACTAGTCTGTGAGACCTACGACATCTCATTACCAGTTTCTCGTTGCGTACCAAATTCAGTAGACAAGTTACGAGTAAGTGCGTGTTGCTATATTGACGCGCCCTAACATCGACGGGATCTCCCCCGTACACAAGATGTCTTCGTACCTCGTAGCCTGCTACTTATCCCAGCGCTCAACAGAGGAGGTAGCATGGTTTCTGCCCTTCGTTGTGCTTGGATTCACTCTTTGCTTGCGCTGGTCGTTCTCAGCCTTTGTGTTGGGGTCCTCGCACAAGGCGGAACTGGTGAACTATCCGGCTTGGTGACCGATCCAACCGGCGCGGTCGTCGCGGGTGCCACGGTGACCCTCACCAACCCTGCTACCAAAGAAAGCAGAACCACTACTACGACTGCGGCGGGCATCTACACTTTCCCGGCACAACGACGACGGGGAAGTGCATTAGCAAGACAGTCTGGCGAGGGTGAAAAAGGTCGGTCGTTCAAACGGTGCTCGCCACGGCTCTAACGCCAGCGGCGATGTTCCGCTTCGCTTAGCAGGCTGGCTTCACCCCGTTTGACCATCGCACTCATAGCGAGCACTATCGCTCGAAAGGGATGCTTGTAGCCGACAAAACTAAAGGACTCACGTCTCTCAATCCGGTCGTCGATTGTTTCCACAGACACGGATTCGTTTGCTTCCATCAGCGCGATGCGGCAGGCTCGCGCCAATTCTGACCGCGCCGGGCCTGTGCTCCTGACATTTCTAGGCGACTGCCGGAGAATTCTCTTTGCAATCGGATGCCGGCGACGATGGGGTGAAGTTGAACGTCCTGTGGACAAGTACTCCTCGCGTGATCTCCCTCCCAGTCGATGAGAATTAGCGTTTCGCACAAGGCGTCTCAACAGTCTACGCATTCGTGCAATGTCATTACTTAGTTTCACGCGTCGTAATAACAGGCTATTCAATTCCGCGCTTGCAGCGCTCACCTCCTCTACGGTGGGAGGCGGCGCGGAGTCATGAGCCGAAACACCGGTTGAGAGCTGTATCATCGCGGCTACAGTCTCCATTGTGCTCTTACCTCTTGAATCAGACTCGTACTTGGTATAGAGACACGTCGTGCCGGAATTAGTACCACAAAATAGGTGAGTAACTGCTTGCGATCTCGCGTCGGGGAAGATACAACCGCTCCGCACCGCGCGCGGGGTCCGATAGCCCGTGCACCAAGCTAGCTATTGTCGCGTGGAGGAGGCTTCATGATAACTTGGTACAGCCCGGTTTGACATCACAAACTGAGCTGTTTGGATCACAGCCGGAATTGTGTCGAGGATCCAGTGCCGGACGCCCGTGGAGGGGACCTACTCGGGCGGCTGACTCTTCAGCTGGGCAGCCTCGGCGCGTTCCCGACTCGAATTCTCCGCTTGCCCGAGTTGCTGGTACGCATCGGCGAGAAACGCATGCGCCTCCGCCGATTTCGGATCCACTTTCACCGCCCGACTCAGTTTCCGCAGCGCGCCCGCCGCATCGCCTTCCCGGAAAAGCATCTCGCCATACTTCAGGTTGGTTAGAAAGTGATCCGGATCAATCTTCAGACTACTCTCAAACTCGGCCGCGGCCTCTGGGATGTGCTTCAAGCGCAGGTGAACAGCTCCAGAATAGAAATGCAGTTGCGCGGAAGTGGGAGTACACACGACCGCCGCTTGCATCTCGGGAAGTGCCGCCTCCCATTGCCCGGTTTTGATCAACGCCAACCCCAACTCGTAATGAGCCATGCCGGAATCCGGATTTTTCTCCGCAGCGGTGCGCAAAACCGGCAACGCCTCTTGATATCGCTGGACATGAACCAGGGCGCGGCCCAGTTCCAGATGGCCGCTGGCGATGTCGGGCTCTAGTCGCACCACTTCGCGCAGTTCCGCAATCGCCTCCTCGTAGCGATCTTCCTCGAGATCGACGAGCGATCGGTGGAACTTGTTCGCGACCTCAATCTTGTCTTTCGGATCGATCGCCCCTTTCTCGCTAGTATTGGCGCCCGCGCTATCGGACGTCAGATAGCCAAGCGCCCGAAGCTTTTCCGCCTGCATAGGATCCAGTTTCGTCGGCTCGCTCCGGACGCTGTTGGTCTTCTGCTGAAAATCGGCCAGTTGCGACTCCAGGGTATCGGCAACGGCTTTGGCGGCGGGCGCGAGATTCTTAACGGCATCAGGATCGGAGGACTGATCATAAAGTTCCCGCTTCGGTGCCTGCACGTAAAGGTATTTTCCGCTTCGCCACGAACGTAGTTCACTCCACCCGAAGGCACGGTGAGCGTAATTCGTCTCGGAATAAACGGAGCGCTCAGCCGCCTTTTCTTTGTCGCCGACCGCGGAGTACGCCGCGCCCACCTGCGTTTGACCGATCTTCGCCGCACCGCCCTTCTCTGTGACGATCAGCGGGAAAAGCGATCTCGCCTGCATCGTCGCCGGAACAGGAATTCCGGCCACCTCCAGCAACGATGGTGCCACTTCCGCCAGCGCCACTCGCTCCTCTACTCGCGTTCCTCCAAACCGCCCCGCTGGAAGTTTCAACAGCAGGGGAACATGGATGGTCTCGTCATAAAGAAACATCCCGTGCCGTTCTTCCCCGTGCTCCCCAAAGGCTTCCCCGTGGTCCGCGGCAATGGCGACGACTGAGTT
>Ga0209528_1000015_pt1 | contig 15262 bp, 14 predicted proteins | sample JacPinW_OM2H0_M3_FD_187970 | JGI IMG/M metagenome (GOLD analysis project Ga0209528, IMG submission 187970) | Forest soil microbial communities from Algoma, Ontario, Canada - Jack Pine, Ontario site 1_JW_OM2H0_M3 (SPAdes) (version 2) | ecosystem: Environmental > Terrestrial > Soil > Boreal...
CTTCCCGATCAGTTGCTCGTGAGTTGGGACTTTGCCCGCAAAGGCCGCGGGAGGGTCGCACACTTCGCCTCAGGAACACACTTCGTAGGTTCTTACTTACTGCCAGACGGGTCCGAAAGTACAATTCAGAATTTCGATGCGAAGGATGCAAATTTTGAAAGTTCCGCGGTTTCACGGCAAATTCATCCTAGTGTCACGCCCAGGCCGCAGAGTCCGCTATAATCCCGCATAAACCTAATGGATTTCGATCAGTTAATCACGTTCCTGGAAGTGGCCAGACAGGGCAGCTTTTCCCGCGCTGGAGAGAAAGTTTTCCGCTCCCAATCGGCGGTCAGCGCCCAAATCCGCCAGTTGGAGCAGGAGTATGGCGATCGGCTGCTCGACCGCTCGGGCAAGACCGTAAAACTGACCCCCGCCGGACAAATTCTCTTTGACTATGCCGAGCGGCTGAAACTGCTGCGCGAGGAATCGCTGATGGCGGTGGCGGACCACAGCAGCACGCCCCGCGGCACGCTTCGCGTCGGCGCCAACGAGGCTACCTGCCTCTATGTTCTGCCGGAGGTGTTTGCCGAATACTGCCGGCGCTACCCGCCGGTGCAGATCAATATTTACCGGAATTTCAGCTACAAGATCACAGAAAAGCTCGAGAACGGCTCCATCGAAGTTGGCATTCTGACCCTACCCATTCAGTCTCCGAGCCTGGAAATCCAACCTATCTTCCGCGACAAGCTGATGTTGATGGTGAGCCCCAACAATCCCCTGGCCAAGCATAAAACGGCGGCCGTCCGCGATATCGTCAAACATCCCATATTGCTGCCAAAGACCGGCCACACCCGAAGGCTCCTGGACAAGCTGTTCCGCCCTCATCGCGACGAACTGCAGGTTCGAATGGAATTGCCCAGCATCGGCATGATCAAGAGCTTTGTGGCGGCCGATCTCGGAGTGTCTCTCATCAGCGCGTCATTCGCCCGCGATGAAGTGGCATCCGGAAGAGTGGTGCTGATTGATCTGGAGGATGTGGAACTTTTTCGCGAACTGGGACTTGCCTACCGCCGCGACCGAACCCTCTCCTGCGCCACAACTGCATTCATCGATGTGTTGCGTCAGCTGGCCGCGTCGACGAAAAAAAAGCCCGCTCCGCCTCAGCCGTGAATAGGAATCATACAATGGAGCGCCGGGCGTCCTCGCCCGGCTAGAGGAATGCCTGCGGGAAGCCGGGCGTGGAGGCCCGCTCCGCCAACCTACTTAATCGCTTCCGCCGCGATCCTCTCCGTCACAAACGCCTCGATCACGTCGCCGGCCTTAATGTCGCCGTAGTTCGCGATCGAGATACCGCACTCCATACCGCTGGTCACTTGCGACGCATCGTCCTTGAAGCGCCGCAGCGACGCCACTTTCCCTTTGAACACGACCACGTTATCGCGCAGCAGCCGCACTTCGGAATCGCGCTTGATCAGGCCATCGCTCACGCGGCAACCGGCAATCGTCCCCACCTTCGGAATGCGGAAGGTCTCCAGCACCTCGGCCCGCCCCTGATAAGTCTCTTTGATCGTCGGTTCGAGTAAGCCGGTCATGGCGCGCTTGATCTCGTCCTGCAGTTCGTAAATGATCGAGTGCAGGCGTATGTCAACTTTTTCCTGATCGGCCAGTTCCTGCGCCTTGCGCTCCGGCCGCACGTTAAATCCAATGATGATGGCGTTCGACGCCGATGCCAGCAGCACATCCGTCTCCGTGATCGCGCCAATGCCCGACCGCAGCAACTTCAATCGCACTTTTTCGTTCGAAAGTCTGCCCAGCAAATCGCCCAGCACTTCGACCGATCCCTGCACGTCGGCCTTCAGGATGACGTTCAGTTCCTTCATGCCCGCCGTCTTCAACTGTTCCGCCAGGCCTTCGAGCGAGACTCGCGAACTCTTGGCGAGCGTGGCTTCGCGCGCTTTCTGCCCGCGGTATTCGGAGATATCGCGCGCCTTCTCGCGGTCCGTGACTACGACGAACTGGTCGCCTGCCTGGGGCAGCCCTTCCAATCCAATAATTTCCACGGGCGTCGAAGGTGGCGCTTCCTTCAACGGCTTTCCGCGATCGTCGAACATCGCGCGAACTTTGCCATAGACGTTCCCGACCACAAAGTTGTCGCCCGCGCGGAGCGTGCCATTCTGCACCAGGATCGTCCCCACCGGACCGCGTCCCCGATCCAGTTTCGCTTCAAGCACCAATCCGCTCGCCGCGCGTCCCGGAGTCGCTTTCAATTCCTGCAAGTCCGCCGTCAGCAAGATCATTTCCATCAGCAGATTGAGATTCGTTTTCTGCTTCGCGGAAACGTCGACGAATACCGTCTTACCGCCCCACTCTTCCGGCAGCAGCCCGCGATCCGCCAGTTGCTTCTTGACTCGCTCCGGCATCGCGCCGGGCTTATCGATTTTGTTGACCGCCACAATGATGGGAACTTCGGCGGCGTGCGCGTGATCGATCGCTTCAATCGTTTGCGGCATAACGCCGTCGTCGGCCGCGGTGACCAGCACCACGATGTCGGTCGCCTTCGCGCCGCGCGAACGCATGCGCGTGAACGCTTCGTGGCCGGGCGTATCGAGGAATACGATCTCGCGCCCGTAAGCCGGAGACGCCTTATCCGTGATGGCAACCTTGTATGCGCCGATGTGCTGCGTAATGCCGCCCGCCTCGCCGCCCGCCACATTGGTCGAGCGGATCGAATCCAGCAGCGTCGTTTTGCCATGGTCCACGTGCCCCATGATCGTGACCACCGGTGGACGCGGCACTGCTTCCGCGCCTTCCTCTTTGCTCTCGGTTGCTTCGGTCGTGTCTTTCGCAGCTTGTTCTTCGAAGGTGATCACTTCCGTATCCGCTCCGAAGAAGCGCGCCATCTCGCTTGCCAGTTCCGCGTCGAGCGTTTGATTGATGGTCGCGAACACGCCCCGCACCACCAGCCGCGCAATCACGTCCTTGGCGCGAATGCCCAGCTTCTCAGCCAGGTCTTTCACTGAGATTCCTTCTGTAATTGTGATGTTCCGCGTGATCGGCGCGGGCTCGTTGCTGATGGTCATCCGCGCCGGCGGAGTGTAGCCCTTCATCGGGCCTTCCTTCACGCCTCGCGGCACATACCTCTGCCCTGGTCGTCGCGCCGGACCACCGGGACGGCTTCCCGGACGCGTCGGTCCCGGCGGCGGCAATCCCGCTCCCGGACCTACTCCGAGCGGACGCGATCCCGCCGGCGCCACTCGCGTCGGATGCATCGGCCGCCGTTCTCCCGGACGAAGCGGAGGCCGCGCCGATCCCGGCGCTTGCGGCCGGGCCGTGCGCTGAAAAATTGGCTGCCCCGGCACAGGTCGTCCAGGCATCGGACGCGAAGCAGTACTCGGCGCAGGCGCTCCTGGCGCAGCCAGAGGCGCCTTGTATACCGGGCGCGGACCGGTCTGCGGCATGATCATTCTCGGCGGAGGAGCAATCGAAGCCCCTGACTTCGGGGGAGCGTCTTGCATCTGTGTAACGTTATTATGTGCCGGAGGCTGCGCCGCTGGACTCGTAGCCCGCAGCGGAGCGGCGATGGCTGGCGGTGCCGCAGTCGAACTTGTAGCCGCCGGTGTGGTCGCGGCGGGTGGTGCGACGGGAATCTTGGGCGGAATGACGACCACCGTCGGCGGCCGATATCCGGCAGCTACCGAAGCCGGCGTCACCATTCTGGGCGCAGGCGGCGCAGGCGCGTCAATCACTGGCTTGGGTGGCACTGCCTTCGGAGCCCCCGCCTTCGCTTCTACGGCCGGCTTCTCAACCGGCGGCTTGACTGCCGGGCGCGCCGCGGGATGCTCGGCTACTCCCTTTTGCTGCGTGATGGCGCGCAGCACGTCTCCGGGCCGCGAAATATTCGACAGGTCAATTTTGGTCTTGATGCCTTCGTCGCCATGGGCGGCGCGCGAAGCCTTCGCCGAACTCGGCGCTCCCTCGGAGCGGCCGCGGAGATGCTTTCGCACCAGTTCCGCCTCGTGATCTTCCAGAGAACTGGAGTGCGTTTTCTTCTCCGTAACACCCACCGTGGTCAGCACGTCAAGAATTTCCTTGCTCTTGACTTCCAACTCACGGGCCAGATCATTGATTCGAATCTTACTCATCCGCTGTCGTTTCCTCTTCTTGTCCCGCTGATTTCGTGTATCTAAGCTCGCATGTCTAACCTCGTGTGACTAGCGTTTGACGAACCCCGCGCATTCGGTTCGGACGCAACTCCGAACTCGCCGCGCTCCCTGTTCAGCTCTTCTTGTCTTCCGCGGCTTCTTCGGTCGCAGATTCGGCGGTCGGGACGTCTTCAGTCGCTGCTTCTTCAATTGAAGGTTCAGCGACTTCTTCTGCCGCCGCCATTTCTGTGGGCTCCGTTTCGGCAGACTCCCCGTCGCCGGCCAATGCATCGGCTTCAACCGTGCCCTCTGCCAGCGATTCCTCGCTGAAAGCCGCTTCGGTGGCGGCTTCTTCAGTGCCCTCCGGTTCCGCGGCGGCTACTGCCTCGCCGCCATCCAGGGTGGCAAAGTAATTATTGACCGCAATACTGATTTTTTCCACCGTTTTCGGGCCAATGCCTTCAATCGCTTCCAACTGCTCCGGCGTCATATCGGCCAGCGACTCCACCGTGTTCACGCCCGCCGCCTTCAGTTTCTCGACCAGCCCCTCGCCCAATCCGGTAACAATCTCCAGCGGAGTTACGGTCTGGGTGACCAGCGCCGACATCTGCTGCTCCACTTCCTGCCGCTTTTCCTCTTCGCTCTTGATGTCGATCTTCCAACCCAGCAGCTTCGCCGCCAGCCGCACGTTCTGCCCCTTTTTCCCGATCGCCAGCGAGAGTTGCGTATCGTCCACCACCACTTCCAAATGCTTGTCCGTCGCATCCACAATCGTCACCCGGCTCACTTTCGCCGGCTGCAGGGCTTTCTCCGCGAATGTAACCGCATCCTCGTGATACTCGATGATGTCGATCTTTTCTCCGCGCAGCTCGCGGATGATCGACTGCACTCGCATGCCCTTCATGCCCACGCAAGCTCCGACCGCATCGACGTCCTTGTCCTTCGACATCACCGCGATCTTCGTGCGCTCGCCCGCTTCCCGCGCAATCGCCCGAATCACCACCGTGCCGTCATAAATTTCCGGCACTTCGGTCTGGAACAGATGCTGGACTAATTCCGGAGCGGAGCGCGAAGCGATCACGCCCGGTCCTTTCACCGCTTTCTCCACTCGCACGATCACTACCCGAATCCGCTCGCCCACCGCGAACGACTCTAGTCGCGACTGCTCCTTGCGTCCCATGCGTGCTTCGGCCTTGCCGATATCGAGAATGACGTCCGGACCCTCAAGCCGCTTCACGGTCGCATTCACCACCTCGTTCACGTGCCCGATGTATTCGTTGTAAACGGTGTCGCGTTCGGCCTCGCGTACTTTCTGAAAGATAACTTGCTTCGCCAGTTGCGCCGCAATCCGCCCCAGAATCCCTTCCGTCACTTTCGGGATCATCAGCTCTCCGCCCGCTTCCGCGCTCGGATCCAACTTCCGCGCCTGCTCCACCGTGACCTGCAGATTCGGATCTTCCACCTGCTCCGGACTCTCGACGATCGACTTCACCGCGTAAGCGTTGATCTTGCCGCTCTCTTTGTCGAGCACGGCGCGCAAGTTCTCCTGCGTCTTATAGTATTTGCGCGTGGCCACGACAATGGCGTCCTCGACCGCGCTCACCACAATTTGCGGATCAATGCCCTTCTCCCGGCTGACCCCTTCGATAATGTTGTAAAGCTCACTAGCCATAAATATTCCAAACTCTTCAAGTCTCGGGTCTTAGGTGACACGTCTTAGAACTTGGTTTTCCTCAGACTTGAGACCTAACCCCTGAGATCGTGCCCCTAGATTTCCGGTACTAGATTCGCTTTCTCTACGTTCCGTAACTCAATCTCAACGTTCAGCGCCTCGCCGTCTTTCGGATGCATCTTCTTCTTGTTCTTGCGCGCCGCGCTTAGATCCAGCAGCAGCTTTCCGTTCTCGAAGCTTTCCAGTTTCCCTTCAAAATGCCGGTCGTTGTTCACCGGCTCCCGTGTCGTCAATTTCACCTGATGTCCGCGAAAGCGCTCAAAATCCGCCGCCTTCGTCAGCTTGCGATCCAGTCCCGGAGAAGAAACCTCCAGCACATACGATCCCCCCGGAAAAGCATCTTCAACGTCGACGATGGTCCCGAATTCCCGGCTAAACTTCGAGCAATCCTCGTGCGTCACGCCGTCCGGTCGATCAGTTGCTGGCACCGCTCCCGGTCGGTCAATAAACACGCGTAGTGTGCGGTGCTTACCCGCCCCGCGCACTTCCACTTCGACTACTTCCAGCCCGCTCGAGCCCGCCACCCGCTCGGCAATCTGCCGGACCTTATCCAGATCAAAAGCCATGTTTTCAGCAATTTGCGCCGGAGCCGTCGCGCCAGGCCATTCCCGATGATCGGCCCAACTAAAAAGTGGGCTTTCGCCCACTGGTGTGCTTCGACAATCCTGGCACTGCGACACAACAGTTTTCGTTACCAACTATACGCCGCCCCTATGGAAAACACAAACCAGGATGCCTTGCGCCAAAGGGCAGAAGAGCGCCTCGAACTCGCTCGGAACTTCGGCGAGACCCGCGGAGGGGCGGCTGGCGTAGGGACGGGCGCATTCGTCCGTCCAAGCCGAGCAAAGCTCGTCAGCGAGTCGCAGACCGGCCAGTGCGGACGGACCGGCCTCTCCGCAGTTACATAAGTATCTGAAGTAACCTTGCCCTCGGCTCGTCCATCCCCCAAACTTCTCCTGATGCGTTTTTCCCGCGCCCATCTCGCTATCGCTCTGGGCTCCGCTGGCCTGCTGGTGCTCGTGTTCCTCGGTTATCTGTACTGGCTCAGCAATCAGCCGCCAGTCCTGTCGCGCTCCGAGGAACGCGATCCTCTGACCCAGATGCCGATCAGCATCACCATGAATCCATTTCGCGATCGCACCATCGAACGCACCGCCAATAGCTTTATCTCTGAGATGCGCGACGGCAATTGCCGCAAACTGCTCACCCAGTGGGAAAGGGACTACCGCAGGAAGCGTGCCGACTTCCTCTGCAACTCCGAAGCCCAACACCCGCTGATTTCCTGGAACCTGGTGCAATGGGAGGACGACCCGCCCCTGGTGATTCTGCACTACAAAGGCCAGCGTTATAGCAGTTCCAGCCAGGACGCAACCTACAAAGATCTTTTTTCTGTAACCGAAGAAAAGAAAGATTCCGGCTGGACGGTTACGAAGTACGATTCCTTCTACTGAGTTACCGATAAATTTCCAGCCGATTCGAGATCAAACAGCGTCCGGAAAAGCATGCTGACAAAAAAGCCGGGTCGCCCTGCTGGTGGAATCCCACAAACGGCCAGGCGTCCCGGCTCCCCCCCAAACGCTCGATGATCCATACATACTTCCGATGGATCACTTTCGGTGGATACCTCTATGAATTAACTTCGTGACGGCGCCAGAGGCCGCCTCTTGCGCCAGTAGCCTCCTGGCCTGCACGTCGCCAGAACCGGCTTCCTTCTGTGGTCTGAGCCTGAGTCTCGCTCGCTTCCTTGCAGCGCTTGGGCGGCGACGCTGATCTTAACTGTATCCGTGGCTGCGGGCTGCGGTTTCGCCGGTGGGCGCGCTGCCGGCGACTGAACTTCGGGATGGGCGCGGACTTGCGGCGGACTTACTGGACTGACCATTTGTGAGAACCCCCTAATGTTCTTGATCGGCCGGGGGGTCTATTTACTTTAGCTTTGCATCCGGAGCAATGCGGGAGGCTACGGGTAGCCGAATTACTGGTTACCGGCGTTCGACTCTATGGAGCCGGGCGTCCTCGCCCGGCCAGAGGAATATCTGCCGGAGCCGGCCGGGCGGGGACGCCCGGCGCTCCACTAAGTGTGGGAACCCATCGGCTTAGCGAAGCTTATCCTCCGATGTGCACCATCGTCCGCGAGGCTGGCACAAATCCCGGCTCCCCGATGTGGTGCCGTTCTTCTTTCTTCTCCACCACCTTCACAATGAACTCCGCGAGCTTCTCGTCCGCCGCGCCGCGCCGCATCAACTGGTGCAGGTCGTGATCCCACACCGAAAACAAACACGTACGGAGCTTGCCATCCGAGGTGATGCGAATTCGGCTGCAATGTCCACAGAATGGATGCGACACCGGTGCGATGATTCCAATCTCGCCCACGCCATCGGAGAAGCGATATCGCCGCGCCGTTTCGCTGCGCTCGTGCGCAATCTCCTCCAGCCGCAGATACTCCGACATGCGCGCGAGAATCTCATCGAGTGGAACTACAATTTCCGGAGTCCAAACACGGTCCTCTTCGAGCGGCATGAATTCGATGAAGCGCACCACCACCCGCTCTTCCCGCGCGAACTTTCCGAAGTGAACGATCTGATCTTCATTGAATCCGCGCAGCAGGACGCAATTGATTTTCACCGGATCGAGCCCCGCCTGCCGCGATGCGCGAACTCCCCGCAGCACACTCTCGTATCCATTCGGCACACGCGTAATGCGCGCAAATCGTTCGGGGTCCACCGCGTCCATGCTGACCGTCACGCGATCAAGCCCAGCATCTTTCAGCGGCTGGGCAATCTCAGCCAGCAGATGGCCGTTCGTCGTCAGCGCTATTTCAGGCTTGCTGCCGGCTGCGGTGCGCAGATTTGCAAGGTCGCGTACGAAGTCCACAATCCCTTTGCGCAGCAGCGGCTCTCCACCCGTCAGGCGAATCTTCGTGATCCCGAGCCCAACCAGGATCCGCGCCATCCGCAGATAATCTTCGAACGGGAGTTCCGCATACGCCGCGCCGTTTGTCCCCGTCCTGCAGTACACACACTTATAGTTGCAGCGGTCCGTGATCGAGATCCGCAGATCGTGGATCGAGCGCCCGAAATTGTCGATGAGGTTCGGCATTCAGCAGTTAGCCTTTAGCACTTAGCCTTCCTATGTCACCGAGCCGGTTCGGCTAAATGCCAAGTGCTAAGTGCTAAATATCCACGAAAGGAAGCAAGCAGGCATGGACAGCCCCAGCGAGCGTTTCCTTTCCAACACGGGAGGCGCAGACGTTTCCATCCGCACCCTCGGGTCGCACCTGTCAAACCGGCGCAACCCTCGCCCCCGCCGCCAGAAAATCTCTCAGGCCACGGGGATCAGAAACTCGACCATCATTATAGATGCCGAAGTAGGACTTCCGGAAACAGCTGTTTGCGTCGTACCCGCGTGATCGATTGCTGCGTTGCTTGCCCACATTGATTGCGACTCTCCGATCCACGCCGGCTAATGGAGAGCCGGGCGAGACGCCCGTCCCTCCACAAGACTGTTAAACTCTCCGCATGAAAGCCCTCGTCATCACTCGTTTCGGCGGTCCTGAGGTTCTAGAATTGCAGCAGGTTCCCGACGCGCATCCCGCGCCGGACCAGGTTCTGGTGAAAGTGGAAGCGGGCGGCCTGAACTTTGCCGATCTGATGACCATGGACGGCGGATACGCCAATACTCCCAAGCCGCCGCTTACTGCCGGCCGCGAATTCGCCGGCATCCAACTTGCTGGCAACGGCGAATCTAGCGGGCGACGGGTGATGGGCTACACGCAGTGGGCCGCCTTCGCCGAAAAAACCGTGGCGCATCGCAACCTCGCCTGGCCCATCCCGGAACATTGGACTTCCGAACAGGGCGCCGCGTTTCCCGTAAATTTCTTTACCGCCTACTTCGCCTACTGGAAGGCCGGTCTGCTCGTCCCCTCGAACGACAAGCCCGCCGCTTCCCGCGTCCTCATTCATGCCGTAGCCGGCGGAGTCGGCACCGCCGCTGTGCAAATCGGAAAGATTCTCGGCATCGAAATGTACGGGACTTCTTCCTCCGATGAGAAGCTCGCCCGAGTGCGCGAGCTCGGCCTGCAACACGGCATCAACTACAAGCAACACGATTACGCCGCTGCAATTCGAGACCTCACGCGTGGCGAAGGCGTCGACGCGGTTTTCGAAATGCTGGGCGGCGAGCACGTCGCGAAAAGCGTCGGCTGCGTGCGCGCCTTCGGACGCGTCATCGTCTACGGTGCCGCCACCGGCCAAACTCCTCAACTCGACACTCGCATTCTCTATGCGAAAGGCGCCAGCGTTCACGGACTCTGGCTGTCGTATCTCAGTGCGAACCGCCCGCTCATGGAGTCCGCGTGGAAGCAGCTTTCCGGATGGCTCGCCGCCGGCAAACTCCAGCCTGTGATCGGAAAAGTTTTCCCAGTGGAGCAGGCGCGTGAGGCGTACACGCTGATGCAGGAAGGCAAGAATTACGGCAAGATTGTACTGAAGATTGGTTAGCAGCCATCGGCACTCTCGATAGGTTGTCATCTCGACTCTGAGCGAAACCGAAGGGGAGGGATCTGCAGTTCGTCAGCATCTCCTGACTTCCTAACAAAACACCTCAACTCTGTTACTCCGGCAACGAGCACATACGTTGCTAACGCGGCAAGCGCCCGCGCGTCCAATAGGCACGTTCGCACAAAATACTTTGCAAAGAAAAAGTAAATCGGGAACTTACTCAAACCGAGAAACGTATCCTGTAGCGAACCAACATAGGGTGGACGAAACAAGCTCGATCCACTCAAAAGAATTTGCAGGGTGACGGGACTGGCGCACGCATGGTTTGGCGGCCCTGGGTGCGCCGGGTCCGATAAAAAAGTACGAGTGTGAGGCACGCGTCTTTTTACGCCACCCTGACATGCGCATTGTAGGACTTTACCCAGAAAAGGCAAGCCCTCAGTCGAGAGTCCTCAAACTATCACCAGCCGCCCCTAACGTCCCGGCCAGAAACCGGGCAGAAAGCAAAGGAGCATATGAAACTGAATAATCTGGCACTGAATCACTTGGCAAGGGCTGTTGTGCTCGGGCTGGCCGTGTTGCTCGCATCGAGTGCTTTCGCAAGTAACAAAGGTACGCTGCGGGTGCATGAGTCGTCCGAAGTCGCCGGCCAGCAACTCGCCGCCGGTGAGTATCAACTGCGCTGGGACGGCACCGGATCGAATGTCGAAGTAAGGGTTATGCAGGGCAAGAAGGAAGTCGCGAAAACCTCGGCAAAACTCGTCAACCTCGATAAAGCATCCGACTACGACGCGGCGCTCGTAGACCATTCCAGCGGCAAAGCAATCGTTACCGGAGTACGCTTCGCCGGCAAGAAGTACGCTCTCGCCCTCGGCGCGACCGAGAAAGCCGAAATGAGCGAAGGCTCCAACAAGTAACTTACTAATTGTTGAATGAGTAAGGCAAACTAGGGAGCGCTTCGGTGCTCCCTTTTGTTCCTGAACTAAGCTAACGCAGTTATGGCAGGTGCTATGGGGTGTCAGCCTTCTCCAACTCAGAACTTATATGCACGCTGCTGCCCGCGCTGGACTTCAACTTCCGTTCCCAGCTCTTGAATCCTGATTTCTTAACGACAACCATGTGATCGCCCTCTGCCACCTGGGTGGAAGGACGAACAAGATAAACAACATGCTGCCGTGCTCGGGTTGGGCAAATCAGTCGTTAGGACGACGCTAGCCACGCTGGAGGCAAGAACCGGGAACAAGGTCGAGTACCAAGACGACGAGGCCCGGAAGAGTGGATTAGGAGGCTTCTAGTATGCTGGCCGTCTTGTTAATGACAGGGTTGCTCCTTCAGGCGAGTGCAAGCGCTCAGGAAACGACGCCTGCGGCAACAGTCCAAGCAACGCCTGCCCCGAGTGGGGACGCAGATGGCGATCCAGTCTCACCGCTGAGGGTGAAGCGCATCTTCGTTGACAGTTTCGGAGACGATGCAGTCTCAAAAGAGCTCCAGTCCATGTTTGTCTCGGCGTTGGTCGCAACAAACCAATTCAAGGTGACCGAGAACCGCGAGCGTGCCGATGCCATCCTCATAGGGAGTAGCTAGAGAGAAAACTTCTCAGGAATTGCACTCGTATCCCGAAGGCACGGCCGTCGCCAGCCGAAACGGGGCTGCAGCTATCAAGGATTCGTCCGCCAATACTGAGACTGTTCAAGAGGCAAAAATTGCAGTGCGTCTGGTCGCTCCGAACGACGACGTGATCTGGACAAGCACGCAGGAAAGCAAGGGAGCGAAGTACAGGGGTTCGAGTGCTGACGCAGCGGACAAATGCGTGAAGCAGTTGCTCCGCGATATCGATAGACTCAAGAACAGCAGCGCTCAGCCGCCCTCTAGAGCAGCCACTTCCGCGGCGCGACCTAAGTAAAGGAGAAGGGCCGCTTCTCGCCTTCCCGGAGCCAACTGAGAACTGGGAACTGAGAACTACCCTCAGTACTTAGGCATCTTAGGCTCAATTCGCTCCGCCCAGGCCGTAATCCCGCCCGTCAGATTACTAACTTTGGTAAAGCCGGCCTGTTTCAGGAATGCAACTGCTTTCGCGCTCCGTCCGCCCATCTTGCAATGGGCCACGATCTCGCGGCTCGAGTCGAGTTCGCTCACGCGCTTTGGAAGATCGCCGAGCGGAATGAGATATCCATTCAGGTTGCAGATCTGGTATTCGTGCGGCTCGCGCACGTCGAGAATAAAAATATCGGCCTTGGCGTCTAACTTCTTTTTCAAATCTTCCACCGAAATCGCCGGCACGTCGCCACCGGCGGCCACGGGTGCTTCCACACCGCGGATTCCGCAGAACTCTTCGTAGTCGATCAGTTTCGTGATCGTGCGGTGGGTGCCGCAGACGGGGCAATCGGGATTCTTGCGCAGCTTCAGTTCGCGGAACTTCATGCCGAGCGCATCGACCAGCAGCAATCGTCCGACAAGCGAATCGCCCTGCCCCAGAATCAACTTGATGGTCTCGGTCGCCTGGATCACGCCGACCAGTCCGGGCAGAATGCCGAGCACTCCGCCTTCGGCGCATGAAGGAACCAGGCCCGGCGGCGGCGGCTCGGGATAGAGACAGCGATAGCATGGTCCCTCTTCGGTCGCGAACACGCTCGCCTGCCCTTCGAAGCGAAAGATCGACCCGTAAACATTCGGCTTGCCAGTGAGCACGCAGGCATCGTTGACCAGGTAGCGCGTCGGAAAATTATCGGTGCCGTCGGCGACGATGTCGAACTCGCGAAATAACTCCAGCGCGTTGGTGCTGGTCAGTTTCGTATCGAAAGTCCGCAGGTTGAGGAAAGGATTAATCGCCTTCAGCTTGTCGGCGGCGGAGTCGAGCTTCTTGCGGCCAACGTCGGCAGTCGTGTGGATGATCTGGCGCTGCAGGTTCGTGTAGTCCACAACGTCGAAGTCCACGATGCCGAGCGTGCCCACGCCCGCGGCCGTCAGGTAGAGAGCGAGCGGCGAACCGAGGCCGCCCGCTCCGATGCAAAGGACTTTCGCGGCCTTCAGCTTCTGCTGCCCTTCCATGCCCACCTCGGGCATGATGAGATGGCGCGAGTAGCGCAGGATTTCGTCATTGCTTAAAGCCGCTTCGGGTTTGGTTTCGGTCAGAGTGGGCATAAATTCCTTTTCAATTTTAGTCAGGTCGGCGGCGAACTAGATCGCGAAATATAGACAGCGGCGACAGCGCGCGGGACGGGGCATTCGGCGATGTGTCTTTCCGCAAGTCATACTCAGGCAAATACTAAAGCAAATCACAAATCAGCAGCCGCCGGCAATCGACGGCACGATGGAAATGGTATCACCGTCTTTGAGCGTGGTGGCTTCTTTCTGGAGGTAGCGCATGTCTTCGTCATTGACATAGACGTTCACGAACGCCCGCAGTTTGCCGTCCTCAGTATAAAGGTGGCGCTTCAGTTCGGGATGTTGCGAAACCAGGCCAGTAAGGGCCTCGCCTACGGTTTTTCCAGGGACATCGACCGAGGCCTGTTTCCCTGAGTATTGGCGAAGTGGAGACGGGATCTGGATCTGGGGCATATAGATAAAGATGCTATGGTACTGGCCAAAGGTGCAAGTTGTAATGGGACGCACATGGAGCGATGGCCGCGCTCGGCCGTCCAGCAAGGAGCGGGTCAGCTCAAGCGTTATGAAGTGTAGTGGTGCTGAAAGTACTGCGCTAGCGGCTTCAGGCCGGCTGCTTATCATGCTACTTCTGTCTTCTCGTCCACGAATTTCTTGTCGGTCTCGTCGCTGCCAACCAGTTCGAACGAATTCGTAATCATCGCCACGCCCTTCTCCACGCTCGTGATCACGTAGGAACAGCCGAACCAGTGGGCCTCCGCGAGGTCGGTGGGCGACCATTGTGCGGGATGGTCGGGATGGGAGTGATAGAAGCCGACGATGTCCTCGCCGCGCTCGCGGCCTTCGCGCTGAATGCGGATGAGTTCCCTGGGATCGATCTGGTAGCGGTTATGCGGCGAATCCGCGCGCGTGTTGCCGCAGCGGGCGATGTGCGAGACGGACTTTGAGACGGACTCCGCGCCGTTGTCGTCGAAGTGGCCGAGCAGCACGCCGCAGCATTCGTGGGGATAGGTTTCCTCTCCGTGTTGACGAAGCAAGAGGTAGTCGGATTGAGAGAGCTTGAGCATGGCCAAGGTCAGAGGTCAGATTGAAGAGGTGAAAACCCAAAGGCTTTGGGGTTGGGAAGGACGAGGTTTTAACCTCTGCAATCTGACCTCTAACCTCTGCAATTATTCTTCATTCCAAAATCTTTCGCTCAAATATTTTTCGCCGGAGTCGCAGAGGATGGTCACAATGGTGGCGCGTAGATCTTCTTTCAGGCGATCCGCTTTTAGGCGCTCCGCCTTTAGACGATCAATGACTTGCAGGCTGCCAACCACGGCGGCGGCGGCGGAGACTCCGACGAGCAGCCCTTGTTCGCGCGCCAGGCGCCGGGCCATGGCGTGCGCGTCTTCGGTCGCGATCTCCAGATTTTCGTCGGCGACGGACGAATCGTAAATGCGCGGCATGATTGCCGAGGGCAAGTGCTTCGCGCCTTCGATGCCGTGGAAGGCGGAGTCCGGCTGCAGCGAGATGCAGCGAATTTTTGGATTTAACTCTTTCAAACGACGCGTGGTGCCGACGAAGGTACCAGTAGTTCCGAGCATAGCGACGAAATGCGTGACGCGTCCTTCGGTTTGCTGCCAGATTTCGTTCGCCGTGGTTTCGTAATGCGCGCGCCAGTTGGCGTCGTTCGAATACTGATCGGCATAGAAGTAAAGATCGGGATCGCGCTCGGCATACTGGCGCGCGACCTTGATGGCGCCGTCGGAGCCTTCGGCGGGATCCGTATAGATGATATTTGCGCCGTATGCCTGTAGAATCCGTTT
>Ga0209528_1000016_pt1 | contig 15026 bp, 9 predicted proteins | sample JacPinW_OM2H0_M3_FD_187970 | JGI IMG/M metagenome (GOLD analysis project Ga0209528, IMG submission 187970) | Forest soil microbial communities from Algoma, Ontario, Canada - Jack Pine, Ontario site 1_JW_OM2H0_M3 (SPAdes) (version 2) | ecosystem: Environmental > Terrestrial > Soil > Boreal...
AGCTGGTTAGCTGAAGCAGCTCAGGCCGAAGGCGGCAAGATCCGATTCGATCGGTTCATGGAATTGGCGCTCTACCACCCAATCCATGGCTATTACTCGACTCGGATGCCGAGGATCGGGGTCCGCGGCGATTTCTCGACCGCTGCGACATTGGACGACTCGCTTGGCCGAGCCCTCGCTAACTGGATTCGTGCTGAAGTCACCGCGTTGCGATTACGCCACCCGACAATAATCGAACTAGGCTCTGGAACCGGCCGACTCGCGCGAACCATTCTCCGGCGCTTTCAACCCTGGGAAAGGCTCCGCTATTACGTTGTCGATGTCGGCCCGCAGAATCGGCTCTCACGCCGGATTCAGCGGTTCAATTCGGTAAGAGAAGCGCTTGACGCCGTGGATGGTATAGCCATTCTTTTCTCGAACGAATTGGTCGATGCATTCCCGTGCCGCCGCTTGGTCCGGACTGAATCCGGTTGGGATGAGATCTGGATTGAGTTGCAGGATGCTCGGTGGCTCGAACGCCGAATGCCGGTTCAGACTTATCCGGAAAGCAGCGCATTATCTCTCGCTCTACCGGTCGGCCAAATTGTCGAGATTCACGAAAGTTACCACTCTTGGCTCAAAGAGCTTTCTTGTTCGCTGCAGAGGGGTGCATTGCTCACAACCGATTACGGTGGTTCCACCACGGAAATCTACCGAGGTAAGTGGAGTGGAACGCTGCGCGCTTTTTTTCAACACCAGCGGCTCGAGGGCATGGAGATCTATCGGCGGCCAGGGCAACAGGACCTTACCGCTGATGTGAATTTTGAGGACTTGCGGCGACAAGGGGAATCACTCGGGTTCAACGAGATCGGGTACACTACTCAGCGGGATTTTGTCCAGAAGTGGTATCCAGAGGCGCTTAAGCGAGATCTTCCAGCAACACGTTTCGTTTTGGATACCGGCGGCGCAGGCACAGTCTTCAAAGTTCTGCACCAACGAAAAATACCGCGAACCGATTGACCCGCCGGTCCTTCAGGCTTCGCACCCGAAAATGCCGCTCTATTACTCTCCAAATCTCTGATGGAAATCCGCGCTATCCGTAAAACGAGTCACAAAATCGGTTAATAGTTGGATACAACGCTCTACGTCTTGGAGTTCGATCGTTTCCACGGTCGAATGCATGTACCGCATCGGAATGGAAATGAGAGCGCTGGGAATGCCATGTTTCGATTGGAAGATGAGATCGGTATCGGTACCCGTCGTTCGAGAGGATGCCTCGTGTTGAATCGGAATTTCCAGTTCCTGCGCGATGGCGGTGAGACGCTCGACTACTAAAGGATGGTTGGAAGTACCGTGGGTCAGGGAGGGTCCGGCTCCCAATTTCACTGACCCGTGTTTGTTGCGGTCGATGCCAGGCGAGTCCGTGGCGTGAGTGACGTCAAGAATGATGGCTACACCTGGTTCGAGGCGAAATGCGGCCATTCGCGCGCCATAACCGCCGATCTCTTCCTGAACGGCGTTAAGACCATAGACCGTAGCCCGGCACCTGGCTGGCAGGGCGGAAAGATTTGCGAAAACTTGGCCGATGACGAAGCCGCCGATGCGATTATCGATTGCCCGCCCGACGATTTTTCCCGGCACCAATTCTTCAGCTGAGTCAGTGTATATGGCCGGATGGCCTGGACGAATCCCGCGTTCTTCCACTTCTTTTCGAGAACGGGCACCTATGTCCACATATAGTTGGTGTACCTCTGGAATCTTATCGTCATCTTTGTCGCGGAGATGGACCGCGGTATTTCCGATCACACCAAGCACCGGTCCTTTACTACCCAGGATCTTGATCCGTTTACCCCGAGCGATTGCTCGATCACTCCCACCGATACGGGTGAAGTAGATGAATCCTTCATCGGTAATGTTTTGAACCATAAAACCGATTTCGTCCGCATGGGCTTCCAGCATTACTGTAAGCGATTCCTCTTCTCCCTTTAGCGTCGCCCAGGCATTTCCATACGCGTCATTGTCGACCGTATCACTGAACCGGCTCAGATAGTTCAACCAAACTTTCTGGCCTTCAGCTTCAAACCCGGTCGGACTGGGGGTATTGAGCAAGTGGAAAAGAAATTGGAGTGCTTCGCTATTCATGACTGAGGAGAGGCCACTCTACTCAGAATGGCCGCAAAAGAACGCAAAGATCGCAAAAAACCGCGAAAGAAAGAAGAAGGGGTATTCTTGATCGATTTTTATACAACGGTTCAGCAAAACCTTTTAACCTCGAATGGACACGAATAGACGCGAATCAGACTTACTAATTTGTGTCTATTCGCGTCCATTCGTGGTTGTTTTGCTCCGTGTTGGCTGCGGCTATGCCGAGCCGTATTCTCTTATGGCTTTCGGCCCCTATTTGAATAGTGGCCGGAGGCGAATGATTTCGTTTCATTCGCGGTTTATTTCCGTTTTCGCTCGAGAAAGAGCTGGCCTTCTTTGCGGCGGCAAAACTGGTCTTTAGGCAAATTTGTTTTCGCTGGTTTCTCGCTCTCGACTAGTGCGCGCACTGCCTCGATCTCTTCGAAGCCAACATCCGAGATCTCCAACCAGTCCAACCATCGATAAATCACTCTTCGTTGCAGAGCCACCGGAAGCGCTCCGATTTGGCGTACCGAGATCAATTCCTGCTCCCAAATCCTTGGCGTGGCCTCTTCCAGCAGCTTTTCTTCTTCTCGAGCAACTTGGCTCAGCCGAAATAAATTGCGCTTCACCGGACGTCCGAGAATGTGTTCGATTTCTGGAATCAATAGGTTCCGGATGCGATTTCTGGTATACCGCGAGTGAGCGTTGGTAACGTCTTCCCGGAACCGCAGTCGATTTCCCTTCGCATATTCCCTCAGCTCTACTTTCCAGACGCTCAGCAAAGGCCGTACGATAAAGAGCGGTTGTTCGTCCACTTGAAGAGTGGTTTCTAATTCGATTGCAGCCTTTGCCAGCGACCCGGTGCCGCGAAGGATATTGAAGAGAAACGTTTCGACCAGGTCATCGGCGTGATGGGCCAGGAAAATGCGATTCGTTTTAAATTCCTTAGCCGCCTCAGAAAAAAGACGGTGTCGAGCTAGCCGGGCTGCTGTTTCAACTGACCGGTTCTTTGGCCAAGCTTTAATCGTTTTGGAAAAGCAAGGTAAGTTCAGCCGCTTCGCCAAACGCTCCACAAACTCTGCATCCTCTCGGCTGGCTGATCCGCGAAGGTCATGGTTGAGGTGGCAAACCACGAGTTTAGAGAAACCGAACTGCAGTAACACCTCCAACAGCACCCGCGAGTCAAGGCCGCCGGAGACTCCGATGAGATAGCTCAGATCGCGCGGATGAGCGGTCAGCGCCCGGCGGACAGAGCTTATCCAGGGAAGGGGTGCGCGTTTATCGGCAGTCGCCATTACTTGATACTGGTAAGAGTAGTGCCGGATCGGAACGCCGACAACGCCCGGTAACGCCGATACGCCGATACGCCGATACGTCGACAACGCCGACAACGGTTTCTACGTATGAAAAACCGCGAAGGGCAGTTCGTCCAGGCTCTTGAGTGAAATCTGGTCAGCGCCTTTTTTGAATATTCGCTTGCTGAACAGATCTTGCATCTCGGGCAGCGATTCATCGATCAGCAGTTGAGTGTCATCCCAGTCCGGGGATTCACCCGGCTGACCGAGTTTGGTGGTGAGACGCGGTACGATCACCAATATCGACTTTTCTTCGAGCCGACGATGAAAGGCGACGCAACAATCTTTCTTGCTTCCGGTCGCGTATAGCGAGGAATAGATGCCTGATTGGAAAAGCCTCGGCTCACGTTGGCGGAACTGCAATAGAAGACGGACAATTGCGAGTTTGATCAAGCCATCTTTCCATCCCTTGAATAGTGAAGAAATGTCGCTTTCTTCGATCCGGGCAAGACCCTTTTCGCGGGAGGCGTAATCGACCGGATCTCGGTTGTCTGGATCTACTAGCCGCAAATCCCATAGTTCCGAACCCTGATAGAAATCGGGGACACCCGGACACGTCAACTTGAGTATCGTTTGACTGAGCGAATTGAGCATCCCGTGCCAAGCGACTTTTTCGGCTGCCGGGAGCAAGGCCGAACAGAGCGGACTCTGCGGCTTCAAAGTTTCTTCAACGTAGTGGCGGAGGGCGTTTTCCCAGTCTTCGTTCGGTTGAATCCAACTACTGTTCACCTTTGCTTCTTTGATCGCCTTGAGCATGTAACGTTGAATGCGCGCCACATACGCATCGTTTTCTTGACCTTGGTCAACCGGCCATGTCCCCAGAAGTGTCTGGTAGTAGAGATATTCCTCATTGGCGCTCGGAGCAGTCTCGCCCTCCAGATCAGTTCGAGCGTGGGAGGTCAATTTGCGCCATCGCTTCAGCCAGGCTTCCCATTCAGCCGGAATTTCGCTGAGCACTGCGATCCGTGCGCGGACATCCTCACTTCGCTTGGTATCGTGCGTTGTCAGAGTAAGGAGGGTGTGCGGGGTCTCCGCTAAGCGAAGTCGATTGCGCTCATGGAAATGCTCAATCGAAATCCCAAATTGTCTCGGATTACCGCCGACTTCGTTCAGGGCGGTCAAACGATTGAAGATATAAAATGCAGTGTCTTCCAGCCCTTTCGCCATGATCGGTCCGGTGCACTCCTGGAACTTGTAAACGAATTGTAATTGTAGTGGCCGAAAATTCGGATCAACCCCCTCAAACGGCTCGAGCAGCAGAACGCTACGCAGAAAATCGAATATAGAGGCGTCGATGGCTGCGTTTCGTCGCTTGGCGGCTCGAACCGCTCGAAGGATGACTAGTCGATCGATCTCCGTAACGCCAGTTTCGGCGTCAATGTATGTCCGGTAGACCGGAAAGCAGGCGATTAACTCTCTGACCACGCCACTGAGCGAATCGAGGGTAAAATCGCGATGCATACGGTCCCGTTCCGCCAGCCCGCTGAGGAGGTGTCCCAATGATTCCACATCGCTGGATAGGGTGACATCCATGACGAGCTTCTTTTTTTCGTAAATCAACGATTCGAAGTGGACGTAGCGGTCAATAAAATCCCGATAGATCCGCGAAAAACGATCCGCATGGCTGGCGTCCACCAGGAGTTGGGTGGTGTCCGAGGCGAAATCGTAACCGGTAGTGCCATGGACTGGCCAATCAGTGCGCAATCTTTCTTCCTCGGAAAGGATTTTTTCAACGATCAGATAGAAGCGCTTATCGGGATATTCCAGTTCACCGTCGGCGTCAGAAAGCGAACGGCGTTGTAGCGCTTCCAAGTATTCTTTGGGATCATGCAATCCATCAATGTGATCGATGCGAACGCCGGTGACGGTGCCGTCGCTCATCATTTGAAAAAGCCATCGGTGAATTGTCTCAAAGACCTTTGGATTTTCGACCTTGATCGCAGCCAACTCATTCACATCGAAAAAACGCCGGTAATTGATTTCCTCGGCAGCGACTCGCCAGTAGCTGAGTCGATAGGCTTGTGTGCTCAATAACTCGTGCAACGCGTCGAAAGACCGGGGATCGCCAACTCGACCCTCCAGTTGATTGAGGGCGCCTTCGATCGCGTCGCCTACTTGTGGATACTCGGCGCACAATCGAGCGATACGCCGCTTAACTACCTCTTTTTCGCGAGCTCGTTCCCGCACTTTCTCTTCGCTCGTATCGGTGCGTAGCGGCAAATGTTCGAGCGACGAAAGAATGCTTTCCAACTCGAAATACATATCTTCGTCGCTGTAGCGCCCCAATTTATCGAGGGCGATCCGAAGAATTTGGGGATAAGTGCGTGGGTTGATTGGGAAAACAAAATCGTAATAGGTGATAAAAAAAGCGCCGTCGCGAAACTCTAGATGAAACTCACCGCGTTCCAGGACCCTTCCGTACTGATCGCCCAGGACCGGAAGCAAAACCTTGTTGCGCAAGTTCTCTTTGATCGGTTCCCAATCGATGTCAAAGAACGGCGCGTAGGTTGAATTCGGACCGTTTTCGAGAACATCCATCCACCATTCATTGCTTGGGTCAGCGATACCCATATGGTTAGGAACAAAATCTGTGATGTGACCCATGCCCTGCTCTTTGAGCCTGGCGGTAAAGCCGGCAAAATCTTCGAGCGTGCCAATTGCCGGATTCAATTCATTATGATTGGTCACGTCATATCCGTGAGGGCTGTCCGGCCGTGAACGATAAAAGGGCGAGCTATAGATGTCACTAATACCTAAGCGCGCCAAATAAGGAATGATTTCGCTCGCTTGGTTGAATGTGAAATTCCGATTGAGTTGCAATCGGTAGGTCGCTGTGGGAATGCGTGGTTGAGATGCCATTTCCGCTTACGGCTGTGGTCGGGATTCGCCTTCTTCGACGAAGACGATTGCCTCTGGTTGAATGAGTGAAAATTCTTTTTTCTTGGGATCGTACCGACCGGGTTGTTCGCCTCCATAGACCGGTTGGTTCGAGGAAAGCGCAAATTGCCAGCCGGCTCGTTTTCGTGGGCGCAGAACTGCGCTATTTGCATCGATGATTGCTTGCCCAGGAACCAGCTGGATCAGCGCCAATACGCCGTTGTTGCCGGCCCCATTGTGGTAGCGTAATGCAATCGTAAATCGAGCGACTAGCTCGACTTGCCAAGTGCCTCGCTGACGTTCCGTTAATTTTGTTCGCCGGAATCGAATCAGATCCTGATAAAGACGCAAGAGTCGGACATTTTCCGGATTCGTCAGGTCCTGCCAGGCTAGCTTTGATTTGTAAAAGGTCTCTTCCGCTTGCGGGTCAGGAATTTTCTGTCGGCTTTCGGGATCATTAAACGCGGAGAATTTCTCGAACTCTTTTCTTCTCCCTTCGGTGACGTTGTGCCCGAGTTGTGGTTTATGGTCGGTAAAATAATTGAACGGTGATGAGCAGCCCCATTCCTGGCCCATGAAAAGCATCGGGGTGTATGGCGACAGAAGTAGTAAAGCCGATGCTGCGCGGTAAGCCTGCGGAGAAATAACCTGGTGGAGCCGATCCCCGAATGCTCGATTGCCCACCTGGTCGTGGTTCGAAATGCAATGTACGAAATGTTGTGGCTGGATATCTGCACCCGGGGTGCCACGCGGGATTCCATCTTTTTGGATTTGACCTGTGAAAAGCCATCCTTCGCGCATTGTCCGCAGCAATTCCTCGGGCGTGCCTCCGAAGTATCCGAGATAGCCTTCATTTTCGCCGGTCATATGTACGCGAACCACGTTATGGAAGTCGTCGGCCCATACCGCGTCGCAACCGTATCCGCCTTTTTCGCGCGGAGTCACGATTCGACGATCGTTCCGTGGATCCTCACAGATGATCCAGCCTCCGCGCTTCTGCGTTTCCTCGGTGATCTCCTGGATCAGATGCTTGGCCGAGTCGTCCGGAATTGCGTGAGTGGCATCCAAGCGAAAACCGTCAAAGTGAAATTCTTCGAGCCAATAGATCGCATTCTCAATAAAGAGCCGGCGAACCACCTCGGAATCGTCCGCATCAAAATTGAATGCGGCGCCCCAAGGGGTGTGATGCTCGGCATTAAAATAATTTGGCGAGTAATCGCCGAGATAGTTTCCATCCGGGCCCAGGTGGTTATAGACAGCGTCTAACACTACCGCCAATCCAGCCTGATGGGCGGCGTTTATGAAGTACCTCAGATCATCAGGTGTACCATACGAGTGACAGGGAGCGTAGAGGGCCACTCCATCGTAGCCCCAGTTCCTGTTTCCCGGAAAATCGGCAATCGGCATTAGCTCGATTACGGTAATTCCGAGCCGGATCAGGTGTTCAAAATGATCGATAATCGCCAGGTAAGCACCTTGCGGGGTGAACGTACCGACGTGCAGTTCGTAGACCAGCCAATCCTTAATGTCGGGCCGGCGCCAACCTTCGTCTGTCCAATGAAAGGTTGCAGGATCGATGATCTGGGAGGGACCGTGTACCCCTTGCGGCTGAAACCGAGAGGCCGGATCAGGAAACAGCCGACCGTCGAGCCGATATTGATACAGCATTCCTGCCGAAGCTTCCGGATTTTCCACCTGATAGTATCCCTCGGGGTCCTTGCTCATCGGAAGCTCCCATAACGACGCACCGGAGTCATCCATCATGACCAACTCGACCCTCGACTTATTGGCTGCCCAAGTCCGGAATGAAACGCCAGTTCCGATCACCTCGGCGCCTTGGGAGTAAACTCTATTTTTCATTGGTCTCCTCTTCCGGTTTACCGTTTAGTCGGAATCTTCGAAGGCATCCTTCCTTCGCGGGTGCTCTTTGATTCTTCGTGCGCAAACAGCTCTTCGCCTTCGGAGAGCCTGAGCAGTCGAAGACTGCGCTCAGTCAATTCGATCTCCTCACCGGCTGGAGTGACTTCGATTTGTTCCAAAAATCCAGTCGGCACGGCGGTATTGATCACCGTCTGCCATCGAATTTCCTCTCGTCCGGGTAAAATAAAGGTCAAAGGTTCGAAATGAGCATTCATCAAAAGCAAATAGGTGTCGTCCTGAATTGGCTCGCCCTCCTGATCGCGAACATCTCGGGTCGATCCGCTGACCAGCATGCCGAGACATTTTGAGAAACCATTTGTCCAATCTGACTCCTTCATCTCTGCGCCGTTGGGGTTGAACCAGGCAATGTCTTTCACATCTGATCCGCGGATTCGTTTCCCGGCAAAATATTTAGGTCGTCGAAAAACGGAATGGTTTCGCCGGAACTCGGTGAGCTTGCGAGTGAATTCAAAGAGAATTTCCTGTTCCGGAGTCCAGTCCCAATTGAACCAAGATATTTCGTTGTCCTGGCAATACGCATTGTTGTTGCCAAATTGCGTCCGACCGAACTCGTCGCCAGCATTGATCATCGGCACTCCTTGGGAGAGGAAGAGCGTTGCTAAAAAATTTCGTTTCTGCCGCTCCCGCAGGTTGTTAATTTCCGGATCGTCAGTTGGTCCTTCGGTGCCGCAGTTCCACGAATTGTTGTTATTATCGCCATCTTGGTTTCCCTCGCCGTTCGCTTCATTGTGTTTCTCATTGTAGCTGACGAGGTCATTGAGCGTAAACCCATCGTGGGCGGTGACAAAATTGATGCTCGCATAGGGCCGTTTGCCTTGGTGCTCATATAAATCCGGGCTTCCGGTGATCCGATATCCGAGTTCAGCAAGAGTGCCATCATCCCCTTTCCAGTAGCGGCGCACGCAATCACGGTATTTGCCATTCCACTCAGACCAGGGAACGGGAAACCCACCTACCATATATCCTCCTTCACCCACGTCCCAAGGTTCGCTGATGAGCTTTACCTGAGACAGAATCGGGTCCTGCAGTAGGATATCGAAAAAGGCGGAATTGCGGGAGAAGAGATGATCTTCGCGTCCCAAGGTCGAGGCGAGGTCGAAACGAAAACCGTCCACATGCATCTCATTCACCCAGTAGCGTAAGCTGTCCATGATAAGCTGCAAAACTCGAGGGTTTTGCGTATTTGGCGTATTTCCACACCCGGTATAATCCATGTAATAACGCGGATTCCCACTCACCAAGCGGTAGTAGGCTGCGTTGTCGATCCCTTTAAAGTTGAGAGTCGGTCCCAGGTGATTACCTTCAGCGGTGTGGTTGTAGACGACGTCGAGAATTACTTCGATCCCCGCTCGATGGAGCTCTCTTACCATCGACTTGAACTCGTTCACCTGTTCGCCCGTAACTCCTCTACTGGCATAGCTGCTTTCCGGCGCGAAATACCCGAGTGTATTGTACCCCCAATAGTTCGTGACTCCTCGGTCCAGCAGAAAACCTTCGTCGGAATGCTCATGGACCGGGAGCAATTCAACTGCCGTGACACCCAGCTTTTTCAGGTAGTCGATGGCAGCCGGCGCACAGACTCCGGAGTAACTCCCCTGAATTTCCTTTGGCACCATCTCCCAAAGTTTAGTGAAGCCGACTACGTGGACTTCGTAAATGACCGACTCCGCCAGCGGGATGTGGAGGGGCCTGTCTTCTTTCCAGTCAAATGACGAATCAACCACGACACATTTCGGCATCAGCGCCACATTGTCTTGGTAGTCGCGTTTCAGATCTTCGGCCGGACCGCCCAGCGGGTAGCCGAACATTTCCGGTCCCCAAAGAACTTTTCCCGCTATCGCTCGGGCGTACGGATCGACAACGACTTTGGAAGCATTAAACCGATGACCTTGCTGCGGTGTATACGGTCCATACACTCGGTAGCCGTAAAGTTGGCCAGGCTGAGCATCCGGTAGAAACAGGTGCCAGACGTGATCGGTCTTTTCTCGGAAACGGATTCGGACGTTCTCCCGGTCCGCTTCTGGCTCATCAAAGAGGCAAAGATCGATTCCGGTCGCATTTTCAGAGTAGATGGCGAAGTTGATACCTGTCCCAGTCCATGTTGCTCCCAGGGGATAAGGTGCCCCCGTCCATACCCGCATCTTATTCATACTCAACCTACCCCTACGATGGAGCGCTGGCTTGTCGATAAGAAAAGGTTAGTCTGCTTATTTCACGGGTATCCGGATCGGTTGGGCCAGATACCCGTGAAGCAAGTAGACTGGGACAAATCACTGGCCAAGTAGGTGGAAGCCGCTTTAGTCACAAAAACCTTATCATGGATAAGACTGACGGAACAAAGCTCGTAGAAGGTAAGATGCGGGAGGCCGGGATCAGCCAAGCCGCCATCGATGCTTTTCTCTTTCAATATCGTAAGCTACTTGCGCGCGACACCGGATTGATTCCCGAAGATTCGATCTCGCCGATCGAACGGCCGCCTCGATTGGATGATGCACCGGCATCGGGTTTCCCCGAGGAGCTGTTGGCGGCTACCGTTATCTTTAAACTAAACGGCGGCTTAGGGACCAGCATGGGATTGGAAGGAGCGAAAAGCCTGTTGCCCGTTCGTCCAGGGCTCACTTTTTTGGATGTGATTGTTCGCCAATTTCTGCAAACGCGTTCCCAACATTCGCCCGAGCTTGGACTCTATTTCATGAATAGCTTCAACACGAGCGCCGGAACCAAGGACGCCCTTGCCCATTATCCGGAGTTGGGTGATCCGGCCGCGTTGGAGCTTCTGCAAAGTAAGGCTCCAAAAATCGATGCCAAGACTCTGCTGCCGGCCACCTGGCCGAGAAATCCACAATTGGAATGGTGCCCCCCCGGACACGGAGACATCTATCCTTCGCTGATGGGTTCAGGTCTTCTCCAATCGCTGTTGAGCGACGGCAAGAAGTTTCTCTTCGTTTCCAATGCCGATAACCTGGGCGCGACGCTGGATCTCCCGCTCTTGCATTACTTTGCCGATAGTGGGGCACCGTTTCTGATGGAAGTAACGCGAAGAACCGCGGCGGATCGTAAAGGGGGGCATCTGGCGAAAAGAAATCGGGATGGACGTCTCCTTTTGCGCGAGTCTGCGCAATGTCGAGAAGAAGATGAGAGTGCCTTTCAGGATATCAAGCGGCATCGATTCTTTAACACCAACAACCTGTGGATTCGACTAGATGCCCTGCGCGAAGCGCTCGCAGCTTGCAACGGATTTATTCCATTGCCGATGATTCGGAATCAAAAGAATATCGATCCCCGAGATAAGACTTCGCCCAAAGTCTATCAACTTGAGACTGCGATGGGTGCTGCGGTCGAATGCTTTGCTGGTGCCGGAGCCATTGAAGTGCCTCGTTGGCGATTTGCACCGGTCAAGACGACTGGAGACCTCCTCGCGGTACGCTCCGATGCGTACGAGCTGGATTCTCAATGGCGTTTGACGGTGCGGCCAGAGCGACAAGGACATCCGCCAATCATCCATTTATCCGACGAGTATAAATTCGTAGATCGTCTCGAGAAGCTCATTGCTGAGGGAGTTCCTTCTTTGGTTCACTGCCATTCGCTCAAGATTCAGGGGCCCTGGAGATTCCGCGCCGGCGTCGAATTGGTGGGAGATGTTTCTTTCGTGAATCACAGCGCCGAGATACGCTGGATTGAGCCGGGCAAATACGCGGATTGCAAGGTCAGGTAGCTATATCGGTTGGCCTTCATTTGCTATCTGCTATTTGCTACTTGTCATTCGCTTCGACTTCAAATGGCTCCGATTATTGACTGTCATATCCACATGTACCCGCCCGAAGTGTTTGCGAATCCGATCGCTTGGGGCATCGCTCGCCGTGAACCGTGGTGGACCGAATGCGTGGCGCCGGCGAATCGCGCGACGATACAGGGATGGGCAGACATTCACCGCCTTCTCGCTGATATGGATCGGGCTGGCATCGAGCGTTGTGTCATGCTGGGCTGGTATTGGGAGCGACAATTAACCTGTGACGAGCAAAACAGCTGGTCGATTGAGTGGGTTCGCGAACATCCAGGTCGTTTGTCGGCCTTCGCCGCCGTTCAGCCAGCGGCGGGACAGCAGGCGCTCGACGCTTTGCAGCGTGCTTTGGATGCCGGTTTATGCGGGATTGGTGAGATCCTACCCCAAGCGCAAGGATTCATGTTCGATGATCCATATTGGGAGCGAGCGGTGGAAATCGCGATGGAGCGAAATTTGCCGATTAATCTGCATGTAACCGATCCCCTGACAATGAACGATGCGGTGACCATGCCAACACCGTTGCCCGACTACTTGTCGCTAGCGCAGCGGTTTCCGGCCGCCAAATTCATCTTCGCGCATTGGGGTGGAGGGATCCCGTTCTATGAACTGAACCCACGAATCCGACCATATTTGAAGAATGTTTGGTATGATACGGCGGCTTCCCCGCTGCTCTACGACGTACGGGTTTTCCGGCAGGTCATTGATCTGATCGGTGCCGATCGAATTATGTTCGGATCGGATTATCCGTTGCTGCTTTACCCTCGGAAAATCCGTGAGCCGGCGTTTGATCGCTTCCTCGAGGAGATCGCGGCGGCAGGCCTGAATACTGAAGAAAAGGAGAAGATTCTTGGAGCCAACTTTTCCCGTTTGATGAACGAATGTTAGGCGCTCCCGCGGTTTAAGCGCGTGCGTCACGGATCGCCCGGCCGCAATCCCTTCCTACAGCCGAACGAAATCGAGCAGGAATTGGAACCAGAGGTAAAGCATCCCACGCCAAGTGTAACAGACTTGCTTAGCACCAATTGGCTTGAGGAGTCCGGATCTCACGTTGTGGTCAATCTGAGCTCTCAGATCCTCTTCCAAGAGTTCGCGAGACTGTTCAGGGTCAAGCGGAAGAACATCGCCATCATGCAGCCGCTCTTTTTTCAGCAGGGAGCGATGCGCCTCGCACATCTCGTGCGTCGTCATAGTTGATCGGACGCGGCGCACACGGGTTTTCGGTGTGAATTTGAGCGAGTACGCAAACGGATAATTCCAGGTAACGAAGAGCTGGCCGTCACGAGAGCGCGTCATCAAACTGACATAGTAAAACGCCAGTTCTCGTTGATTCACCATACAGACGGCGGCTTGGACATTGTCGGAGGGACGGTGGAACAATCGCAAAAATTGCTCTTGTACTTCGGAGTCATAGCCGACGTCTTCGGCCAACTGGAAATCCTCTTTTTCCATTTCATCAGTTAGGTCCTCCAATAGGGGAAAGAGCTCAGTGCGGGGCGGTGTTTTCTCGCGAAAAGAGCGATCGAGTGGCAGGCGCATCCGGCGGATTCGCGTGAGAATTTCCAGCCAAGGCAAGAGGAACCACAAAGAGACGGCGGCGCATCCCAAAGCCCAGCTCCCAGTCGGCAAGTATCCAACCAGAAAGGAAGCCGATAAAAAACAAGTGACGCTGAGCCGCTGGCAAACGGGGTTGTGGTAAGAACGGAATGCCGCGCCTAACACGAGCACGCCGAGTACGAGCAAAATTAAAGAGAACATCGTAGAAGACGAAAGGGGTAAAAAAGGATCTTAAGGCAGTATTTGGTGTTGTTGAAGAAATTCTTCCAGCTCTTCTGGACCGAAATCCGGCAAGATAAGATCGCCGACAGCAAGAGTAGGAGCATAGGTCTGGCCGGAAAGGCGTTTCATCTCGGCGAACGCTGAGCGATCGCTTATCACGTCGACCAGCAGAAAGGTGTAACCATGTTCCCGCAGATAATTCTCTGCCATCCGGCACCATGCACAACCTGGCTTCACATATAAGATCAATTGCTTCGGAACCATTATCGCTGATCGGTAATTTGTTTGGAGAGGATATAAAGGACGAGATAGCCTGCTTTCGCAAGTGCTTCTGATCCGAGTTGATCTCCGGTGTCATCCGCTGTATTTAGAATCGGCGAGTTAGCATCAAACATTGCGATCGCAGGAATACCAGCTTCCTGGAAGGGGACATGATCCAGCAGAAGCGGACGGCCGCCAGGTTCCAGCCTTAGACCGATGGCTTCTGCGCCGCTCCGAAGTTGCTCGATTAATCCGGAATCGGAATTTGGCGGATAAGCTAGAGTCGCAGTGCGCTCTCCGAGATTTTCTAACGAGATGGCCGCAAGCACATCTTTAGTATGTTGATTGATTTGCAGCGTTTGGCTGTAAAATCGGCTGCCAAACAGCCCATCATGTGGGCCTAGCTGGCGGAATGGCATATGCCCGTCCAAAAAAAGTAATTCGATATGGGATGCCAACCGTGGGTCGATCGCCAGGGTCCGGGCGATCTCAATGAGAATCGCAGTGTTTGCTGCGCCATCCGTAGCTCCCGGGTCGCTCGCGATCCCCAAATCAATTGTATCGAAATGCGCAACCACAATTATTCGCGGAGCAATCACCGGAAGCCGGCTGGAATGAGCGGTCAGGCTGCAAAACTCGATCTGATGACCCGCGGGACTTTGTTCGCTAAACCGTTGCTCCTCGGCTTGCCATCCCGAACGCTTGAGCTCTTCGATGATATAAGGACGGAGCTGGTTTAGCGGTTCAGTTCCCGAAATTCTTTGGCCGAACCGAAGGATGGCCTTGGCGGTATCAAGAGCGCGTTCGCCATTGAAATCATTCCAAATTGCCTTTCGCCGAGGTGGCAAAGGCGGTGTTGGTGCTGCCGGTGGCGTCTGACCGGTGCCAGGAGATTGATTCGAGGTTTCCGTCTCGGATTTCTTTTC
>Ga0209528_1000017_pt1 | contig 14975 bp, 10 predicted proteins | sample JacPinW_OM2H0_M3_FD_187970 | JGI IMG/M metagenome (GOLD analysis project Ga0209528, IMG submission 187970) | Forest soil microbial communities from Algoma, Ontario, Canada - Jack Pine, Ontario site 1_JW_OM2H0_M3 (SPAdes) (version 2) | ecosystem: Environmental > Terrestrial > Soil > Boreal...
CAATTTCATCAAGGAGTCGTATTACCTCGGATGCAGCAGAGGGAGCTTCGGGAAGAGGTCCTCCCAAGGCGCGCAATCGGATCAGATCTTCTGGCCGCGGTACAATTCCACGGCCCGCGACGGCCGCAATGTATGTCGTAGCCCGCCGCGCGACATCGGCCAGCAGATCCTTCATGCCCACCTCTCGATAGTTGTAGCGCTTCAATCACCAATCATGGTCGATCGGTGGATCATTCAGCGTGAGATTTCCAGATCCTTGCGGGCCGATAGAGTCCAATTTTCGGCCATCTCATCGCTCCCTGTACAATTCGCGCGAACGGACGGTCCTTGTGCAACAGTCCCCTGCGTAAAAGATGCTCCAGTGATCCAGATTGTCCTCAGACTGCAGGAGGTGCACCACCGTAAGACTCGACGAGGCGCTCTTTCGAAGGAATTGCGATGCGACAGAATCGGAGGGTAACGCTTCGTTCGAATGAAAGCGAAGGAGGACCTCCACCTCGGAGTACACGGGAGTTCCCCTCCGTAGTGCAGGCGAGAATGTCCAGAACCGCATTTCTCTGGTGAGGCACGCGAACTGGCCTTGTGTTTCCCCTTCGACGCTCACACTACCGCCTTCGCCGGAGGTTTTGATTTTGAGCCGAACGAGCACGTCAAGGGGCGACGATAGCCGACATCCTGCTGAATCAAAATAAGCCGGAAGCACATCTGGGAGCACGTCTGAATCCACGGAGGAAGCGAAGTTCTCCTCTGTCCCGTCAGATAACCAAGCACGCTCGAAAACGACACGTCCTTTCGTCGGACAAACCGAAGAGATCAATGGACTATTTCCGACGAGCACGACGCGTTCATTGGATCCGACAGCTTTGTCCAAGAACTGGGGGGATGGTAGTGGAAATGGAGGATGAGATAAATTTTCATCTGTGCTTGTTGCATAGAATGGAATGCGCAGAACAACTTTGTCTGACGCATCAAGATATTCCACAATCACCGCCACACGGTCTATCGACACAGACGAGAGATTGATAAGCTCAATGCTCGCCGTTGAGTACTCTCTCGTGATGCCGAAAAAAGAGGTGCGGCTCAAACGAATCCCCACAAGCGCATTTGAGGAATCGAGAGGTAAGGATGATACCTTGCAATAGCCAGCATCAGCCGCTATCTGGCCCGCACTTGCGGCTCCAGGCCCCGTGAGCAAGTAGACGAGGCCGCGAAGAAGTGACAACGCTGGACGCTTCATTGTACAGGTGCCTGTCCACAGAGTGTCCACTGCTGCAACCGCGCCGGCCGCCTCTTACTCACGCGTACTCCCGCTCGTCCCGCCGAATCGCTCGATACCGTTCGAACACTTTCTTCTCGCTTTCCAGTCCCAGCGCAGAGCGGATCGAGCTTCCCCGGAAGGTGTGAGCGAACATCTTCCATCCCTCGAACAGGACCCACCGCGGGTCATGCCTGATAACCACGGGGATGTGGTGAATCTTCATCCAGCGCTCGGCTTTCCAGCGCATGAATTCCACCTCTTCGGCAGGCAGGTGCTGGGTACGGACCACGGCCGTGGTGCCGTCGTATTCCTCGAGCCGCTCACTCATGATCAGCCCTTGATCGCGGAAGTCTTTCGTCATCGGCGTGCGCGGGTACGGCGTTGGGTGCTGAATGTAAGGCCAGTCCACGTAGCGGCGGGCAAATTCGAGGTTGGCTTCAATGGACTCGCGCGTGTCGTCCGGACTGCCAACAATCAATCCGCCGACAACATACATCTGGTTGCGGTGCAGGTAATCAATGGCCTTGAGAGTGGCGTTTCCGGTATTTTGACCGTTCGTACGCTCGGTGTTCTTGGCGGAGGCCCGCAGAAATTCCAGATCGCCTTCCAGGATGTTCTCGATGCCGAGAAAAACGTAGCGGAATCCGGCTCGCCGCATCAGCGGGGCTAGGGTTTCGCCGTGGTTCGCGATGGCCGAGGTCATGGCCTGCACGAAATAATCAAGCTTGTGCAGTCCGGCCACAATGATGGCCTCGCACAGGGCTTCAAAACGTCGCACATTCAGCGTGATGTTGTCGTCGACGAGGAAAATGGTTCGAGCGCCGTGATCGCGGGCGTCGCGAATGTCGTCCAACACGCGGTCGAAAGAGTAGGTGTGGAAGTTGCGGCCTCGCATCTCGATGATGGAGCAGAAACTGCAATCGTAGGTGCACCCCCTCGAAGTCTCGATTACATCCACCTGCCGGCCCATGAGCGTGTATCCCGTGAGCACTCGGGCATCGCGATTCGGCGGGTGGATCTCGCTGTCTTCGAGCCGGTGCGGGGGCCGGTCGGGGTTGTGCACCCAGCTCTCGCCGTTTCGGTAGGAGAGGCCGCAGATCCGCTCGAAACCGGAGCCTTGCTCGACCGCGCGCAACAATTCGCGGAAGGTGACTTCCCCCTCGCTGCGCACCAGATAATGGACGCCCATTTCCTCGTAAGCTTCGGGGGCAAGGCTCGGGTCGTACCCACCCACCACGATCTTCACGCCCGGCCGCAGCGCGCGGACCAGTTCGATGATCCGGCCGGCGGTACGGCGCTGAAACGTCATGACAGAGAGTCCGACGATTTCCGGATTGAGCTCGCTGACCAGCCTGGTGACAGTTTCACGAACCTGGCGCTGCACCAGGATCAAATCAGCCACGGCCACGTAGTGCTGCGGATCAACGTTTCCCGCAAGTGAGGTGAGCGCGCCATTGGGCATGCGGATGGCATGCGGGGGCATGTGTTCGAAGGAATCCGGCATGGAAAGCAACAGGACGTTCAAGAGAACCTGTCCTTTCTGCCACGCTGTGATCCCGCAGGCGCGAGTTAAAACACAGGAGTGGCGGACCGAGTGATAGCAAATTGTACCGCAGGCAGGCGGCCGAACCGCCGAGCAGAAACGAAAAAGGTTGAACATGGTGGCCGAGTTATAGCCACCCGGCTCACGATCAAAACCAATAGGGGAAAATCAGGTCTACAAGAGCGGGACCCAGTAGGAATAAAATCGCTCATCGCAGATTTTGCACTTTCCATACTTCTTCCTGTCTTCGCCCGGATAGCTGACAGCCGACACCCGACCCTGATAAGCTGCTTCCCATTCGAGCCCCATTCGTGCGTTCAGCGGAGAAGTTCATGCCGACCCCTGCCGGTCTAGCCATCGTTCTGCTGATGCTCAGCCTCGTCTGCGCTTGTGGCCGGCCCACCAGCGATTCCGGCGGCAACGCTTCGAACTCCGCCGATTCACAGAAGCTGCCCTTCGATCGCCAGCCGCGCCCGACCGGGATTTCGCCCAGCCAATCGCTGATTCCATCGGCCACGAAACTGCCCGAGGGAACGCCCATCCCGATTCGCCTGCAGAGCGCGCTTTCGAGCGCGTCGGCGCATGCGGGAGACAGCTTCAGCGTAATTATCGATGAGCCGGTCGTGATCGACGGCCAAATGCTGATTGATGGCGGCACACCTGCAACCGGCCGCGTGCTCGAAGCCAAGCCCTCGGCAAATTCTCCGGTACGTTCGCTCGAAAGATCGCTCGCACCCGGTTATCTGCGAATCGTGCTGGTGAGTTTGACCGTCGCCGGCCGGCCGATCATGATCGAGACCTCCAGCATTTTCGCCAAAGGTGGCATCCGCGAGGAACGAAACCCGGCTACCGGCGCAGCTTCCAGTGCTAGTCGGAAAGGTAAAGATAAAGATAAAGATAGAGATATTGTGTTCGGCATCGATCGCCGTCTCACCTTCCGTCTCGCCCAGACCGTTGATTTGCGGTAAGAATGACCTGCAGTAATCCCGCCCTGCAACCCGGACGTGCATCGAGCTCGCGCATGCATTACTTCCGCGTAGAGCTGGAATTCCCAGCATACATAGAACCTGGTACGTAGAACTACATAGAACAAGGTATGTAGAACGATGCACATAGAATTTACATTCCAAAGCAGTGGCGTGACGGCCGCTTCGCAACTCTGCGGTAAGTTATGTTGAAGCAAGGAATGGATTTCTCAGTTCTGGCGCGCAGCGTGCTCTCTTCCGATTGCAGAGTGTGGTGGGGTGGACGCTTTGGACGAATGACAATCTTCGGCATGTTGGCGCAATATTGTTCGTGCGGTCCGCTGTCGCGCCCGGACGTGAGATCAACTCCTGTAGGGGACAGACGTTTCAAAGTTGACCTCCGGTGTTGCAGGTCGGCAATCTCGCCTCTCAATCCACGCAACCCGCAGCAGCAGAGCAACACCGGGCAAACGAGGGATAGTAGGCAAGAGGAACCACAATGCATGTCCGTTTCATTCGTACGCTGTTGTTCTCGCTCGTCGTGCTGTGCCTGTCGGCAGCATCGTTCGGGCAAATCGGGGTGGGGATCGTCGTTAACTTCGCCCCGCCGCCGCTGCCTGTCTATGAACAGCCCCTTTGTCCGGGCGAAGGATATCTATGGACTCCGGGCTACTGGGCCTATGGCGATGACTTTGACGATTATTATTGGGTGCCGGGCACGTGGGTGCTGGCTCCGGAAGTCGGTTTCCTCTGGACTCCAGCCTATTGGGGTTGGGGCGGCGAGGGGTTTGTTTTCTATGAAGGGTATTGGGGTCCGGTGGTCGGTTTCTATGGCGGGATCAGTTACGGCTTCGGCTATTTCGGTGAGGGTTACGAAGGCGGACGTTGGGATCACGACCGCTTTTTCTACAACCGTTCCGTGAACAACATCAACGTCACTGAGATTCACAACGTTTACAACACGACCATAATTAACAGGAACGAGAACCATGTCAGCTATAACGGCGGCAATGGCGGAATCAATAGGCGTCCAACGCCTCAAGAAGAGGCCGCAGCGCGTGAAAGACATATTCCGCCGGCCCAGGTTCAAACTCAACACGCGCAGGCAGCGCGAACCAATCCGCAGCAACGAGCTTCCGTGAACCGGGGCAAGCCGGCGGTCGCGGCCACACCGAGGCCGGGAGTATTTAACGACCGCGCCGTCGTTCCGGCGAAAGCGGCGGGGGCGCCTTATACTCCTCCTGCTAATCGCGGCGCAAATCGTGCCGGGAATCAGCCGCGTCCGGAGAACAACAACCGGCCGAGCAATAACGCGGGGAATAACAGCAATGCTGCTCGACCCAGCCCGCCCGTCCATCCTCGCGACCTTCCGCCCGCGCCGCGACCCAGCGCTCCTAATACTGGCACGCCGAAGCTGGACCAGAAGTACCAGCAGCAGCAGGAAAAGGTATTCGCGAAGCAGGAACAGGAACGGCAGAAACTCCAGCAAAAGCAGGATCAGGAACATCAGCGCCTGACCCAACAGCATGCGAATGAAGCGAGACAACAGCAGGTAGAGCAGCGGCACCAGCAACAAACGCAGCAATTGCAGCAGAGGCATCAACAGCAGCAACAGCAATTGCAGCAAAGACAGCAGCCGCCGGCGAACCGGAATCGGTCGACGCCCCCGAGGTAGGGTCGTCCTGCGACGGAGAAGCCTTAATCGTTCATTGAGCGAGGAGCATTGAACGAGAAGCGTGGAACGAGAACTGTGGAACGAGAACCGGGCGAGGTATCAGCCGACGACTGGATGCCCCGCCCGGCCAGGTTGCCAATACAAGATTGCAAACGCAGGTTGCTACTATGAACTCAAGCTTCGCAAAATTTTGGGAAGCCGCTTATCAGATGGTCGACAGTTTCTTTGGGCGGCTACCTTCGCTGATAGTGGGCCTCGTCGTTTTTCTCCTGTTCTACATGCTCAGCGTTCTTGTCAGCCGAGTAATACTTCGCACGACTCGCAAGCACCGGCCAAACCTGGGTGTCGTGTTCGCCCGTATCTTCTCAGCGGCAACGATTCTGCTGGGCTTCCTGGTGGCTTTCTCAGTCGTTGCCCCTTCCTTTCAGGCTGGCGATCTGATAAAGATCCTGGGCATCAGCGGCGTGGCCATTGGATTCGCTTTTCAGAATATATTGCAGAATTTCCTGGCTGGCTTGTTGCTGCTCTGGGCTGAACCGTTTCGCATAGGGGATGAGATCAAGTTGGAGCCCTACGAAGGCACGGTGGAAGAGATTCAGACTCGTGCAACCATCATCAAGACCTACGATGGAAGGCGGGTCGTTATCCCGAATGCCGATTTGTTCACGCACTCGGTCACGGTCAATACGGCGCTCGATATTCGCCGCTGGGAATACGACTTGGCCGTGAACGGCATCGGGGAGCTAGCCGAACTAAAATCTCTCGTCATCGATGCCCTGAGCAAGGTGCAGGGAGTTTTGGCGGATCCACGTCCTGAGGTTCTGGTCATGGACCTGGGCGATGCAGACCTGAATGCGGTCAAGGTGCGAGTTTTGTGGTGGACGAAGGCTCCTCGCCAGCACGAAATGCTTGCTTCGTACGACCGGGTGTTAACTGCAATCAGACAGACTCTAAACCGTTCTGCGGTCCGCCCTGAAATTGCGCAAAATCGTGCTGCCTAATCGCTGCGGTAGTCATAATTAGTGCCGGGCAAGCAGTCCCCTCTTTTGGAAACGCCGTTGGGAAGGGCAGGAGAATCGGTCCTGATCTCATTCGTTGCTGCTAGCGTTTTGCTTGCCCGGACTCTAGCTTCTGCTTCTGTTCCTTGATCCAAGCCTCGATCCGTTTTCGGATGCCGCCATCGTTGCAGTTCTCACGGGCCTCTTCCAGCCTCTTAATCTCATCCCTGATCCTCGCTATCTCTCCCGGCGAAAGCATAGGCGGTCCCCGAGTGTGCATTATTGCTCAGATTCGGCTCTGGACGCCAGAGTAGCGTGTGTTCGTGGAAATGGAGGCCCCCTTATGGCCCCGTATTCTGAAGATTGGCGCACCATCGCAGAACAAGCTAGCAGGGAAATGGACCCCAAGAAGCTGGCCGCCCTTGTTAGCCAGCTTTGCTGCGCGTTTGATGAACGCGACAAACGGCACCGGGAGAAATGCGGATCGGCTACGGCCGTTAAATCCCCGTTGCCGGCAAATCCCGCATTGTCCAGATCGTCGCTGCCAAACCCGACTGCATAGGGCGTGCAACGGGTCGCGGGCTCACACCGTCATCTCCGCTTGGTGCTTTGGCTTCGCGACCACCGCCGGCAGCCTCAAGCGGAACGTCGTGCCCGCCCCGACGACGGAATCGAACTCCACCGAGCCATAGTGCCACTGCATGATCTGGTAGGTTTGCGCCAGGCCGATTCCGCTTCCACCTTTGTCGCCCTTGGTGGTGAAATAGAGTTCGAAAATTTTCTCCTGCGCTTCGGGCGGAATGCCGCAGCCCTGGTCCTGAACTTCGGCGAGAATCATTTCGTCATCGCGCCGCGCCTTCAGAGTGAGCGTGCCTCCCGCCGTCATGGACTGCACGCCGTTCAGCACCAGATTCAAAATCGCCTGCTTCATCAGATCAGAATCCACTCGCACCATCAGCACGTCATCATCCTTAGACAATTCAAGCAGCACGCGCACACGGTGACGAGAGGCGTCGGGTGCGGCAAGCACCGATACACTCTCCAGAATGTCACGGAGGTCCACGTCCTCGAGCCGCAAATCTCTGGGGCGGGTGAAGTCCACCAGGATTTGCACAACGCGGTCGAGGCGGTGGATCTCGTTGCCGATAATATCCATGTGGCGGCGCGTGTCGGGATCGTCCTGTTGCAGTTTGTTTTGCAGCAACTGCAAGTGCAGCACGATGGCGTTGATGGGGTTCTTGACCTCGTGCGCCACGCCTCGCGTCATCCGTCCGCTGGCGGAAAGGCGCCGTGAAATTTCAATCTCGTCCTCGATGCGGCGCACCGATTCGGCGTCGCGCATGGTCAGCAGCGCGCCAATCGGCGTTCCCTTTTCCTGAATGAAGTCGAGCGAAACCTGAACCCGGTGGCCATCGGCGGCGTCGAATTCGTACTGCACCAGTTGCCGCTGCTTCTGGAAGGCCGGCAGCACCACCGCGCCCAGAACCGTTCCATCGGAAAAAATTTCTTCCGCGGTGCGCCCCAGAATTTCGCGCCGCGGTCGTCCCAGAAACTTTTCCGCCGAGGCGCTCACCAGCACCACCCGCGAATCGCGCGTGAACAGCATGAGCCCGTCCTGTAGCTTGGTCATGACCTGCTCGACGTTGTCTTTCAGGGCGGAAAAAATCTGGTTGGTATCACGAATCTGCCGGCCGAGGTGCGCGATCTTAAGCGACACCAGGCCAACCTCGTCGCCGGCGCTGGTGTCTTCGTCCGGTAGCAGATCTCCCGCGCTCGCGGTGTCGAGGTTCCGGGCGATGGCCTTCAAGGGGCCGAGCGCGACATTCGAAACCACCGCCGAAAGAACCAGCGAACAGAAAATCGCGACCACCGAAAAGAAAGCTGCCTGCTGCAGTTTCGGCGTCAGTTCGTTGCGCAGAAAAACGGTCGAGACGCCCACGTGAACGCTGCCAAACGCCTGCCCATCGAGCTCCAGCCCGATGCTCACGTCGTAAACGGTGGCCGGGCCATAGAGCATGCGCAACTGCCGGCGGAAGCCCGCGTCGCGCAACACGGTCAAACGGGGGCGCTCCGGAACCGGTTTGCCATTGAGCGCCGGATTGGTATCGAGAATCGCCACTCCACTCGGATCAATGATGGCGGCGTCGTAGATGATGCGGGAATTTCCCACCACCGATTCCAGCATGTCATTGAGGTTGGTGTCGGCGTGCAGATAATTCGTGATGGCGGCGCGCAGCGCCTTGGGATTGTTGGTGTCGACCCGCGTGCTGGTCAGATCGGGCACTGCTTTGGAGGCGGCATACTCCAGTTGATTGGTGAGCTGGGAAGCGGTCTCATCAGCCCAGAGCAAGCGCTGGCGCAGGAGTTGCGACAGGTAAACCCAGGAGAAGCCGACCACCAGCGTCGTGAACAGCGTGGTGATCACGAACACGATGATGAATTTGCGAGTCATCTTAAAGCAGTCTCAGGTCTTAGGTCGCAGGTCGCAGGAATGTCTTGTGTGCCTTCGTTGAGACCTCGGACCTAAACCTGAGCCTGCAACCTGCTCTTCTCAGTCCTCCGTAGCCATCACCGTATCCTGCGGCCGGCCGTATTCCTTCAGCTTGTTATGCAGCGTCTTCAAGCTGATGCCGAGTATCTCCGCGGCTCGCGTTTTGTTGTTATTGGTCGCCTGCAGAGTTTTCAGGATGAGCAGCTTCTCCGCTTCCCCCACCGTGGTGCCCACGCCCAGGTGCACGGCATCCGGATCGTTCACCACCGGCCGCACACTCTGTCCAAAGCCCGGCGGCAAATGCTTGGTCTCCACCAGTCCGCTTTCGCAGACGATTACGGCGCGTTCCAGAGTGTTGCGCAACTCGCGAACATTGCCCGGCCACGAGTAACTCTGGAAAATATTGAGCACGGCTTCGCTTACATCCGCCACCTTGCGGTCATGCTTCTGGTTCATGTCCGCCAGCAGGCTCTTCACCAACTCGCGAATATCTTCTTTATGCTCTCGCAGCGCCGGCATATGAATATTGAACACGTTGAGGCGGTAATAAAGATCCTGGCGCAGCTCTCCGCTGGCCACGGCATCGTCGGGAACTTTGTTGGTCGCAGCCAGCACGCGCACGTCCACCGAAGTTTCGACCTTGCTGCCGAGCCGCCGCAGTTTGTGGTCTTCCAGCACGCGCAGCAGCTTCGCCTGCGTGCCCACCGGCATCTCGCCAATCTCGTCGAGCAGTAGCGTCCCGCCTTCGGCCAGTTCGAAGCAGCCGGTGCGGCGCTCGAGCGCGCCCGTGAACGCGCCTTTTTCGTGGCCAAATATTTCGCTTTCGATCAGCGTCTCGGGAATGGCTGCACAATTAATGGGAACGAAGGGTTTGTTGCGCCGCGGACTCAGATTGTGGATGGTGCGCGCCACCAATTCCTTGCCGGTTCCGCTGGCTCCGGTGATCAATACCGAGGCCGTGCTCGGAGCCACCAACTCAACCAGCCGGAAAATCTCCTGCATTGCAGGGGACGCTCCGACCAGCAGGCCGAGCGCCCCTTTGTCGCGGAGTATGCGGCGCAGCGACTCGTTTTCGGTGCGGGTGTTCAGGATCTCACCGATGTTGGTCAGGATCGAGCGCAGCCGCCGGAAGTCGATGGGCTTCTCGATGTAGTCCTGGACGCCCAGCCGGCCCGCGTGAAACGCGGTGTCGGTTGCTTTCTGGGCCGTCACCATCACCACTGCAATCGACTGCGCCAGATCGGCAAGCCGCTCCACCAATTCCATTCCGCCCATGCGGGGCATCTTCACGTCGGTGATCACAATGGAGGGAGCAAAGGCGGGAATTTTTTCCAGAGCCTCCACGCCGTCAGCCGCCGTGTCGGTGCGGTATCCCCATCCCGAGACCAGTTCGGCTAGCCCGGTTCGTTCGTTCTCTTCGTCTTCAACAATCAGTACGCGTTCCTGTGTCATATTCCTCTGGCTATGGCCCAATCTGCATTATTCAGGGAAGCGCGCCGCCTCGCAACCCGGCGCGGAATGCGGGAATATCAATTTGAGATCATTCCAGGCGCAAACTACCGCGGAAGACGGACTTGCGATGGCTATGAAAATACCCGTTAACTAATTCTTCCTCTTTTGCAAAAGTGCCCGGTTGCTGTAGAATTCGGTGTTTCCTGGGTGCAGCGTAGTCTGTGCATGCCGTCAGTCGTTATCGATTCCAGTTCTAGTGAATAACTTGTGGTCGATTTTGATCGGAGGAACTCAATGTCACGTTGTCACGAAACTTACCGGAGATGCGCGAGTGTCGCGCTCGTCCTGGCCCTCGTTCTGATTGCGTTGCCGTCTTTTGCACAAACTGCGTCCAAGGCATCAAGTGCACAGTCGGATGACGCGGTGCCCAAGGTGGAAGTGTTCGTCGGCTATCAGTGGTGGAACCCGGGCGGCAACATTCCCGATCGAAACTCCCCGCCCAATGCCCTCAGGGCTCCCTCGGTCGCGAAGGGCGTCGGCGCTAATTTCTCCTACAACTTCACGAAGTATTGGGCTCTCGAAGCCAATTACGGCGGGGACTGGGGAAGTAACCTCCACCTTGCTAATAGCGCCTTCACCGTTGGGCCGAAGTTGACCTGGCGCGCCGAGGGTGTGAACTTTTTCGCGCACACCCTACTCGGAGTCGATCGATTCTCGCAGAGAGATATCAATGCCGTCAACGGCATCGCTGCGGTTCTGGGCGGTGGTATGGATATCAAAATCTGGAAGCCGCTCTCGCTCCGTCTCTTTGAGGCCGACTACCAGCTTGAGCGCGTGAACTTCTCTCACGAGGTCCCGCCCGATAATAACAGCCTGCGGCGACAGACTTACAACGGCGTCCGCCTGACCACCGGTCTGGTGTTCAACTTTGGCGGAGCTCCCGAACTTCCGGTAGCGGCGTCCTGCTCCGTTGACCACCCCGAAGTCATGGTCGGCGAACCGGTGCACGCAACCGTCGCCGCCAGCAACTTCAATCCCAAGCACACGCTCACCTATACCTGGGCGAGCAACGGGGGCAAAGTCGATGGCAAAGATACCGGCGCCACTATCGACACCAACGGCGTCAGCGGCGGCAGCTACACCGTAACTGCCACGGTCACCGATTCCAAGGCCAGGAAGAACAACACGGCGAGTTGCACCGCCAACTTCACCGTGAAGGAACCGCCCAAGAACCCGCCACAGGTTTCCTGCTCGGCGAGCCCGTCGACGGTTCAGCCCGGTACTTCGGCAACGATCACCTGCACCTGCACCAGTCCGGATAACGTTCCGGTAACGGTGGGGGGATGGACCTCGAGCGGCGGCAGTATTTCCGGCAACGGAAACTCCGCTACCCTGGACACGACTGGCGCCTCGCCCGGGCCAATCAGTATCAACGCTACTTGTACCGACTCACGCGGCTTAACGGCTTCGACTTCGAGTTCGGTGACGGTTGAAAATCCGCCGGTGCCGCCACCGCAGGCCAGCAAGCTGAACGAGTGTCAGTATCCTAATGTTAAGAAGCCGTGGCGTGTCGACAATACCTGCAAGGCCGCGCTGGACGATGTTGCACTCAAGTTGCAGCAGGATTCAGACGCCAAGCTGGTCGTCGTCGGGAACGCTGATCCCAAGGAAAAGCGTAAGAACCTGGCGGCCGAGCGAGCGCTCAACGTGAAGGCCTACATCTCGGGAGGCGAGGCAAAACAGAACATCGACCCAAGCCGCATCGAGACCCGCACCGGAAACGAAGGCACGGCGAATTCGGAACACTGGATCATTCCTGCCGGCGCGACCTTCCCCGAGGCCGGCACCACGACCCCGGTCGATGAGACGAAGGTAAAGGCTGTTCCGGATCATCCGAAACCGGTTGCCAAAAAGAAAGCGGCGAAAAAGGCCGAATAACTGAGGTAAGAGCACGAAAGGCCGGTGGGGTTTACCCTGCCGGCCTTTCTATTTTTTGACACTTCGGTAACCTTGCCCCATCCGTGCTAGCTTGTCTAATGTGTAGCGAGGCGAATATCTTCGCAGGGGTCAACCTACGGGCATGGATTTCACAGGGAAAAGGAACGTTCTCCGCACAAGTCTATTGGTTCTTGCCGTCAGTCTTTTGAGCACCGCGCTACTGGCCTCCGGGCCCTGGCAGGTGTTAGGTCCGGATGGCGGCGATGCGCGCAGTCTGGCTTATGACGCGCACAACCCAGATCACGTCCTGCTCGGCACCAGCACCGGTCAAATGTTTGCTTCGAACGATGCCGGACGCACCTGGTCGCGCCTCGCACGCCTGGGCGACGACTACGTGCTCGACCACATCGCCATCGATCCGCAGGATTCCAACCGTATTTATGTTTCGGCGTGGAGCGTATCGAGCCAGCAGGTCGGCGAAATCTTCCGCACGCGCGACGGCGGCCGCAACTGGGACAACTTGCCTGCGATGCACGGCAACTCCATCCGGGCCCTGGCTATGTACAAGGGTAATTCCAAGGTGCTGGTCGCGGGCGCGCTCAATGGCGTCTTCCGCACCAACGATGGCGGCGATACCTGGGAACGTCTGTCGCCCGCGAATTCCTCCGATATTAAGAATATTGAATCGATCGCTGTCGATCCCAAGGATCCCAACACCGTCTATGCCGGAACCTGGCACCTCGCCTGGAAAACTTCCGACGGCGGCGCCAACTGGCAGCACATTAATAAAGGCATGATCGACGACTCCGACGTGTTCTCAGTCATCGTCGACCATGACAACCCCTCGGTCGTTTTCGCGAGCGCCTGCTCGGGAATTTATAAGAGCGAGACCGCGGGCAATCTGTTTGCAAAGATTCAGGGCATCCCGTTTTCAGCGCGCCGCACCCGCGTGCTCAAGCAGGATCCGACCAACGAAAATATCGTGTACGCCGGCACCACCGAAGGCCTCTGGAAGTCAACCGATCTGGGCAAAGTGTGGAAGCGTGTGAGCAATCCTGAGGTCGTCGTCAATGACGTACTCATCGATCCGCGGGATTCCAATCGCGTGCTGCTCGCTACCGACCGCAGCGGCGTGATGGCCTCGACCGATGGCGCTTCCAACTGGACCACTTCCAACAAAGGCTACGCGCATCGCTATGTGTCCGCCATTCTGACCGATAACAAAGACGCCAGCACGCTCTACGTTGGCGTCGTCAACGACCGCGAATACGGCGGCGTGTTCTATTCCCACGATGCCGGACAACACTGGCTGCAGAAAGCGGCCGGCCTCGGCGGAAAAGACGTTTTCGCGCTCAAACAGGCTCCCAGCGGAATGCTGGTTGCCGGCACCAACCACGGCGTGTTTTCTCTGGAGCACAATGCCAGAGAATGGCATCCGATGAACGTTGTGGTCGTCGAGCATACCGTGAAGACCGCGGGCAACGGCAAAGGTTCGCGCAAAGCGGCCACCACGACCACCCTAACGAAGTCGCAACTCGAATCCCGCGTCAACGATCTGGAACTCGGTTCCGGACGGTGGATGGCGGCAACCACCACTGGCATCTACTCGAGTACCGACCAGGGAAAGACCTGGAAGGGCGGACGGATTCTAGGACAGCAGGATTTCGTTTCAGTGCGGGCCGAAGGTTCCACGGTGGTCGCGGCGACGCGTTCGAGCGTCCTGGTCTCGAATGACAGGGGCGCGACCTGGAAACAGGGCGGTCTGCCGTCGTATGTGGTCAGCATCCGCAGCGCGGCGATTGCTTCCGACAACCAGATCGTGATCGCCTCACGCGAAGGCGCGTTCCGCAGCGGGGACGGCGGCGCGACCTGGGAGCACGTCGTCAACGGCCTCCCTGGCAAGGACATCACCTACGTCAGCTTCGATTCCACCCACAAGCGCATGCTGGCCACCAGCGACGCGACCGGCGTGATCTTCGAAAGCCGCGACGGCGGACGTTCCTGGCAGCGCGGTCCTGACAGCGGATTCCCGCTGCGCCGGGTCAGCGTAATTGGCGGACGCTTCGTAGGCGCGACTCCATTTGATGGCGTCGTCCTGCAACCGGAAAACGAATCCATCAGCGCAACCGCCGAAGCCGGCAGCACCGAGTAAAACTGAATTTCAAATCGAAACGCCAACCGGGGAAGCGGAGACGCTTCCCCGATTTTTTGGTATGGACGACGCGCGGGCCTTGCGTTCTTTCTACCGGTGGGAAACAATCTTCCTGTCACGATTATGCGACTCGCCTGTGGACTCGCGATTGCCCTTTGGCTAAGTTCCCCGGCTGCGGGAAGGGCTTCTTGGCAACACGACCCCGCCGGCTCCGCGAATGGAGCGGGACAAGCTCCGGGTCCGCCCGCGGCTCCAACAGAGAACGCGCCGGCGGAAAAGTCGCCGGCGCCGACGGAGAAGCCGCAGACGGAGAACGCGCCTGCAGAGCAGGTTCCGCCAGAGACCGCGCCAGCTGCGCCCGCCAATCCGCAGGCGCCAGCCGCGGGGAAGACAGCGCCGGAGAGCACGGCGAAGGAAAAAACGGTTGCCGGTCCGGCGACCGGACGCAGACGACGCCGACAACGCGCTGCGTCAGCGCCGAATGGTGCTCCACACAAGATTGT